>OLGF01002933.1_pt1 | contig 14997 bp, 8 predicted proteins | sample 1604971 | NCBI WGS metagenome assembly OLGF01 (sample SAMEA3888902, study PRJEB22519) | human gut metagenome | biome: human gut; feature: human-associated habitat; material: faeces | place: Denmark | collected 2011 | reverse complement strand
AATATGCTGGTAGACCTCTGCTAAACGGAAACTTTGCAATTTATGCGGTGTTGCCCAAAGTTTTCATTTCATGTTTCTTCCTCATGCCAGAGGCTTTCCACTGAACACGGGAAATGCGTTAAATTCACCGTAGTCAGCGATGTGTTCCATATTTTTGAGAGCCTCCATATCTTCCTCGGAGATTGTAAAATTCACGTCCGCATTGTTTGCCATGTGGGTAGGATTTGCTGTCTTGGGAAGCGCAACGGCTCCAAGCTGAAGAACATAGCGGACACACAACTGTGCCGCAGATACGCCGTATTTCTTTGCCATCTGTGCAATCACAGGGTTCTTAAGCGCCTCGCCGTGGGCAATGGGCGAATAGGCCTCCACCTGAATGTGCTGCTCTCTGCAGAAATTCAGCAGATCATGATCGGTGTTGCTGATGTGGAGCAAGATTTGGTTCACCATGGGCTGTATCCGGCAATCGGACAGCAGGTTCTCCAAGTCATCCTGCAGAAAATTCGACACTCCGATGACCCGCACCTTGCCAGCCGCCTGCGCATCCTCCAGCGCACGCCAGACGGCTTTGTTCTCTGCAAAGTAGCGTTTGGTGTCCCTGAATTCGTTCCACGGCTGGGGTGCATGGATGATCATCTGGTCCAGATAGTCCAGCCCCATTTTTTCCAGCGTTTCCTCAATAGAGGCGGCTGCAGCCTCATAGGTTTTCAGTTCTGCGGCCACTTTGCTTGCGACAAACAGCTCCTCACGGGAAACGCTGCAGCTACGGATTCCCTCGCCAACGCCCTGCTCATTTTCGTAGGCCTGTGCAGTATCAATGAGACGATAACCTGCTTCCAGCGCATCCGAAACCGCCTGTTCACATTGAGCTGCATCGGGCACTTGAAATACACCAAATCCTTCCAAAGGCATTTGAACACCATTATTTAAGCAAACTGTTTGCATGATAAAAGCTCCTTTCCAACACATTATTTTTATGATATACTGATTGTAACACCTTCGAGTAACTCTAAGTCAATAGTAATCTGAACAAAAAAGGAGGCAAAAACATGTACACAGTAAAAGAAGCCGCAAAACAATTAGGATTTACGGAACATACCATACGTTTTTATACAGATAAGGGATTGGTGCCAAGCGTCATACGAGATAAAAATAATTGTCGTTTATTCACAGAGGAATCTATGAATTGGCTGATAGGAATCAAACATTTAAAAGAGTGCGGAATGACGCTGGATGCGATTAAAACTTATATCGAACTTTGTTTACAGGGCGATTCTACCATTGAAACACGCTATCACATTATATTAAAGCAAAAAGAAATTGCAAAACGTCAATTGGAAGAAGCAAAACAAAGACTGGATTATATGGAGAAAAAAGCAAAATTATACCGAAAGATTATAGAAAACCATATTCCGGACAGCACTAATCCTGCCAAATGGCCTGTAAAATCTGCCCAATAACAATATATTCAGAATAAAAAAGGAGTTATGTATTTCGATACATAACTCCTTTTTTATAATAGTCCCACTGCATGTATTCCCCATAAAATCCCATATACAATCGGCTGATGAATTATATAAATCCATAAGCTGTAACGTCCCAGCCAATCCAATACCGGAATTTTAATTTTCAGTACTTTGCAATTTCTTACATTGCGCCACATATGAAAGGCAAACCAGCCTGTCCAGTAAAGGAACAACCATGGAAACAGCGGAAAATAATCGCTTGAGAAAAAGTCGGAATTTGGAAGACCAATTGGATGTAACCATTGGGCAGAATACATCCAATCCGGTAGTGATATTAATACCGTGTCTCCCCAGCCAAATCCGCCAAAAGGAAGTGCTTTTGTAAAGCAAAATAAGGCAAAACAAAATAATATACCAATCTCAGGTAAAATCCGTTTCATCAGGGATCTGGTTAACAGCATACAGCATCCAATTAAGCTAAGTATTCCAAAACGAACCCTCTGTTCAGGCATGACAAACATGGTAACTAAACTAATAACACACCCTGCACCAAATACGAGAAGTCCCCTTTTGATTGGACGACTTCCTAAGGAAAAACAGAAGCCTGACAATAAAATAAAGCTCCAGCAAATAAATTGTTCCCATACATATCCAGCAGCACTTTGATACCAACCAATCGGGTGACCAAAAATATATACAACATCATATAAAATATGATACAGTACCATGTTCAGTAATGCAAATCCCCGCAATGCATCCAGTAACGACAACCTTTCTTTTCCACGGAGGGGTTGTTCGGTCATTCACAGACTACCTTCTTTCTGTTTCTTTCCTGTTTATATCGTTCCATTCCAGCCTGTTTTGGTTTATCGACTGTTTTGTTGTTTTAAAATCGCTTCGTGTTCTCGATTCAATTCTTCTACCAATGCGCCAAAGCTCCATTTTTGGTTGGTTGCAGTTACAGTAGCTTTAATCGGAATATCAATTTGATATTCCTTCAAAGTCTTGATAAAGCAGTCAATGCGTTGACTTGACATGCCGCACATGCACAGTACCCCTTCAGATGCAGGAGGTACAACATCAGACATTGGCTTCTCTTGAAATCCATGAAATCCTGCTAGGTAACCTACATCTTGCCCAAGCTCTCGATTTATAACTGTATGAGATTGAATATCCAGCTTCTGTAAAATACCATTCAATTTTTCCTGCACCGTTTTGTCAATTGCAAACAATAAAACCCGTTCCGGTATTTTTGTAACAATACGTGCTTTCATACAATACCTCCTATCATAAAACTGTATTTATTTAACCATATATTTTCTCTTCTGACAAGCGCTTTTGGGTGTACTCCATTCGTTTGAAAAAAGATTAGAACCCTTTTAAAAGTGAACATAAAATTAAAACATGCTGTGAAATGGTCGGTGGAAAATAAAAGCTGTGCCTCTCTAGTTGTCTGCTTTTCACGAAGAATAAAATGCGGAAAACAAAAACATCTGCTGTCTCCCATAAATCATAAATGTTTATGGGAACGGAAGAAAAGAATAAGCATGCGATAGATAAATGACTCTCAAAAAAGATTTTCAATCACTTGCAAAAATAAAGTATTTCCTTATGAATAGTAACATTAGAATCCGTTATACAGAAACTACTCCGTTGGATTGCAACATATCATATGAAATAAAACAACGGCAGCTGTAATGATACAGCTGCCGTTTTCCGATATGATATTGAGCGTAAGTTCTATTGCATTACTTTTCGGATCGCCGTTTATGTTTGTAATATGATATCAACTTTATCATCCATTTTACTGCCTCAACCTGAATCATGGATAAAACAGAAAGACCAAGTACAATCAGCCATTGTATCCAGGTAAGCGTAGTAAGATGGAAAATAGATTGCAACACAGGAATAAACAAAATACATGCCATCAGTATTGCTGATACACCAAACGATACAAACAACCAAGGATTCATCCCTTCACTTCTTACCCAAATTGGTTCTGTATTGGAACGCTGATTAAACGCTCTCAGCATTTGTGACAGCGCCAGTACACAGAACGCCATTGTTTGCCCTACCGTATGTCCGCCTATAGTTACACCTATCCAGTACGCTGTAATCGTCGTTGCAGCAACAAATATTCCTTGTGTAATCACACGGCTGATTAAAGATGCCTCAAACAAAGTTCCTGATTTTACAGGAGGGTGCTTCATAATATTTTTGCTTGCCGGGTCCACTCCAAGCGCTAAAGCAGGCAATGTTGCGGTTGCAAGGTTTACCCACAAAATATGAACTGCTAAAAGAGGTGTCTCCCAGTTGAACACGGTTGCTACAAACAGGGTTAAAATTTCCGCAATATTGCCTACCAATAAAAATTGAATAACCTTTTGAATATTCCTGTAAACACGTCTTCCCTCTTTAATTGCATAAGCGATTGTGGTAAATTTATCATCCAGCAGAATCATGTCAGCTGCATCTTTGGCAACATCTGTACCTGTAATACCCATAGCAACACCGATGTCAGCCGCTTTTAACGCAGGAGAATCGTTGACTCCATCTCCTGTCATAGCGGCTACTTCTCCGATTCTTTTGAAAGATTGTATGATTCTTAATTTATCCGCAGGAGATACTCTGGCAAACACTGCTGTTGTTTTTACTTTTGCATCCAATGTCTCATCGTTCATATGATTCAGTTCTTCTCCTGAAATCACAGAGTCACCCTCCTGACAAATCCCCAATTCCTTTGCAATCGCAAGTGCAGTCACTTTATGATCACCTGTAATCATAACAGTACGAATGCCGGCTTCACGACAAACGCGAACAGACTCTGCAACTTCTGTTCTGGGAGGGTCAATCATGCCTACTGCGCCAAGAAAAGTTAAATTCCATTCTAAATTCTCACTATCATCTTCAGGCAGCTCATCTATGTCTCTTTTAGCAAAGCCCAACACCCTTAATGCTTGCTCTGACAGCTTCATACAACAGTTTAATATATTTCTTCTGTCTTGTTCCGTCATTGGACGGATTCCTTCGGATGTAAGCATATGAGTACATAGCGGCAGCATTTCATCAACCGCACCTTTTGTATAGGCAATCAATTGCTGTTCTATTTTGTGTACCGTAGTCATTCGCTTACGGTCTGAGTCAAACGGCTGCTCAAATAAACGAGGATATCTCTCTTCCAACGCATCGTGATTCATCCCAAAATTTTGCGCCATATAGATGAGAGCCCCCTCCGTTGGGTCTCCAATGATTTCTCCCTCATGGTCTGGGTCGAAGCTTGCATCATTGCAAAGAGCAGAAGCATAAATCAACTCTTGATATATCGTTGAATGCATCTGTTTTACTTCTTTTATCGGTGTTGCCGTGCCATTATAAAAATCTTGGTCCAACGCCAAATGTGTTACTGTCATTTTGTTGAGTGTCAATGTACCTGTTTTATCACTGCAAATCACAGTAGCACTTCCCAAAGTTTCAACAGCAGGAAGCTTTCGTATCAAGGCATTTTTCTTTGCCATTCGTTGTACCCCCAAAGCCATGACTATAGTTGCTGTTGCCGGCAGACCCTCCGGAATAATGGAAATGGCTAAAGATATTGCAACCAAAAGCTGCGGAATCAAAGGGCGTTGATAAATTGCACCTATCACAAAAATCAATATACAAACAATCAAACCTACAATGGTAAGTATTTTTCCTACTGCGTTTAACTTACGTTTTAACGGAGTATCCAATTCATCTTGGTTATCCAGCATTCCCGCAATGTTACCCACCTCCGTATTCATACCTGTGGCTATTACAACACCGGTACCACGCCCATATATTACAATGGAGGATGAATATGCCATATTACTTCTGTCTCCCAAAGTGCATGTTTCCGGCAATACTGCGTCTGCATCTTTTTCCGCAGGCACCGATTCACCTGTCAGTGAAGCTTCCTGTATTTTTAAGTTTGCAGAATCAATTAATCGTACATCTGCGGGAACCATGTCTCCGTCACAAAGCAACACAATATCGCCGACTACCAATTCAGCAGCGGGAATCACACTTTCTTCTCCCTGGCGTAATACGCGTGCAGTGGGCGCACTCATATCTCGCAACGCCTCTAAAGAAGATTGCGCTTTCTTCTCCTGTACAATGCCAATGGCTGCATTTAAAATCACAATAGCAAATATTACACCTGCTTCTGTCCATTCCTGCAAAACGGCAGAAATAACAGCTGCAACAATTAAGATACACACCATTGGGTCTAAAATTTGCTCTTTTAGCATTTGAAGCAGTGTTTTGGGCGGTTTGGCTCGAAGTTCATTTTTTCCATTTTGTTTGAGTCTTTCTGCAGCCTCGGTATCACTTAATCCTTTTTCAGAAGTGTTTACGACTTGATAAACCTCTTCCAACTTTTTTGTGTGCCAAGGCATTTGTTTGTGAGTATCCATATTGGATATACCACACCTTTCTTAATAAAATATTGATATTCTGAATGTCTGAAAGACAAACTCAGTAAAAACACAAACAGACATAACCTGCTGCTCTTTCTAAAAAAGAGCGCAAGTCATGCCTGTAATTTACATTAAATGATAATAAAAATGAATACGAATCAAAACTTGGTCAGCGTCGTTACTGTCGGCGTCGTCCATAATAATCAGTGTATTCCTTTCTCCTATGTATTGTAACATATTATATGAGATAACCATACTAATGTCAACAGGAAAATTAAACAGTACAAAATGCAATATTTCCTATTGTTTATAAAAAATATTTGCCATTTCTGTTATATTTATTTTATGAAAAATATCTTATCGTATGACAAGACTAAAAATCAAACTTTTTCTATCTATAGAAAAATCTTCCTTATTGCACAGAATGTCAAAAAATATTATAATGAGGCTAATCTTGATAGACAGAAGGTGACATCATGTATATTGCCGATTTACATATTCATTCTCGTTTTTCCCGCGCTACCAGTAAAGATTGTGACATTCCTCACTTAGATTGGTGGGCGCAACGAAAAGGAATTCAACTTTTGGGCACAGGTGACTTTACACACCCTGTATGGCGTGCTGAACTGAAAGAACAGCTTGTTCCTGCCGGAGAAGGCGTATATACCTTAAAGAAAGATTTACGAATTCCAAATGCAGTGCCAGGAGAAACACCACGTTTTGTAATAACAGGCGAAATTAGCTCCATCTATAAAAAAGATGGAAAAACCAGAAAAGTACACAATGTAATTGTACTGCCCAGTTTAGAGGCAGCCGATGAGCTTGCCGCCAAATTAGAAGCAATCGGCAATATTCATTCCGACGGGCGTCCTATTTTAGGACTGGACAGTCGTGATTTACTGGAAATTACCCTAGAAACTTGTCCGGATGCAGAATTTATTCCCGCACATATTTGGACACCGCATTTTTCTATGTTTGGTGCTTTTTCAGGTTTTGACAGTATAGAAGCCTGCTTTGGAGACTTAACCTCTCATATTCACGCAGTAGAAACAGGACTTTCTTCAGACCCTCCTATGAACTGGCGTGTTTCCGCTTTAGACAACCTTACGTTGGTATCACACTCAGATGCTCACTCTCCATCAAAATTGGGACGTGAAGCAAATCTGCTCGATACCGGGCTTACCTACCCCGAATTGGTTCATGCAATTCGGACTAGAGAGGGTTTTCTTGGCACAGTAGAATTCTTTCCCGAAGAAGGAAAATACCACTTAGACGGACATCGTAACTGCAATGTTTGTCTTACTCCTGCCGAAACTGCTCAGTTAGGCGGTATCTGCCCTGTATGCGGCAAAAAAATCACCATTGGCGTAGAACACCGCGTAGAAGAGTTGGCCGACCGACCAGTTGGCTATTGTCCTGAAAACGCCAAACCGTTTGAAAGTCTGGCTCCTCTTCCGGAAGTGGTTGCTGCTTGTACAGGAAAGTCTGTAGCAAGTAAAAAAACACAGCAGCAGTATGAAGAGATGCTGCAGTCTTTAGGTGCTGAATTCTATATTTTACGTCAAGCCCCCATTGAAGACATCAAACGGACAGCAGGTCCATGTATTGCCGAAGGTATTCGCCGTTTACGCATTGGACAAGTAGAGCGAAAACCGGGCTTTGACGGAGAATACGGTGTGATTTCTTTATTAAATCCATCCGAAATAGAGCAATTAAATGGACAAATCTCTTTATTTGGAGCAGATGTTCCGAAAAAGACTTCCAAACAGCAGAGTAAAATACAAAAAACAACTGCCCCCGCACCTGAAGAAACACCTATTGTAAATACCAGTGACAGTTTGAACACAGAACAACAACAAGCCGTATCAGATTTGCAACGGGTTGTAGCGGTAATTGCAGGGCCCGGCACAGGAAAAACAAAAACGCTGGTATCCCGTATTGCTTATCTGATAGAAGAACAAGGTGTAAAACCGGAAGAAATTACCGCAGTCACTTTTACCAACCAAGCCGCAGCAGAAATGCGCCATAGATTGGAACAGCGTTTGGGAGGGAAACGTGCCATATCACGTATGACCATTGGAACGTTTCATGCAATCTGTCTGAAGCTTTTGGGAGATGTACGCCTTATCAGCGAAGGTGAAGCCATAGAGATAGCGGAAGAAATATTACAAACACAACATCGAAAAGAAAGTGCTAAACAATTGATACAAGCAGTGTCTCTGATAAAAAACGGAGCATCATTTGAAACAGCCGAATTATCCGAGGAAGTATATATTTCATATTGTTCTCGATTACGGGAATTGGGTGTACTTGACTTCGACGATTTATTATTAGAAGCCCAAAAACAAACTATCACCACCCAAAAACAATTCACTCATTTACTGGTGGATGAATTTCAGGATATCAATGATATTCAATATCAGTTGGTGCGAAAATGGAATGAAAGCGGAAAAAATCTTTTTGTAATTGGAGACCCCGACCAATCTATTTACGGATTCCGCGGCTCCAGCGGACGATGCTTTGAACGACTGGAAGAGGATTCTCCTGATATCCATATCATTCGTTTGGTTCAAAACTATCGTTCCACTCCGGAAATTCTGCAAACAGCGGTACCCGTAATTGAACATAATCCTGGCAAACCACGGTTATTAACTCCGAATCAAACATCAGGTATTGCAGTAAGACTGGTACAGACCGCAGACGATTTTTCAGAAGGCATTTGGATTGCAAAAGAAATCAGCCGTATAACAGGAGGCGTAGATATGCTGGAAGCACAGTCTTTGGGACATACACAGCACATGCGTTCTTTTTCTGATATTGCAGTTCTTTGCCGCACTCACAGACAACTGGAATTGATAGAAAAATGTTTACGATATGATGACATACCGTGTATTATAAGTGGCCGCGAAGACTTTTTAAATGCAGATGATGTACGCGGTCTCCTGTCGTTTTTCCGTTGTTTGCAAGAACCAGGAGATATTGCAGCACTCCGAACTGCTTTAAAATTACTGTGGAACTGCCCTTCTGATTTAATAGAATATGCCCAGAAGATATGCTCTCATCAGACAGAATGGAACCTAGAAACTCTGCAATATGATTTTCAGGGGTACGAAATACTGCTTCAAATGTTAGAGCGAATAGAATCATGGCTTCCACTGATACAAAAAGAAAAGCCATGGAAATTGGTGCAGCAATGGGAAGAAACATACGGTTCTTCCTCTGCATTGGAAAAGCTGAAAAATACAGCCGTGTTTCATTCCAATCTGGAAGAATTACGGAATGCACTGGTTCTTGGGCAAGAAGCGGATATCAGCCGTACTACCGCAAAAAACTGGAAATCAGGTGCTGTACATCTTATGACATTGCATGGCAGTAAAGGTCTTGAATTCCCTGCTGTATTTGTGTCCGGAATCAAGTCCGGAATATTGCCATTAGAGTCTACAAAGCACCCTTCAGATATTCAAGAAGAACGACGTTTATTTTATGTAGGAATGACCAGAGCCCGTGAGGAATTAATTCTTACCTGTGGAGCCGAACCTTCTTCATTTTTATCCGAGCTGTCAAACACCATAAAAAGAGAAACTGTAAAACGCCGTGAACAACCTGCAGAACAATTAAGCCTATTCTAATATTCATTTTACATATTATTTAGGATACCGATGGAGAAAACAGAAGACAATCATGAATAAGTTGTTATCTTCTGTTTTCGTTCGTAATATCAACCGAAATGTAACGATTCCCAACGGATTACTGTACTTTTTAAGTATTCGCTCACAACCGTTTCTATCTCTTAACAATGGGCAAATCTAATTCCCAGCCTGTGCTTTTAAAGAGCGATTTTCATAAGAATAGTCCACATAACATATTTCATTTACCGCCAATGACACTAACAATATAGCATTCCTCATAACTTTCGATCATCAAGCAAAGATACGAATCGTTAGTCAAATTCCAGTGATATCGGAAAACATCTGCTTTGAATCATAATTTTAAAATCGTCATTATTTATATCTCTATAAAAAATATAATACAAACAGAAACGTATAAAAACCGATTTTTACTCACATATAATTCATTTCTTTGGCATAAGTTTATATTAAAACAAGATATCTGTCATAAATGTAGGCGATAAAACTTCAAAATAAAAAAATCCACGATGTGCAACGGTAAAACCATATATAAAACAAACGCCCCGCAAAATTGCGGGGCGTTTTGTTCTAAAAAACTATCTATTACATTTTCTCTTTCTGAGATAGATGAATATTCCGGAAAGGCCGATACCTGATACAGACAATATAATAATCGGCAGTGTCAGATTACTACCGTCTCCGGTCTCTGGGTTGTCCATACGATTGTCAGGTTTATTTGTATCATTCGGCTGGGAAGGAATCATCTGTTCGGGATTCATTGTTCCGGGATTGTAGTTCGAATCACTTTCACCACAAACAGTACACTTGCCATCTACATAGGTATGAGCAAGCTTAGTAATCTTCAGCTCATCTACAGTTTTTTCCACGCCGTCAATAAAATCTTTACCGCACACTGTGCAATGTTGGTGCGCTTTTATTCCCTCCGCCTTACAAGTAGCTTGCTGCTCGGCAACGTTTTCTAACTTATGTGCTGCAGGAATGATCTGTACATCTTTCTTGGCTGTACAGCCAGGGGTAGTACAATGTATAGACTTGCTTCCATCTTCTGTGCAGGTAGCTTCCTTGTCAATTGTATATTCAGTATCCCACACATGAGCAGTTGTAGTTTCGCCAACTTCAAAGGTATCTCCGTTAACTGTGATATCTTTTCCTGTGCTGTTAGTTATTTCCACGTTTTCAGGAACTGTAATAACCGCATCGTCCGCAACTTTTTTGAATGTTATTTTGTCACCTGATTTTAATGCTTGAATTGCATTTTCCACAGCTGTTTTTCCAACAACAAATCTTGTTTCACCACCGGAAGTTGTAGTTGCTTGCATATCGCTGTTTACAATATTCTCTGCAATATTTGACGAGAAGCTTCCGCCGGTTACTTCAACAACATTTCCTGCTTCAGACCATTCGTTCTCGGTTTTGTCCGCATTATTAAATGAATATGCCCTGACTGCTTCTACATCTGCTGCGGAATTAAAAACACCATTTTCAATATTAACCGTTTCTAATTTCTTGTATCCGTCACGATTTACAATTGATACAGCAGCACCATCTGCGATGGGACCGTCAGCATCAGTTTTTTCCTGAGGTTGACCTGTCACTGTAATTGCAGTCTCGCCTACTATTGTAAGACTTCCTGAACAAACTTGCACACCCGCATGTTTGGCATTGATAACGGAATTGTCAATTGTTACCTTACCGGACGATGGGAAATAAATGCCAAAGCCATTTTCCACATTGAGCGTGGAATTTTTAAGTGTCACTTTATTGCCTGTTTCAGTGCCATTTGTTATGATTCCACATACATCCCCCGGAACAGTTAGTTCCACTCCGTCAAGAGTAAGGCTTCTGTTGTTCATATTGCTTTCGTTTGGCGCACCAATCAAATGAGCACCATCGGTTGTTTCATCGGTAGCAACAACTTTACCATTTTTTACAGTAAACTCCACATTCGGATAGTTCACATTAATTGCAGCAGTTTTGCCGGTATAAGTGTATGTGTGACCGTCTAAATCAAGAGCTGCACTTTTAGAACCGGAATTGATTGGTTCATTTCCTTTATAATCGTGCAGCAATGTTATGTTGCCGTCTGCTGCTTTGCCTGCCGCATTTGCATAAGAGCCATAAATGTACTTATTGCCATCTGCTTCTTTTACTGAAAATCCACCATTTGGTATTAAATTGCGGGCACTTTCTGTATCTAATAATTTAGAACCTGTTCCCAACTTAATCCCTAGAGGCTCTTTCGTTTCGTCTAAGTTTTTAAGTACAATGTCTCCCTCTAAATTAACAATCTGGGTATAATTACTATCTCCGCTGCTCGTTGTAATTTGATAACCACTGCTTGTTAAAACAGACTGTTTACTTCCACTATTCTTAATTGTTACAGTATTATCACGTGCTCCACCATAACTCTGTTCTAACTTTAGAGCATATCCATTCTTTTGATTGGATGTTACACTATATCCGTTCAAATCTATTGTAACACCACGTACCTTGCCATCTATGGATATTCCAAAATTATAATCTGATGTCGAAACATAATCTTTTAAAAGCTTTAATGTATAGCCATCTTTCATAGCTTTACGTACGTCTTGTATTTTTGTAAATTGGGTTGTATTTCCTTCTGTATCAATGACTTCAAATGTAGCGTCTTCTGCTGCCAACGCTGTCATAGGTACCAGTGCGAACATCATGCAGAGAGTAAGCAAGATGCTCAAAAATTTCTTTCTGCTTTTCATGTGTTTCCATCCCTTTCTAAAAATAAATTAAGGTCCAAAGTGTACCTGTATTCCTTATATCAATTTCACTTGACTGAAAAACAAAATTACCTATGTTTGCTGATTTTCGCCAAACGTTTTCTTTTGTTTTCTATTAATTACATCAACTGATCAATGATGAAAACTATCTGCTGTAGTTTCGCTTTCTCAAATAAATAGATACTCCGACAAGACCAATACCGGATGCGGACAATATAATAATTGGCAGTACCAAATTGCTATCATCTCCGGTTTGTGGGTTGTCACTGCTATTGTCTTGTTCCTCTGTATTATCCAGCTGGGAAGGGGTTACCTGACCCTGATTGTCATGCGGGTCTGCCATACCACAAACAGTACATTTTCCATCCACATAATTATGTCCAAGCGCTTTTATAATAGTATTTTCTTTTGAAATCTCTTGAGTCAAATCTTTATCAGTATAATACTTATCGCAGAATTCACAGTACCAGTATTCCATATTACCATCAACGTCACATGTTGGTTCTTTTGCTTCAAAATATTTTGCATTATGTACTTTTTCTGTGGTACCTTCACCGTCAATGGTTCCATTGCCTGTTGAAGAATCCGGAATGATAAGTTCCCCATTATTTAAAATCGTACCGTTGTTTTCAAAATTCATATTAGGTGCGACATCCAATGCAGCGTTAGTATCAATGATTACCTTGCCTGTTTCAGCAATTGCAAGCATTCCTTCTCCCTTTACTGCAACTTTGCCTTTAATATCCAAGCTCTCTTCAATTTCCAGCGTTGAGTCTTTGGTTATTTCAAATGTAATGTTGTTGTCAGCATCCACATTCAAATTTTTCAGTTTCAAATTTTTCTCAATTAAAACAGTATCATTATTATCTACCTGTATATTTCCATTGCCTTTTTGACTGAAAAATTGCTCCAATGCCACGTCAGACTGAGGCATAAATGTGATATTACCATCCTCATTATACATATACTTATAGTCGCTATAGTCATCAGGTCTAACATCTTCCGGAGTATCAGCCCATACCCAATAGTTAACTGCAGTTTGTCCAACCGGAAGAAGAACCGAAGTAGCTGCAACATCAATAATTACTAAATCATTATCACCTTGTTGAAAAGTGTTATTTGTAAAATCTATAGGCTGTCCAATGCTTCCTTTTACCTGAATATAATGCTCAAATTTATCATTTTGAAACGTATTCCCTGCGAAATTCGCCTGAGACTGTAAATAAATTGCTCCGGCATTATCAAACACACTTGTCTTTACAACAATGTTATTGTTAGAAGCACTTGAGGTTGTAATGGTCGTAGCTTCTGAGCCGGAACCACTTGTCGGTCCATTTACAACACTGTAAACACTGTTTATAAATTTACAGTCTTCAATGAGAAAATTTCCACTTACATTTGCAAGCATTGTGCGGAATGCTCCGTTAAATTCATTGTTTGTAAACGTAATGCTTCCGGCAGAATTCTGTTCATTAACAAATAAACCGTAAGACCATTCCGGCGCATCTACTGTTACTCCGCCATTGTTTGGCGTATTAATAAAACGGCAGTTATTTACTATAATATCTGCCTTGTTGCCAGATACTGTCACAGCACTCCCCGAGCTTCTGTTTTGCACGGAATAGTGAACAGTAACATTTTCGAGCTTAATAGATGTTTCTGTACCACTGCCAAGTGTCAAAAATTTACCATCCGCTTTATTTTCACTCGGTTTTAAAGTAAGATTCGTAAGTGTTCCTGCCTTTACTGTGGATACACCGAAAATTGTATATTTGCTGCCACCGTCTATTGTAATATTTTTGTCGAATGTAACATCTTCTGTAACATCAGAAAGCAGAACAACGGTGCTGCCTTCAGACGCTGCGTCAATTGCACTTGTTAATGTTGTATGTCTCTTTCCATCCACTTCTGCTACTTCTTGACCAGCAGCATACACATTGACAGGCACAACCAAAATAGTCAATGACAGTAGTATCATTACAAACACTAACAAACGCTTACTAATTTTCTTACCTAAACTTCCTATTTGCATACTTCTCTCTCCTTGTTTGACGACCAAAAAACCATTCTTTTCATTTACTGAACATACAGCATATACTTGCTGTAACATACTTGAAATAGCTTAAAAAACTACTTTACCAGAAAAATAGACTGCCTTCTTCACTCCATCAATATCCCTATCAAACTCTCCTTCCTGTATATGGATACATTAAAATATTATCATACTATTTATATCATAGAAAACTCCTTTTTTCAAGAGATTCCCCAATCCGGTTGAATTGTCTATCCAAAATAATATGGCATATTTTTTAGGGATTATCATCTCTAAAAGGCTGTTCTTATTTAAAACATCCGAAAGATATTTTCAAAAAAATCCAACGTAAACAGAGAAAACCTGGAATTAGAAGGGAATCGAAACTTTTAGTATGGAATTTTTTAAATTCTTTACACTCCTGTAGATGACAGGAGTATAGTTGAGTGTCTGCATAAAACAAAAGAGCAGAGTAAAACCCGCTCCATACACACCACTAAAAATCGATTGATATAAAAAACGAGTGTCCATAACTCAAATCCGTTATGAACACTCCATTTGGGAAGCGTTGACAAAAAAGATACCAACCTTTGTTAATCTTGTACCGGCCTTATACCGAATTTTTGCTCACAGATTGCTCTTAATGAAAAGACCAGGACTTCA
>OLGF01002924.1_pt1 | contig 15025 bp, 19 predicted proteins | sample 1604971 | NCBI WGS metagenome assembly OLGF01 (sample SAMEA3888902, study PRJEB22519) | human gut metagenome | biome: human gut; feature: human-associated habitat; material: faeces | place: Denmark | collected 2011 | reverse complement strand
CAAACAACAAAATAGAATATTAACAACTGCAAATTTTAAACAAAATGAAAAAAGACCAAAACAACAACAGCATGAATGGGACAGCTACGATGCCATCGTACTTCCCTTGTATCAAATCTTCGGAGAGCCATCCACTCGCCGATTTCCTCAAATCTACCTACATGTTCCAGCTCGACTTCGACCATGTGAAGAAGGAAGATATGGTCATAGAGAAGGAACCTATCGAGCTGAACAGCGACGCTGCCGTCGATCCTACGGATACTTTCGAGGACTAAGTATCTTACTTTCAACCCGTAAGTATGTTACTTTCAACCCGTAAGTATAATACTTAAACATCAAAAGCTATATGGATATAAGAAGCTATACCAAGCAGGAACTGGCTCTGCTCTATTTCCCCGATTCGTCACCCGTGGTGGCAAGTGCTCATCTGATGCGTTGGATTTGTCGCAATCCCGACCTTCTGAAGAAGCTTCATGAAAGCGGATACGACAAGAACTGCAAGGAATTCACACCTATGCAAATTTCCTATATTGCCTATTTTCTCGGCGAACCATAGGCTTCCAAGTATGAGAAAGTATGAGAAAGTGTGAGCAAGTATGAGAAAGTATGAAGTGGCGTTTTCAGATTTCGTATCTTTGCATTGTCATTCAAAGAGGATGATGCTCCTGCCCCATCGGGGGTAGAAGGATACTATCACTAAATTAACCACTTTATGATTCAGTACGTGTTAAAAAAGAACATCAATGAGAAGATGCCGAATGCCTATGGCAAGTTCTTCGCCTATCCGGTCATCACTCAGACCTGCGATACCTGCGTGACATGCCAACAAAAAAAGCACGGATTAAACTCCGTGCTCTTTCTTTGCCTTATATTTGAATTCATCAAATCCATTACCATATACGCCAATCACAGCGCTCTGGCTGACGAAGGCGTGTGGATCAATCTCTGATATCATGCGGAAGATGATGGGTGCCTGGCGCTGCTTGGCAAGCACGAACAGCATCTTCACATCCTGACCGGAATAGAAACCTGAGGCATTCACCACCGTAACTCCTCGCTCGGCATCTACATTGATGCGCTTGCCTATCTCCTCATACTTCTGGGAGATAATGAAGAACTGCACACTCCTGCGGCGACTGTTTACCACCTGGTCGATGCAGAATCCCTGCACGCAAAGTACCACATAACCATAGAAAATCTTCTCGATGTCGTGGACTACCAGATAACTGGAAGTGATGATGACGATATCGCAGATCATAATCACTCTACCGAGAGATATGTCACGGTACTTGTTGACAATGGCTGCAATGATATCCGTACCACCCGTACTGCCTCCTACCGAGAAACCTAAACCAATACCGCAGCCGCAGAATACGGCTCCCAGAAAGGCTGACCATAATGGCTGGTCGTGAAGCAACTCCGGTATTACGATATAGCCCGAAGAGATAAGGGAGGTCAATGCAGTGACAATAGCTACAGCATAGACGGTTTTAAGACAGAATTTAAGTCCCAAGACTTTTAAACCCGCCAACAGCAGGACGCCATTGGCAATCAAATAAGGAATTTGAACCGGACAGCCTGTAGCCCAATAGATGATACTAGCCACACCAGGCAATCCACTTGCCGTTACGTTAATCGGCAATAAGAACACATTCCATCCGATACAATAGGAAATCATTCCTATCGCAATCATCACATAATCTTGTACAGATTTCCACAAGGGTCGAGGTGAATTCATTGTTTTTAATTAATAGTTTATAATTGTTAATGTTTGGTTTTACCAGAATTTATGCTGCACTTCTGACCACTCAAAGCCCTGAGTAGCCACTTTCGCCTCTAAGGCAGCGCGATTTACATTAAAGTGATTACAAATCTCATCGAGTGTATCAAACTCGTGGTCACGAAGCAGGAAGTTGATAGCGCTTACGAGCATCGGAACATCATTCATTGGTAACTTATCCATCCTTTTTATATTGATTAATTAATATTTATTATTGATTACTTGAGGCACCATGCCTCTTTCGGGGTGCAAAGGTACTGCAAATTTTAGATAAAACAAAAAAAATCCCAGCAATCTTTTACCGATTGCTGGGATTTTTATAAATTATTGATGATTTACGCATTCACTGCAACTGAAATCCAGTCGAAGACGAATGAGCAAATACCGAATGCTACGATACCTACGGTGCAGATAGCAAGCGCCAACTTGGTTGAGCATGCGCTCTGGAAAGTAGGAAGCGGATTATCGCTGTGCTTGATGAACATAGCCTTCACGATGAGCAGGTAGTAGTACAAACTGATAACAGTGTTTACCAACGCGATGAATACTACGCCGTATGCCCAGGCTCCCAATGTGGTGTGGATGTCATGTGTACCAACTGCTGCCATGAACACGAAGAACTTCGAGAACATACCGGCGAATGGAGGAATACCACCCAATGAGAACAATGCCAAGGTCATCAGGAATGCCAGACGTGGATTGGTCTTGTACAAACCATTGTAGCTGTCCATCTGAACTGTACCGTTGTTGTGCTCCTCAATAGATGAGATGATGGTGAAGACGCTCAGGTTGGCTACTACGTAAATCAATACATAGTAAGTCAGGGCGCTCACGCTCATCGCTGAGTTACCTACCACTGCCAACATGATGTAACCTGCCTGAGAGATAGAAGAGAATGCCATGAAACGCTTCAGGTCGCTCTGACGGATGGCAAACAGGTTGGCGATAGTGATAGAAAGTACAATCACGATGTAAAGCAACACGGTCCAGTACTCTACCATTGGCTGGAACACCTTCATGAGGATAGCGCAGAGAGTAAACGCTGCAGCACCCTTAGATACTACTGACAGATAACCTGTAACTGTAGTTGGTGCACCCTGGTATGAATCGGCTGTCCAGAAGTGGAAAGGAACCAAGGAAATCTTGAAACCGAGACCACTGAAGAAGAATACCATACCGGCGATGGTCAATGGTGATGCAGAGATAACCTTTGCGATATCATCGAAGTACAAAGTACCACAAGCAGCATAGAGCAGAGAGATACCGTAGATCATCACACCACTAGAGAAAGTAGCGGTCAAAATAAACTTAGCTCCTGCCTCAGCAGAATTGTGACGATACTTATCGAATGCTACCAAGCAAGCCATTGGCACAGATGCCATTTCAAGACCGAGGAAGAACAGGAGGAAGTGGTTGGCACTAACCATCATGTTCATACCGAGCAAGGTAGAGATAATCAGCATATAGAACTCACCCTCCTTGAAGGCTGTGTCCTTGCGGCTCAACCACTCCTTAGCCTGTACCATCACGATAAGGGTACCCAGCGCCAGGATGGTCTTCAAGACACCGGCAGCAGGACCTGTTGTGTACATGCCGCCAAATGCCTCTGTGGCTTCTGTTGGGAAGATATTGATGACGATGTGAGCCACCATCAAGAGACATACCAGAGGATTGAACCACTTACGGTCTGCGCTCTTGGAACTGCAGAAGTCAGCAATGAAAGTGATCAACAGAACTACCATCAGGGTAGCTTCTGGAATCATATTTAAAAATTGACTGTAATTCATTTCTTCTGATATTTATTACATGATTACACTAAAGATAGGACCGACAGCGTCCATGATAATCTCCTCTGCCCAGAGTGGGAACATACCGAGACCTGCAACGCAGGCGATAAGACCTGCTACAGCGATACGCTCGTCCCAGGTAGCATCGTGAAGCTTCTCCAACTTTGGATTAGGAACCTTCTGATAAAGGATCTTACCAACACAACGCAGGATGTAAACCGCTGTTACTACGATAGAGGTACATGCGATGATGGTACATACGCGATGGAATGTATCTGCATTCTGGAAGGCACCTACGAAGATGGTCATCTCGGCTACAAAACCAGAGAAACCAGGCAAACCGAGGTTAGCCAAACCAGCTACTGCATAACCTACAGAGAGGAATGGAATAATCTTCATCAAACCACCCAGATAACGTACGTCACGTGTACCAGCCTGATGGTAAATCATACCGATAACGGCGAAGAAGAGGGCGGTCATCAAACCGTGAGACAACATCTGGAGGATTGCACCAGTAGCGGCTGTCTCGGTCATCATACAGAGAGCGAAGAGCACCATACCACAGTGAGATACTGATGAGTAAGCGTTGATGTACTTCAAGTCGGTCTGTACACATGCTGACAAAGCACCATATACGATAGAGATAGTAGTCAGTACGAGGAACACCTTGATCCAGAATCCGTGAGTAGCAGCTGGCAAGAGGAACATGGCGATACGGAAGCAACCGTAACCACCAAGCTTCATCAATACACCGGCGTGCAACATAGATACGGCTGTTGGCGCACTGGCGTGACCATCAGGAGACCATGTATGGAATGGGAACAGCGCACCGAGGATACCGAAACCGATGAAGAGCAATGGGAAGAACACGTTCTGCACGCTCTCTGGAATCGCATGAGCACCATTGGTATGGTGAGCGATATCGAGGATTTCGAAGGTCTGAGCTCCACTGTAGAAGTAGATTCCCAGGATACCGATAACCAAAAGGGCTGAACCACCCATCAACATCAAAGTCAACTTCATGGCTGAATACTCCTTTGCACCACTACCCCATACACCGATGAGGAGATACATAGGAATCAGCGCAACCTCATAGAACATGAACATGGTGAACATGTCGATAGAGATGAAGAAGCCATATACACCGATGCTCAGGAGTGTGAACCAGAGGAAGTATTCCTTCTTCATTGGCTCCATCTGCCAGGAAGCAAATGTACCTGTGAACACGATGATGGAAGTCAGGAGAATCATCACCACAGAGATACCATCCACACCGAGTGAATAGTTGATATGCAATGGTTCAAACCAAGGCACACAGTAGGTGAAGAGCATCGGAGCTTGGTCGGCTGGCATTGTCTCACGAGCTTCGAGAAATGCAAACACCAAATAGATGGAGAGACCGAGCAATACGCTGGCACCTGCAACCATCACACCACGAACCTGCTTGTCGTTGCGTGCCAACCAGAGGCCGAGCAACATCAGGAGTGGTACTATGACGAATATACTTAAATTCATTTCTTTTCTATTTACTTAATTGTGAGACTTTCATTAAAGAAGTGCGAGCAGGCACAATGTCAATGCTACGGTACCGGTGAGGAACCAGATAGCATAGCTGCGAACATCACCACTCTGCCATGGGCGGATGGTTTCACCTGCCTCCTGTGTACCCCAAGCCATGAAGTTGAAGGTACCATCGATAACGCGACGGTCGAACCATGCGATTGGCTTTGAGAAGCAACCGAAGACAATCTTGTGGGTGAAGAACTGCCAAGCATCGTCGATATAGAAACGGTTCAAGGCTGCCTTGTGCAACTTAGGCATCTTCTTAGCCAAAGCATCTGCCAATGGAGTCTTCTTAGGAGCATACATATAAGTAGCCAGACCGATACCGATGATAGCAACGATAACTGATGTTGTTGCCACACTCATGTCGATATGGATATCGTAGCTCTGACCTGTAGCAGATACGAAGTGACCGAATGGAATCAAACCGCAGAGGCAAGAGATGATGGCAAGGAATACCAATGGACCCCACATCACGAAAGGAACCTCCTGTGGCTTGCGACGGTTCTCTGGATCCAGCTCATAGTAGCTCTGTCCCCAGAAGATGACATAGTAGAGACGGAACATATAGAATGCTGTCATACCAGCTACCACTGTCATGAACCAGCCCATAAATGGAGAGAACTGGAAGCAAGCTGAGATAATCTCATCCTTTGACCAGAAACCTGCGAATGGAGGAATACCTGCAATCGCCAAGCAACCGATGAGGAAGCAGATGTTGGTAATAGGCATATACTTGTGCAAACCGCCCATGTAATCCTTGAAGTTGCTGCCGATGATGACGATGATGGCACCAGAGCAGAGGAAGAGCAACGCCTTGAACATAGCGTGGGTAAACAGGTGGAAGATACCAGCCATGTAACCCAAACCACCATGGTGGTTATCTACTGCGAAGCAAACGCCGAGCGCTACGAGCATGTAGGCGATCTGAGAGATAGTAGAGAAAGCCAGACCACGCTTGATATCACGCTGGCAGCAAGCTACGGCTGCTGCATAGAATGCGGTGAAGGCTGCAATGTAAGCTACATAGTGAAGAGTCTCAGGAGCATACTGTACCCAGATTGGGAAGAGGCTGGCTACCTGATATACACCGGCTACAACCATGGTAGCGGCGTGGATCAACGCAGAAACAGGAGTTGGACCCTCCATCGCGTCTGGCAACCAGATGTGCAATGGGAACATCGCACTCTTACCGGCACCACCGATGAACATGAGGAACAATGCAGTTGGCATTACCCAAGCTGCACCTGCCAAAGCAGAGTTGAGCTCTGGCTGAGCATTCAAGTCGTAGTTGAAGGTTCCCACATAGAAGCTGTAGAACAGGATACCGATGAGGAAGAAGAGGTCAGCGAAACGGGTTACGATGAACGCCTTCTTGCTGGCATGTACTGCAGCATGCTTTGGATAGTAGAAACCGATGAGCAGGTATGAGCAGACACCCACCAACTCCCAGAACAGATACATCTGGAAGATGTTGGTAGCTACTACCAGGCCCAACATTGACATGGTGAAGAGACTCAGGTAAGCGTAGAAACGCTGCATACCCTTCTCATATTCCTCAACCTTGTAGTTCTCATCACGCTCTGCCATATAGCCGAAGCTGTAGATGTGAACCATGAAGCTGACGGTCGTAATCACGATGAGCATCAATACGGAGATTGGGCTCAGGCGGAAACCAATGTTGAAGGTGAGCAACTCAGTAAACTTCAACCATGTGAAATTAAATACGGTAACAGTTGGGTACATACCTGTTGAGGCATCACGACCCACTGCAAAGAAGTACTCGTATGCTGTATAGACAGACATCGCGAATACACAACCCATCAATACGGTACCGATGAGTGCTGCTACCGGTCTTTTCATCTTCATACCCACAAGTCCCAGAACCAGGAAGCTCAGGAATGGCAGAAGAAGTATCAAAAATGCATAATTGTATTCCATTGTCTTTTAGAATTTCATGTTTTCAATACTGTTCACCTGGTCACTGTGATAGTTGCGGTAAACGTTGATAATAATAGCGAGCGCTACGGCTGTCTCGGCTGCTGCTACTCCGATAGAGAACAATGTGAAGAAGAAACCTTCCAACTGTCCTGGGAAGAGGATGCGGTTGAACACAGCGAAGTTCAGGTCGGCTGCATTCAATACAAGCTCGATGGAGATGAGCATGGCAACGAGGTTACGGCGTGTACAGAAGCCATAGACTCCGATGAAGAACAAGAGTGCTGAGAGCACGAAGAAATATTGTACTGGAATCATTTCTTATCCTCCTTTCTTGCGATTAAGATACCACCGATGATACATGCCAACAGGAATACAGAGATAAACTCGAATGGCAATACATAGCCATACTTGTCAGCACCTACCAGTGCAGAACCTACCTGGTCCATTGGCACCTCGGTGTCGGCTACGGTTGCAGCCATATCAATAAAGTGATTCTTCAACACGATGACTGCCAAGGTTACGAAACCAACGAGGCAGACGAGTGCGCGACCTACAATCCTGCTACCCTTGACATGCTCCACAAGACCCTGGAGAGTACGCTTTGATACCAACTGGATAGCGAAGACATAAAGCATGGTGATACCACCGGCATATACAGAAATCTGAGCTGCACCCAGATAAGTATAGTCGAGCAGGAAGAACATGCCTGCTACACCGAAGAGTACGAACAACAGGAAGGTTGCCGCACGCATGATGCGCTTGGTGAACACGCACATGATGGCTGAGCCAAGAATGACTACTGCCAAGATGACGAACATAAACAAATTTGCTGTTATCATTGTCTAAAGTCCTCCTTACTTAGTCTTGGTGTTAAACTTACCGATTTCCAATGGGGCACCACCATCGATGAGGTTAGGAAGGCTTCCGCCCTTATAAACCTCCTTGTCAAGGTGCATCACCAACTTGTTGCGGTCGAAGACTGCATTCTCGAAATCGTTGACAAACTTGATTGCACCGAAGTTACATGCGTTCACACAGAGCTCACAGAACATGCAGTCGCCCAAGTCGTACTGGTAATCTACCAGCTTGCGCTTCTTCTTGCCTGTCTCTGGGTCCTCCACCATCTCGGTTACAATCTTGATGGTATCGTTAGGGCATGACTTCTCACACAATGTACAACCCACACACTTGTAAGCCTCGTTCTCATCACGAACGAAGACCAGGCGACCACGGAAACGTGGAGATACGTGGAGTGTAGTCTTGCGGTTCTCAGGATACTGCTCTGTGCTCTTTGGTGTGAAGTACTCCTTCATGGTAGTCTTCATACCGATAGCGAGGGTCTTCAAACCCGCTGCAATACCGCCGAAATATGAATTGTTAGACATACTTTTATTTTTTGTTTATTTGTTAAGAAATAACAGAAGTTTCAAGTTGTAGAACTATTGTCTTAACTCCTTAACTTCTTTAACTCCTTTAACTCCTTAATAATATTATCCGTGGAATCCGAATGCTACGCATACTGTCATCAAGATCAGGATGACCAGTGACAATGGCATCAGATACTTCCACTCCAACTTCAGAATCTGGTCGATACGCAGACGTGGGAATGTCCAACGTACCCACATCAGGAGCCATACAACGGCGAAGGTCTTACCGAAGAACCAGATGAAACCTGGAATAAGGTTCATCAGATTGTCAAAGCCCTCGATACCGATGTTCAATGGCGCCCAACCACCGAGGAATACGGTAGAAGCGATACCAGAAATCACGAAGAGGTTGAGGTACTCTGCCAGGTAGTAGAAACCGAAGCCCATACCTGAATACTCAGTGTGGTAACCAGCGGTCAACTCACTCTCAGCCTCAGCCAAGTCGAAAGGACCACGGTTAGCCTCAGCATTACCTGCTACGAGGAATACGAGGAAAGCCAGGATAGCTGGCACATGACCCTTGATAATCAACCAGTTCCAAGCACCAGTCTGTGCCTCTACGATACCGCTTACCTGCATGGTTCCGGTAAGAACTACTGCAGAAATCAGACAGAGACCGAGAGACATCTCGTAAGAAATCATCTGTACGGCACCACGCATGGCAGATACCACAGAGTACTTGTTGTTAGATGCCCAACCTGCGAGGAACACACCCAGCACACCGATAGAACTTACGGCTGTGATGAGGAATACACCTACGTTGAAGTCAAGAATATGTGCTCCCTTGTTCCATGGAAGGAATGAGAAAGTACCTACAGAGGCAATGATCACGAGGAATGGTGCCATGTAGTAGAGCAGCTTGTCGGCTCTATCTACGGCGAAAATCTCCTTGATCAACATCTTGAGCACGTCGGCGAATACCTGGAAGATACCCCAAGGACCTACACGCATAGGGCCAAGACGGCACTGGAAGTAGGCACACACCTTACGCTCCATGAAGATAAGTACGATAGCAATGAGGGCGTATGCTGTCAAAATGCAGATACCCACGAGCACGCACTCTATCAGAATCGACAGGAAGTCGCCCAAACCCAAGGTCTGGCGAAGCAGATTGTCGATGAATGTTGTTACTATACTAAAATCAAACATAATTATCTATCAATATCAGGGATTACGAAATCGATTGCTGCACCTGTAGTGATGAGGTCGGCGATCTTCTGACCACGGAGCATTGGATCCAAGGCTCCTGTGAGTGAGAGACCCATCGGACGCATCTTCATACGGTATGGACTCTTGTCACCCTTTGAGTCGAGATATACACCAAACTCGCCGCTGGCACCCTCTACAGAGAAGTACCACTGTCCCTCTGGAACCTTGATGATTGGCTTCTGCTTGATGTAGTACTCACCCTCAGGAATGTTGTCGATCAACTGCTCGATAATGTCCAAGCTCTGATACAACTCCTGGATGTGTACATAGTAACGATCCATTGAATCGCAACCGGTAAGGGTGATTTCCTTCCACTCTACCTTGTCGTACATATCGTATGGATGACGCTTGCGGGTATCGTTCTTCCAACCTGATGCACGACCAGCAGGACCGGTTACGGCATAGTTGATACAATCCTCATAGTTCATTGGACCTACACCTTCGAGACGGTTGTGAGTAATCACGTTGTCACCGAATACGTCGAGGTATTCCTGAATCATCGGACGGAGATACTTGCAGAGGGTCTTCACGTTCTGAACGAAGTTAGGGTCGATATCTGCCTGCAGACCACCGATACGGTAGTAGTTCTGAATCAGACGGCCACCGGTTGTCTCCTCCATCACGTTCAATACGTGCTCACGGTCGCGCATACAGTAAAGGAATGCGGTCAAGGCACCCAAGTCCTGTGCGGTACAGCCGAGGTACAACAAGTGTGAGTCGATACGCTGCAACTCATCCATAATGGTGCGGATGTAGCGGATACGGTCTGAGAGTTCGATACCCATCGCCTCCTCGATAACGCCTACCAATGCGTGGCGGTGCATCATCGCAGAAAGATAGTTCAGACGGTCGGTCAATGCCAAGGTCTGTGGATAGGTCATGTTCTCCCACATCTTCTCGATACCACGGTGAATATAACCGAGGTGTGGATAGATGCGCTTCACGGTCTCACCATCAATAACAGTCTGCAATCGGAGCACACCGTGGGTAGATGGGTGGTTAGGACCGATGTTGACAACATAGTCGTTCTCATCAAAGCGACGCTTCTCTGTAGCTACCAGATGACCATCTGCACTAAGACTGTATTCTACAGTGAAATCATCCTCTGGCTCATCAGTACAAGGGAACTTGTTTGCCTCAGGACTCATATCGAAGTCCTTGCGCAATGGATAGCCCTGGAAATCGGTGCGGAGGAAGAGACGGCGCATGTCTGGGTGACCCAGGAACTTGATGCCGACGAAATCGAAGACTTCACGCTCCAGGAGGTCAGCCACCTTCCAGAGATTGATAACTGTAGGAATCACATCACTGCCATCCACCTTCTTGGCGATGATCTTTACCGAGCAGCGCTCGTTGGTCTGAGTATTCTCGAGAATATAGATACATCCGAGACCTTCCTCACCGAAGTCTTCACCGATGATGGTAACAAGGTAGTCGAAATGCTTCTCGTTCTTCAACTTCGCCATTTCAGAGGCGAAATTATCAAAACTCAATTCAATATTATTCAGTTTCATGTTCTTATACCTTATTATATTAATCAGTTAGACCTTTCTGAGGGTCGAAATCCTCAGGTACTTCAGTTACGATGATAGGCTCCTTGTGTCCGAGCTTCTCGCTGTCAGAGAGGTTCTCGTTGCTCAAGCCGCGAAGACCACCCTTGCTCATAGAGAGTTCCTTCTCATCCTGAGTCATCTTGTGGTTAGCACCACCGAAGAATTTCTCAACCTTTACCTTACGCTGCAACTGCATCATACCGTAAAGGATAGCCTCAGGGCGTGGAGGACAGCCAGGGATGTAAACATCCACAGGAACCAACTCGCTGATACCACGAACCACATTGTAGCTCTTCTTGAACGGACCACCAGAGATGGTACATCCACCCACAGCTACCACATACTTAGGCTCAGCCATTTCATCATACAAACGCTTGAACACTGGTGCCATCTTATTGGTAATAGTACCGGCACACATGATCAAGTCTGCCTGACGTGGAGAGTTACGGGTTACCTCGAAACCGAAACGGGAGAAGTCGTAACGTGCACAACCTACAGCCATGAACTCGATACCACAGCAAGAGGTACCGAAGGTCAAAGACCAGAGTGAGTTACTACGTCCCCAGTTGATGGCAGCATCGAGCGAACCGACTACCACGTTAGCACCACCCTCATTGAGCTCCTGCGCAATTTTCTCGAGGGTGTCATTGTCCTTAAACTCGTCGTAAGGAATACTCTTGATAGAGGCTCTTTTGTTTACTTCCATTCCAATGCTCCTTTCCGCCAAGCGTATGCAAGGCCAAATACCAATACCAACAGGAAGAACCCGATGCTCACAAGAGCCATAGGTCCAAACTGCTTAACGACAACTGCCCATGGGTAAAGCAATACTGTCTCGATGTCAAACATCAGGAAAAGGATGGCGAAGAGGTAGTAGCCGATGTGTGATGGCAACCATGAGCTGCCACGAGTCGGAATACCGCACTCAAAAGGTTCACCCTTTACCGGATTGTATGAACGAGGACCGATCAACTTCGCGATGACATAAGCAGCCACCACCAAGGTTACAGCCGTCAGCAAAACGGTGATAAATAGTGTAAAGTTCATAAAAATTGTTATAACGTTATTTATTTAATTGCTTCTAAGCGGTTGCAAAGGTAACAAATAATTCTGAAAGAAAAGAAATTAAAAGTGTTAAATGTTAAATTCAGGGCAAAATTTATACCGAAGGTATGTCTTGCAGCTTAAAAACCACGCACAAAAGGCATTTGTCTCTTAACTTGTCTCTAACTTCCCTAACTTCCCTTAACTCCCCTAACTTCCCTTAACTCCCCTAACTTCCCCACATGCGAAAGTTAAGTATAATACATTTAGGCACGCACGTGTTCTATATTTTCCATACGCACACTGCATCCTTCATAGTTAAAGATTTCTAAATAAAAAAAACGATATTCTTTGAAAAGACAGCCGAAACTGCTACCAACTATATCGTGGACTACTGGCAGGATGGTGAGGAAAGCCAAAATGTGGGATGACTTCGCCAGAAAGGTAAGCGCTCAAACCGTGAATATCGGCAAGAACAAGCAGATGTTCTGGACCTCAAAAGTATGGGTGAAAGTGCGTGAAAACAGTGTAGATTCGGAACACTGGAGAGATGCTGCCCTCTGGTGTGATATAGGCAAGAAGGGATATATCAGGAACGAACAGTTTGATAACAGGTGCGCCTTCGGACCGGGTACAACCTTCTGGTTTCCAGCAGGTACAGAAACTAAGGTTTCCCTCATGTCGTATTTCAAGATTACCACAACGACGATAGACGATTCTGTTCCTATGCTCGACAGAGAACGTACCAACATCGAGAGAAAGAAGGTGGGATTACCTTCACTCGAAGAAGAGGAGAAGGGAGCTGAAACCTATATGTATGTCTATACACTTGCCACGAAGAATCCAAATCTCCGTCCTGCTATCAAGATTGTAGATGAACAGCCCGTTCTTCTACAGCCATCGGAAAAGAACAATACCTGAGGGCGTAAAGGTTTATGCTGCAACAGCAGATGAGACCCAGGATTCAACGGCCATCATCAAGAACTTAACAATGACGCTGACAGAAGTGGATGTCATCAAAGTCATCAATGCCAACAAGGGATATGTGGTGTATGGACCTGTTGGTACCTATGCCTTCCACTCCACTTCCCGTGAAAGCAATGTTCCTACCATCCTGAAGGGTAACCCAACGCCGGAATATATATCTTCCGACAACAACAACGGTTACGTCTTGTCATACAAGAGTACCTGGGGATTAGGTTTCTACAAGTAAACAGGCTTGCAGTTTTTGCCTTACCGTGCGTGGTTGCCACAGAACATGGTGAGCAAGCGTAATAGTGAGAATCTGGCTTTGGGCAAGCAGGCCATCCATCTGGTCTTTGCCAAAGGCACTTCCGGTATTCTCCCTCCTACTATCCAGGGAGACCAGAAAGAAGAAAAGCTCTTCAACCTCTCTGGTCAGCCAGTAGGCAAAGCCGCCAAGGGGCTTGTCATCAGCCGGAAGAAAGGAAAGTTTATCAAGAGATAAATCAATTCTTTAGCTTATTGCTCCAATAAGCTATTGGGAAACAGACAAAGAGGGTGTGTCATAAAATTATGACACACCCTCTTTGTCTGTTGTATACTATTGATATGTTGTTTGAAAAGATAGTATATGTTTTTAAGATATATAGCTTCTCTGGCCGCACAACAGCTGTTGTGCGCTTGCATATCAGCTGTTGTGCGCTCGTACATCAGGTGATGTGCATGCGGTGGTCAACAGTTATGCACCAACTGTATCTAAGCTTACGACACGGTCTTTTTTACGACCATTGTTGAACCACCGGCTAAGGTTAAGTTCTTATTTGAAGAGCCCGAAGAGTTCAGCATCTATCAGATCGGTCACCTTACGGAAGTCTTCAGGATTCTCACCAAACTCCAGATTGTCACCATCAACGATGATGAGGCGACCCTTGTAACTCTTGATCCATTCTTCGTAACGGTTGTTCAAGCCCTGGAGGTAGTCGATGCGGATACTCTTCTCGAAGTCTCTGCCTCGCTTCTCAATGTGCTTGACAAGCGTTGGAATACTACTCTTGATGTAAATCATCAGGTCTGGGAGCTTCACCAGACTAATCATCAGATCAAAGAGATCGGTATAATTATCGAAATCCCTATCGCTCATCTTACCGAGGTCATGAAGATTAGGAACGAAGATGCGGGCATCCTCGAAGATAGTACGGTCCTGTACGATGGTCTGTTCTGAACGGGCGATTTCCACGACATCATGGAATCGCTTGTTCAAGAAATAGATTTGAAGATTGAACGCCCAGCGTTCCATATCCTGATAAAAATCAGCCAGATACGGATTATTATCTACCGGTTCGAAGTTTGCCTTCCAACCATATCTTTTGGCAAGCATCTTGGTTAATGTAGTCTTGCCGCTACCTATATTTCCTGCTATTGCTATATGCATCTTTTTTTACTTTTTTACTTTTAGTTTTGGCTTGGGGACCAGCGATTCCATCGCTGGGAATGGGGGCACAAAAGGGGGGATGGCGCTTTTTACCCTTTTTTACCTTTTTACCCTTTTACTTTTTTACCTTTAAGAAAAGAGACCGAAGAGCTTGGCATCAATCTTATCGATGATGTCACCAAACTGCTTGGGGTTGTGCTCGAAGTCGAGATTGTCTACTTCCACAATGAGCACATTGCCGGTATATTTGTTCATGATGAAATCTTCGTAGAGATTGTTGATACCTTCCAGATAATCCAGAGGCATCTTCTGCTCATAATCACGAC
>OLGF01002923.1_pt1 | contig 15031 bp, 18 predicted proteins | sample 1604971 | NCBI WGS metagenome assembly OLGF01 (sample SAMEA3888902, study PRJEB22519) | human gut metagenome | biome: human gut; feature: human-associated habitat; material: faeces | place: Denmark | collected 2011 | reverse complement strand
TGGAGGGCTACATGGATTTTGAGAAATACGGTCAGGACTGCATGGAAAATGACTGTGTGACAAAAACAGAGTTCGGCCTGCTGCGGCGCTTGGAGCCGCCGTTTCCGGAGCAGGTGCAGGAGCAGCAGATGCTTCAGTAGCTATCACAGAAAGTGTAGGATGCTTAATCAGATAAAGAGGAGAAACATTATGGCTGTAAATGCGAAAACAGAAATGTTTGATCACATCGAGTTGTTCGGAAAACCTGCGCTTTTTACCAACTTCCGCATTGATCGTTCTACCGTGCCGGAAAACTGGTACTGCTACGACTTCCGAGGCTCAGACAACGATCCTGGCAAGCTGAATTATGTGGAGCTACGGGTTGGTGTCAATCATTCCGGTGCTGTACTCCTACCGGAAGAATTGGATTTGAAAGGAAAGGATTACCGCCGTGTGCGTGGGCAAATCAACTTTCTTGGAAGCCGAATGACGTTGGAGACGTTCTGCAAAGTGCATCAGCTTCCGTATCCCGCAGAGGAGGAAAAGTATCATATCCGACCCGCCCGACCTGATGAGGCGGACTTATTTTATACCCCGCACCCCGAAGAAGATAAGCGGCTGGCACCATCGGTCATGTCCGAATGGACTTCGGACGCAATGGAAATGAGTTCTGGCATACTTGGTGGCCGAGGGGCCCAGAGGAGCTGAACAGCCCTGCGTTCAAGGCCGAGCTTCAGGAAGTCGTTGACACGATGCGGGAGGACGTCCTGAAAAGCCGCTTTGCCATGGAGCGCTTCTGCTATGACCACGGCGGAAAGATCAGCGGCGGCTGGACACAAAACTACGGCTACATCGTGGAAACCGAGCATTACCGCTACTGCCTGCGCTGTAACCCCACCCCCGGAGATTACAACGCATATCTGACTTGCTTTGACCTTGATGTCCAGCGGCAGAACATGGCGCAGAGTACCGGCCCCGATATGACGATGGGAGGGCTGATATGAGCGGGCGATATGCCTCTCCGCGAGGCCCTCCCCATTTTGTTTTCTGCGTTCCGCGTCTTTCCGTTGACTTGTGGGAAGTTGTGTGATAGATGTTTGTGTTACCAAAAACGGAAGGAGATTGCACAAATGAAGAAGATCACACTACTGGCAGCCAGCGCACTGCTGCTTCTCACGGCCTGCGGACAGGTGGAGAGCAGCCCAGCAGAGGTTGTACCACCATCGGCAATCGTGACACAGGAGGATGTCCAGCAGCCACAGGCAACACCCAAACCCGCTACGGCAGTGAAAGAACTGGACACGGTATCGGGTGCTGCGGAGGAGCAGCCCCCAGAGGGAAAAGCTCCTCAGACGGAAACTGTCCCACAAACAACTCAACCCCTTGAGCCGGTCGAGGAACCTACAGAGGACATTCCCTCCGAGACCGTCCACGCCAAGACCGGCTATGTGGAGCCGGAGCCTGCTCCAAAACCGGAACCTACGCCCGAACCTACAGCCCCGGCAGACTGTCAGGCCGCCATCGACGCGGCCAATGCCTACGCGGTCACGCAGTACGGCGTGGTCACGGACAGCGGCCTGACGCTGGACAACAGCGCCTACCGCTTCCCCGCCGCAGTGCCGGTGGACGCCTCACAGGAGACGTTGGAGGCCAAGGCACGGGATATGGTGGACTTCACCTTCCGCCAGCTCATGATGCAGGCGGGCAGGGACAGTGTGGCAGACGCCGGTTTCCACTGCAACGTCTGCATTGTAGAAGATGGCGGAAGCCTGCTGATCTATGTTCTCTACGACTAAAACGTAACAATTCCATACGCAAAGCCTCTCTGGCAACAGAGGGGCTTTACCTTTTGAAAAAGGAGGAACCTCATTGAAAGTATTCAAACGATTTACGGCCCTTGTGCTGGCGTTGGTCATGGCGGCAATGCTGGCAGTGTCCGCCTACGCCGCCACAGTAGTCGTAAAATATCGGGTCTACGTCTATACCAGTCAGTTGACCTTCAAGCAGTATGACTACAGTAGTTCGACCACGCCCAGCACACGGAATCTGACCATTCTGGCAGACAGCAGCCTCGGTAGTGGCAGTGCCTTGTATCATGTCAAGTATGTCAATGGTGCGGTGGCCTACTGCATCCAGCCGGGTGTTCGCTCGGACGACAGCAGCAATTATGTGCAGGGCTCCAGCGGGTGCTGGTACAACTTGCCTGCGTCCGTTCAGAGCGGTATCGCACTGGCGCTTGCCTGCGGCTATCCCAGTGCAGAGTATGGCACGGCCTACGGTGACAGCAACAGCAGCGATATTATCGGTGCTGAAAAATGGGCCGCTACGCAGGCGGTTATCTGGGATCTGATCTGTGAGTATCGCAGCCCTTATGACTACCGTTCCTGGGGCAGCAGTCCGTTTTATAATTGTGTAGACACCTCGCGCTATCCCACGTTTGCGCTGTGGTATAGTGAGATTGTGGACGCGATGCAGAGCGCTACGGATATTCCCAGCTTTGCGGCGACAAGCTCCCGTTGGTGCGACACCATTGAGCTGACGAAGGACACCAGCGGCAACTACTCCGCCAGTGTGACCGACACCAACGGTGTGCTGGGTGACTTCAACTTTGCCAACAATAGCGGCAACGGCATTACGTTTACGCAGCGCGGCAATACCCTGACCATCACGGCCACGGCAGAGGCGGCAAAGGGGCTTTCTACCGAGAAAACCTACTCTGCCACCGGCAGCGCCTACGGTATCGATCCGGATGAAGCGGTATTGTGCTGGTATGATTCCACTGGAAAATATCAGTCTCTGGCCAGCTATACCGGTACAGGGCTTGATCCCGTGAGAGCCTACATCAAGATCAAGGCCACTGTGACAGAAGATAAGGGCAGCCTTACCATTAACAAGACCGACTCAGATACCGGTAAAGCCCTGGCAGGTGTGACCTATCGTCTTTTTGACAGCGCTGGCAACAAAATCGCTGATGTGACCACCGGAACAGATGGCAAGGCGGTCTTTGCCGACCTCCCGCTGGGCAGCTATACCTATCAGGAGATCAGTGCCCCTTCCGGGTATGTGGTAGACGATACCAAGTACCCGATTACCATTACATCCACGACTCCGAATATCACGGCGACCCGAACCAATGCGCTGGGGAAGGCCAGTGTTGAGATCAGCAAGGTGGACGCGGATTCCGAGACACCGCTTCAGGGTGCCGGTTTCCGTCTGTATGACGCTTCTGGAAGCCAAGTCGCAGAAGGCTACACGGATGCCAATGGCAAGCTGACGTTCACCGGTCTGAAGCTGGGTAACTACACCTGCAAGGAGTTCCAGGCACCGGCCGGATACGAACTGGACGAAACAGCCTTTTCTGTCACGTTGGATCAGAACGGGCAAATGCTGAAAGTCACTCGTGAGAACAAGCTGATCACCGGCAGCATCGAGATCCTGAAGGTTGACGCCGACACCAAGCAGCCACTGGCCGGTGTGGTATATCGGCTCTTCGACTCCGAAGGCAACAAGATCGCGGATGGTACGACTGATGCCAATGGCAAGGTGATCTTTGATACTCTCAAGCCCGGAAAGTATTCTTATCAGGAGATCCGCACCGTGGATGGCTACCAGTTGGACGATACTAAGTATGATTTCAGTCTGACCAGCGAGAACCTCAACGTCAAAGTTACCCGTGAGAATAAGCCTGTCAAGGGCTGCCTTACCGTCCGCAAGGTTGATGTTACCGGCAGTCCTCTCACCGGTGCGGAGCTGCTGCTGGAGACTTCCGCAGACGGACAGACCTGGGCGGAGGCCGGTAAAATCACCACCGACAAGACGGGGATTGCGAAGTGGGACGATCTCAAGATCGGCGCACAGTATCGTATCACCGAGGTGAAAGCGCCTGCGGGGTACACACTAATGACGGAACCTCTGTTTGTAGGAACGCTGGACAGTACCAATCCTGACGTTACTATCACGGCCTGCAACAGCGCAGGATTTGTCTTGCCGTTCACAGGCGGCGTGGGATTCACAACCTATTTCCTGTTTGCAGCACTCATGCTTTGCATGGGTGTTTATTTTTGCAAAAAATCTAACATCAAGGAGAAAAACTGAACATGAAAAAGATCCATCGCGTATTGGCGCTGCTGATGGCGGCGCTCATGGCCGTCGGCCTGATGACTACGGCATTTGCCGAGACTACCATTGATCCGGCGAAGAAAGCATCCCTGAGTATCTATAAATATGATATTATGCTGGAGAAGTTGAAGAAGGCGGGACACGACGACGCTTTCATTACCTATTCCGGCACGTCCGGCGGGACATCGGCGCGGAAGATCACAACGGGAAGCAAAGTGCGCGTGAAAGCGGGCGCGAAAACCTATTCCGGCGGAAGCCTTGCTTCCTTCGTCTATTCCCGCGATCACATCGTCAAAGAGCTTTCCGGAAAGCGCGCCGTGATTACCTACGGCGGAACGGTTGTCGCGGCGGTGAACGTCGATGATCTAACGCTTGTTTAACACACGCGCAACGCACGGTATGCGTTACACAACGCGCGCCGTGCGTTAATTGCGCTATGAAAGGGGACGCAATGAAAAACAAACCTTCGAGCGGGAAGCGGGTGGCGAAGCGCCGCTTCTTCAAGGCTGACGAACGCTTCGCAACGAAAGCCGTTATTGTGATCGCAATTACAACGGCGGCTTTCATCGTCGCGCAGTACGTTTCATTCCTTATCACGCGGCAGGAACAAACCGTTCTGATCGAATGGTATTTCCGCGCCGTCGTGATCGAATGCGGCGCAATGATGATGAAACGTCTTGCCGAAGTAATCGTCGGCAGGATCAAGAAAAAAGAAAAAATCGGCATAACAGAAAGCGAGGATACAAACAATGACTATTGATCTTACCAGCATTGCAAACGCCGTGATCGCTCTTATCGCGGCTATTATTACCGCCTTCGTGATCCCGTGGATCAGAAGCAAGACGACCGCCGCACAGTTTGAGAAAATCAAAATGTGGGTAACGGTTGCAGTCGAAGCCGCCGAACAGCTTTACACCGGAAGCGGCAGGGGCGCAGAGAAGAAAGCATACGTTGTTGAATTTCTGAATAGCAAGGGCTTCAAGATCGACGCGGAAACGCTGGATAAACTGATCGAAGCCGCCGTCTTTAATCTTCCGGACTACTTCACTATTTCCGGCATTCCGGCGGATACCGACAGCAACAAAGAGTAATTGACCGCGCGGCGGATCGCGCTTCCCCTTTCAGCCTTCCGCCGCATAAAGAACAATCCCCCGTGCGGGCTTTCGAGCCTTGCACGGGGGATTTTTTTGTTTGGTTCATTCCTTCGGCGGTTCGACCGACGCTTTCGACGGCGCGGCGGTTTTCCCTTTAATGAGTTGATACAGCTTCTTACAGCCGACCGCAATTCCCTTGAATAGATAGTAATAAATCTTGTAAAACGCCCACAAGAAGAAGTACAGACACCAGCCCGCGCCGATAATCATATACCACATCAAATAGAACATTCCGGCGAAGAGCATAGCGAAGCACCACAACGGCGCGTTTCGCTTATTCACGCGCACACCGAAGCCCAGCCGGAAACCGGACATCTTCTTCAATGTCTTTGTAAAGCTGACGAACATTAGAGCAAATCCCCCTTCTTAAATGTAAATTTTCAAGGCAGAATTCGCCTATTCTGACCTTTAACATAATTATACGCCCGTCATACGCTAAAATCAAGAATAAAGCGGAATATTTACACACCGTTTGCAAATAATCAGAATGAAGAGGGATCGCGGCGGCAATGAAGATATATGATTACAACGGCAAGAAGAACATTTGCGGCGACCGATTGCGCGAAGCGCGCGTCGTCCGGCGGCTACGTCAAGAGGATTTAGCCGCACAAATACAGTTGAAAGGGATCAACATGGAGCGGGACAGCATAAGCCGAATTGAAATCGGTACGCGCTTCGTATCCGACTTTGAATTGAAGATATTTGCGGAAGTGCTGGGCGTTTCGGTAAATTGGCTTTTAGGTATAGACGAATAACGGCGGCGGGGTGATCCCGTCGCCGCTTATCTTTTATAGGCGCATAAAATACGTATTTTTTCTCAAAACCTATTGACATATACGCATTGAAGGCGTATAATAGTAAATGTAAGGAGGACAGCAGATGAAAACAAAAGACCTTATCGAGCTTTTGGAACGAAACGGCTGGAAGTTCAAGCGGCACGGCGCGAACCACGACATATACGTGAAGGACGGTCAAAGGGAAAGCGTCGTAAGGCACAGAGAAACCGACGAAGAGTTAGCAAAAGCAATCATCAAGCGGCGCGGGCTGAAATAAGCCCGCCGCCACTTGACAACAATATAGGAGGTACGGACAATGAAATTCAAAAAGCAAGCGAATGTCGCGTTCTTTTCAAAGTATGTCCGCGAAGATGGAAAGTTCACGATTACAAGTGTTGATCGCCGCGTCAACGGGACTTTGAAAAACGTGTTCGAGGTAACAGACGAAGCCGGAAGCGTGATCGACACATTGCCGCGCCTTAAAGACGCAAAAGCAAAATACGCGGAGATTTGAAGGAGGTATTCAGAATGAAAAACGCATATCCTATCGTTATGACGCAAGGAAAAGAGTTCATCGTGGTATTTGTCCCCGATTTCAATATCAATACGCAGGGCAAGGACGTTCCGGACGCGATCGAGATGGCGCGGGACGCAATCGGGCTTATGGGAATTGATATGCAGGACGACGGCGAAGCGTTGCCGGAAGCGTCGAGCATTGCAAGCGCACAAGCCGAAGCGCCGTCCGGCGCGATCGTTTCGCTGGTTGACGTTGATTTCGCGGAGTACCGCAGAAAGAACGATATGCGCGTCGTGAAGAAGAATTGCACCATTCCTTCATGGCTTAACTTTGAAGCGGAGCGGGCTGGCGTGAATTTTTCCGCCGTCCTGCAAGCGGCGCTTAAAAGCGAATTGCATATCACAAGCAGATAATCAGAGAGGGCGAAGGGCGGCAGAAATGCCGCCCTTTTGTCATATTCGGAAGCTGGAGGAAGGAAGAATGCACAAACACTTGACTTGGACAGACCGCCTAAAAATCGAAAAAGGCTTGAAAGAGGGCTTGAAGCCTTGCGCGATTGCCGACCGTCTGCACGTCCACAATACAACGATATACAGGGAGTTGAAGCGCGGACACTATACGCATTTGAATTCCGACTTGACGACCGAAGAACGCTATTCGCCGGAGATCGCGCAACAGCGCTATGAAGAGAACCTAAAAGCCAAAGGCGGCGAATTGAAGATCGGCAACGATTACGAATTATCCGCCTTCATCGAAAAGAAGATCGGCGAAGAAGGCTATTCCCCCGCCGCCGTCGTCGGAGAAATCAAGCGGCTGGGGCTGACCTTCAAAACGGAGATCAGCGAAAAGACGATCTATAATTACATCGACAAGGGTATATTCTACGGGATCAGCCGCGAGAGCTTGCCGGAACACGGGGAGCGGAAGCGGAAGTATGACAAGGTGGAGCGGAAGAAAGCCGCCCGCGCGCCGCAGGGCGAAAGCATAGAAGAACGCCCGCAGGAAATCAACGATCGGCAGACCTTCGGACATTGGGAAGGCGATTGCGTATGCGGGAAGAAGCGGACGAAGGAAACCTTGTTCGTTCTTTCGGAGCGCTTGACGCGGAACGAAATTATTATCAAAATGCCGGATCAGACCGCCGCCAGCGTCGTGGCGGCGCTGAACAAGTTAGAACGACGCTTTGGGAAGAAGTTTTCGCAGATATTCAAAAGCATTACGTTTGACAACGGATCGGAATTCATGGATTGCGCCGGAATTGAAAAATCCGTCTACGGCAAAGACCGGAAGCGCACGAAGGTTTACTATTGCCACCCGTACAGCGCATACGAACGCGGTACGAATGAGAACATAAACAAAATGATACGGCGGTTCTTGCCGAAAGGAACAGACTTCCGGAAAGTAACCGCCGCATATATTCAGCGCGTTGAAACGTGGATCAACAATTACCCGCGCGAGATTTTAGGCTTTGAAACGTCCGGATCGCTCTTTGAAAGATACGTCGCCGAAGCCGCTTGAAGCCTTCTGAAAAAATATTTTAGTTTTTTCTGCTTTTACTCTTGACTTTTGCGAAAAACCGAAAAATGATTTTGCATGACGCCGCCACGCCCTGCAAATACTACTCAAAATGATCGGGAGGTATCGCTATGTCAGACATGTTTTGTTTCCAGTGCCAGCAAACTGCCGGCAACAAGGGCTGCGTCCGCACCGGCGTGTGCGGCAAGCAGCCCGCCACCGCCCATCTGCAGGATCAGCTCATCACTCAGCTCATCCGCCTTGCGGAGGCGGCGGAGCGCTGCGGGGAGCACACGCCGGAGGCGTCCCGCCTGCTGATAGACGGTCTGTTCACCACGCTGACCAACGTCAACTTCGATGACGACGCCATCCGCCGCTTCACCGACCGCGTCACGGCGGAGCGCGACCGTCTGGGCGGCGGCGAGACGCCGGTGGTCGACCTGTGGAAGGGCGAGACGGACATCGTCTCTCTGCGCTCCACCTTGCTGTTCGGCATGAAGGGCATGGCCGCCTACGCCCATCACGCCCTGAACCTGGGCTGCGGGGACGCGGCGGTGACGGACTGGTTCTACAAGGGCCTGTGCGCCGTCAACGATCCGCACACCGTGGAGCAGTGGCTGGCCCTCATCATGGAGTTCGGCCAGGTGAACTTCCGGTGCATGGCTCTGCTGGACCGCGCCAACACCGGTGCCTTCGGCGATCCCGTACCCACGCGGGTGAACACGGACATCAAAAAAGGCCCGTTCATCGTAGTCTCCGGCCACGATCTGGAGGATCTGCACCAGCTTCTGGAGCAAACAAGGGGTAAAGGCATCAACGTTTACACCCATTGTGAGATGCTGCCCGCCCACGGTTATCCCAAGCTGAAAGCCTACCCCCACCTGGCGGGCAACTTTGGCACAGCGTGGCAGAGCCAGCAGACGGAGTTCGATGCCATCCCCGCCCCCGTGCTGTTCACCACCAACTGCCTGATGCCGCCGCGCCCCAGCTACGCCGACCGCGTCTACACCACCTCCGTGGTGGGTTACAACGGCCTGACCCATATCGCCGCCGATGAACACGGCCGCAAGGACTTCTCTCCCCTCATCCGGCAGGCGCTGGAGCTGGGCGGCTACGACCACGATTACAGCATGAGCGGCATCAATGGCGGCCACATGCTGACCACCGGCTTCGGCCACGCGGCGGTACTGTCCCATGCGGAGGCCATCATCGACGCCGTGAAAAGCGGCGCGGTGAAGCACATCTTTCTGGTGGGCGGCTGCGATGGCGCTCACCCCGGCCGCAACTACTACACCGAGTTCGTGAAACAGACGCCCATGGACTCGCTGGTGCTGACGCTGGCCTGCGGCAAGTACCGCTTCAACGATCTGGATCTGGGCGAGATCGGCGGCCTGCCCCGCATTCTGGACATGGGCCAGTGCAACGACGCATACAGCGCTGTGACGGTGGCGCTGGCACTGGCGGACGCCTTCGGCTGCACCGTCAACGACCTGCCTCTGACGCTGGTACTGTCGTGGTACGAGCAGAAGGCGGTGTGCATCCTGCTGAGCCTGCTGGCGCTGGGAGTGAAGAACATGTACCTTGGCCCCACCCTGCCGGCGTTCCTGTCGGAATCGGTGGTAAACATTCTGGTAGACACCTACGGTCTCCAGCCCATCACCGCGCCGGAGCAGGATCTGGATGCCATCCTCCACCGCGGGTGAGCGCAAAAAAAGAGACGGCAGAGCCGTCTCTTTTTTTGCTTTACATACGGGAGCTGTGGAGATACCCGTAGTTCATGCGCAGGATGTTCCGGATCAGCGGCACACACAGCACCGCGTCGGCGGCGATCCACGCCATGGGGTCCGCAGCGCACAGCGCGTAGAACGCCAGCGCGGGAGCCTGGGTACTGACAGCGCCTCCGGCCACGGCGGCGGGCAGCAGGGAGCACACCGCGATGCGGGCCAACAGCTCCGCCGCGCCCGCGCCCAGCACGAAGGGCGACTGTCCGATGCCCTGGGCGCAGTTGCGGAACAGGAAGATACCGCCCAGAAACGGATACAGGGCAAAATCCACATACAGGAAGGAGTTGCCGAAGCGGATGGTCTCCTCCGTCACCTTGTCGGCGCTGAGGAACACGTGGAGGTACAGCTGATCGATGGTCAGCAGCATGCCGATGCCCACGGCCAGAGCCATTATGACGCCCATCAGTACCATGGCCTGCAGGGTACCCTTTTTGATACGGTCATACCGCCCCGCGCCCAGATTCTGGGCTGTGAAGCTGGTCATGGCCGTGCCCAGCGCGTTCATGGGCGTCATCACCAGACTGTTGAGCTTGTTGGCCGCGCCAAAGCCGTTCTGGGCGGCGTTGGACACCATGCGGCCATCCAGCATATCGAACTGCACCACGCCGCCCTGCATGACGATGATGCCCACCGCCAGCACGGAAAACTGGAGTCCCAGCGGGATGCCGCGGCTCACGTGGCGGCGCACATCGTGCATGGTGATGTGCCAGTCTTCCTTCTTCAGCCGGATGTTGGGATAGTGGGCAAAGGCGTAGCAGAAGCAGCCCACGGTGCTGATGAACTGGGCGGACACGGTGGCCGCGGCGGCCCCTGCCACGCCCCAGTGGAACTTCAGGATAAACAGCAGGTCCAGCCCCACGTTCAGCACCGTGGAGAACAGCAGGAATATCAGCGGCGTCACAGAGTCGCCCATGCTCCGCAGGAACGAGCAGATAAAGTTGTAGAACATCTGAGCGCCGATGCCCACGAAGATGATGAAGCAGTAGGTGTAGGCGGCGTGATAGACCTCGGGGTCCGCCGGCGTCACGTTGATCCACGCCAGCATGGGGTTCAGCAGCGCCAGAGCCAGCGCCGTCAGCACCACCGTCAGTACCGCCGACAGCACGATCTGGGTGGTCAGACTGCGGCGGACGCCCCGGTCGTCCTGCGCCCCCACGTGGCAGGATGTCACCACACAGAAGCCCGCGCTGACGCCGAAGGCAAACTGCAAAAAGATGAACACCAGTGAGCTGGTGTCGTTGACACCCGCCACCTCCTGAGCCGTCAGGGTCTGTCCCACGATGGCCGCGTCGCTGATGGTGTAGATCTGCTGGAGCAGATAGGACAGTATCACCGGCAGTGAGAACACCAGAATGGTTTTCCAGCACGTTCCCTGCGTCAGGTCCACCGGCTGGAATAGCTGCATATGTGTCTTTTTTTCTGCCATAAAATAGCCTCCTCGCGGTGTTTTTCTCCAAGACGGGTATCATATCTCCGAAATTGCCGAATGTCAATGGGCAGAATGTACGATACCTGCAAAACATTCCTCTGCCCGCTTGTGCGAAATTCGCCTTTGCGCTATAATACACTATTATGACTTTCCGCAGGAGGCCCCCATGGACGGCAGAACTTCCCAAACACACAAGAAAACCGCGGTGCTTATCCTTTTGGCCTGCGCCGTGGTGCTGGCCGCCTTCGGCTGCCTCATGGTCGGTTCCTCCGGCATGACGGTATCGGCGTGCCTCGATGCCCTGCTGGGCCGCACCGGCGGCACGGCGGCGCGGATCATCTGGGGCATCCGCATCCCCCGATTGCTGGCGGCGCTCATCGCCGGCGCGGGCCTGTCTGTGTCGGGCCTCCTCATGCAGACCTCGCTTGGCAACGCCATGGCCTCCCCCTCCACGCTGGGTGTGTCCCACGCGGCGGTGTTCGGGGCCAATCTGTCCATCATTGCCTTTGCCGGCGGCTTTCTCAACACCGGCCATAACCTCGCCAACTTCGATGTGGGCGTCAACCCCTTCGCCGCGTCGCTGCTGGCGTTTCTGTTTGCCGCCGCCTCCATCCTGCTGATCTTAGGGCTGTGCCGCCTGCGGGCCTTCTCCCCCAACGTGGTGGTGCTGGCCGGCATCGCCCTTGGCTCTGTGTGGACGGCGGCCACCACCGTCCTGCAATTCTACGCCACGGATGTGGGCCTCTCCGCCGCAGTGATCTGGAGCTTCGGCGACCTGGGCCGCGCCACCTACCACACGGACTGGATCATGCTGGTGGTGGTGACGGCGGGCACGGTGCTGTCCGCTCTGCTGTCCTGGCGCTATAACGCCCTGCTCAGCGGCGGAGACGCCGCTTGCAGCATGGGCGTCAATGTACCTCTGCTGCGGTTCGTCTCACTGCTGACCGCCTCCTTGATGACGGCGGTGTGCGTGTCGTTTCTGGGTGTCATCGGCTTTGTGGGCATCATCTGTCCTCACAGCGTCAAGCGCCTGCTGGGGCAGGATCACCGCTGGTCTATCCCCGCCTCCGCCCTCAGCGGCAGCCTGCTCCTGTTGTTGTCGGACACCCTGTCCCGCAGTCTTGGCAGCGGCTCGGCCCTCCCGGTGGGGGCCATCACCTCCCTGCTGGGCGCCCCGTTCTTCCTGATCCTTCTCTTTTCCCGAAAGGAGGCGTCATCATGCTGACCATTCAGGGACTCAGCTACCGCTACGGGCGGCGCGGCGCACCGGTGCTCAACGGCGTGAACCTGACGCTGGCGCGCGGCGAGATCGGTATTCTGCTGGGCCGCAACGGCTCCGGCAAGACCACGCTTTTCAGGAACATTCTGGGTCTCTGCACCCCCGACTCCGGCTCCATCCGTCTGGACGGGCTGGAGATGACCTCCCTCTCTCCCCGCCGTCGGGCGCGGTACATCGCCTGCGTGCCTCAGGACATCTGCTTCGGTGCGCTGACGGTGTTCGACTCCGTGCTGCTGGGCCGGCTCTCCCGCTTCGGCCTTCAGGCCGGCGCCGCGGACCATGCGGCGGCATCGCAGGTACTGGAGGAGCTGGGTCTCTCCGCCCTCTCCGGCCGGAACGTGACGGAGCTCTCCGGCGGCGAGCGGCAGAAAGTAGCCATCGCCCGGGCGCTGGTGCAGGAGCCGCAGCTGCTGGTGCTGGACGAGCCCACCGGCAATCTGGACATTGCCAATGAGCAGCTGCTGATGCGCCTTGCCAAAAAAGCGGCTCAGGAGCGGCACATCGCCGTCCTGAGCTCGCTCCACGACCTGAATCAGGCCCTGTCTCTGGGGGACCGTTTTTTCTTTCTGAAGGGCGGTGTCATCACCTGCGCCGTCCCCCGGGATGGCGTAACGTCCGGCATCCTGCGGGACGCCCTGGGCGGCGACCTGCGCCTTGTGGAGGTAGAGGGCGAAAGGATCGTTCTCCACGGCCGCGCCACCTGACGCTCATACCCTCCGCCACAGCATGCGGTTGTCCGCAAACTCCGCTGCCACGCGGCCCGTTTCCTGCAGCCATGTGAGATAGGACCGCACCGTGCTGCCTATCAGCGCGTACTGCTGGAAGCTCATGGCCATGCCGTAATGGTCGAACAGCCCCTTCAGCAGTTCCTCGAATGTCACCGGCTGGGCGCACAGCGCCGTGATGCGCTCTCCCACCTCCAGCACCGCGTCCATATTGTACCGCGCCAGCGGCGCGATGTCCTCCGTCACCTCGGCGTGGGCTGGCACAAAGGCACGGGCCGTCATGGCCGCCACCCGCTCCAGCGTCTCCAGATACGCGGTCACGTCGTAGATGTAGCCGATACGGTACTTCTCCAGCGTCTCGCGGCTGGACACGCAGTCCGCCAGATACACCACGTCGTCCGCGGTGCGGAAGCCCACCATCTCCATGCAGTGGCCCGCCAGCGGCAGCAGCTCCATCCCCTGCGGCAGCACCTCCGCCGTCAGATAGGCCGCATCGCTGTCCTGCGCCATCAGGAACTTGTTCCGCAGCTCCCTGGGCGGACATCCGCCGTACAGCATGGACGGCTCAAGCACCGGATGACGTGTCACGGCGCACTCCGCCCCGGGCGCGTACACGCGGCAGCCCGTCTGGCTCTGGAGGTACCGGTTCCCGCCGATGTGATCGGCGTGAGAGTGGGTGTTGCAGATGGCCATCAGATGCCAGCCGTTCTTGTCCAGGATCTGCCGGATCTTGCGGCCCGCGTCCTTGTCGCTGCCGCTGTCAATGAGGCACACGTCCGTATCGTTCAGCCGCACCAACCCCGCCTTGGCGGGACTCTGCACGTAATAGCTGCCGCCGGACACCTGTATCAGTTCGTACATGGTCACACCCTCCTGCCGCATTTTCCTACATTATAAGATATACCGCTCCGTCATGCAAGAAAAACCGCCGCGCCTATCGTGCAGCGGTCTTTTTTATTGGTAGAACCCGATGACGAAGTCCAGAAACTGCCGCGTCTGCCGGTTCACCGGCGCCCCGCGGCGACAGGCGGCGTACAGCCGTCTCTGTGCCCCATCGCCCGGCAGGACGAACGTCAGCAGCCGTCCCGCGTCACGGGCATCCTCCGCCGCCTTCTCCGAGATGATGGACACCCCCAGCCCGCCGGCCACCAGATTCTTGATGGACTCCTGATCGTTGAGCCGCGCCGTAATGGTCAGCCGGCTCTCCTCCACCCCCATCTGCTGGAAGTAGGCGTTGATACACTTCTTGCTGCCGCTGCCCTTCTCCCGCAGGAGCATCGGCTCGCGGCAGATGTCCTCCACGGTGACACCCTGCGCCGCCAACTGCCGGAAGTGTTCGTTCACCGGCGTGATGAGCACCATCCGGTCCTCGTAGAACGGCGTCAGCTCCAGCGCCTCCTCGTGGATGCGCGCACCAATGAGCCCCACATCGAAGCTGCCGGTCAGCAGTCCCTCGGCGATGCCCTCGCTGTCGCTCTGGAACACATGGAACTGCGGGGCCGGATGCTCCCGCCGGAACGCCGGCAGGATCTGGGGCAGGATGTAGGTCGACGGGATGGTGGACGCGCCGATGCGGATAACCTTCTCGTCCTCGTCGCTCCAGCTGCGCAGCAGGTCGTCCCGCAGATGTACGATGCCGCAGGCGCAGGCGTACTCCAAGTTGGGATATAGAAAGTAGGCGGTCTTGCCTACGCCAGATGCACCGATCATGAGGCAGTGGACATCGTCCGAATCCACCAGGGCCGTGAGCTGCC
>OLGF01002922.1_pt1 | contig 15032 bp, 10 predicted proteins | sample 1604971 | NCBI WGS metagenome assembly OLGF01 (sample SAMEA3888902, study PRJEB22519) | human gut metagenome | biome: human gut; feature: human-associated habitat; material: faeces | place: Denmark | collected 2011 | reverse complement strand
CGTCTTTGGACAAAAGCAGGAACGCCAGATATAGACTATCCCCGCGTAGAATCTGACCGCTACCTGCTATACGTTGAGATCCACGGATACCTCGCACCGCTTGGCATGACAGAATATTTTCTGACCGAACATTGTGGGTATTTGCCGGCTATGCGGGAACTGTATGGCGGTGCAGAACATCGGAAAACGTATTTTGACAGTCTGCAAAAAAGTGCTATTGAGGAAGCTATCGCAATTGAGAGATCTGTGATCTACCATCTGGGCAAAGAATCACCCCGGCAGGCGGACTATATCCACGGTATCCTCAATGAGCATCTTATGCAGTATACCGCCAGCAAGGAAAACGGCGGCAAGACCTTCCCGGATTATGTCGGTGCATTGATGGCAGATGAGCTTGGCCATTGTATGCAGCTTTCCGAGATTTATCGGGCGCATAAACAGCAGGAGGATGAAATCCGGCAGGCACAGATTGCCGAGCAGGATCGTATGTACCAGCAGTCTGTCAATACAGAAAAAGAAAAAGCTGTCTGCGCCGCGCTGCAAATCATCCGCAGCGGCGGCACATTGAAAAACGATACGCTTTGCTATTACAAAGACGATGGCTCATTTATAGAAACCTCGTTGATTCTGTATTTGATGCGCAAATATCACATCGACGTGCCGCTCCGCACACAGGGATGGATCAAAGAGCGGTTGGCAAGTGCAACCGTTCAGGAGGACTTCTGCGGCTCCGTTACCTACTACCGCGCAAAAAAGAGTCCATGCTCACAGAAATTCTTTGACTGTATGCGGGATCTGATTTTGGCAGTCCACAACGCAAAAAAGGAAGCGGCATGAGAAAGGAACAATATACGATACAAGGAGTGAACCATAACGAATGAACGAACCGATCTATGAACGAATGCAGCAGCTGATCCGGCAGATCCGGCAAGCGGATACCGCCTATTATAAGCATGATGCTCCAATTATGAGCGATTTGGGATATGACCGTCTGACGGACGAACTGGTTGCGTTGGAAGAACAAAGCGGCGTGATCCTGTCCGGTTCGCCTACGCAGCGCGTAGCCGGTGAAGTCTTAGAGACGCTGGCAGAGGTTCGGCACACAAAGCCGATGCTTTCTGCTGCGAAAACAAAATCTGTCGATGATCTGATCCGGTTCGCTGCTGGTCAGGATGTGCTGCTTTCATGGAAGATGGATGGACTTACACTCGTCCTCCGATATGAAAACGGACATCTCTCGCAGGCCATTACCCGCGGCCGCGACGGGATCATCGGGGAGGACGTCACCCACACAGTAAAGAACTTTCTCAATGTGCCGCTGACCATCCCCATTTTAGAATCGTTCGAGGTTCGCGGAGAGGGCGTGATTTCATGGGAAAACTTCAACGCCATCAGCGCGGAGCTGGATGACGCCTACAGCCATCCCCGAAATCTTGCCGCCGGGAGCGTGCGAAAGCTCGATGCTTCGGAGGCAAAAAAGCGGAGGCTGGAATTCTGGGCGTTTGATCTGGTCAGTGACAGCTTGGAATCTGGCAGCAAGCGAGCGCAGCAGCAGCTTTTGGCGCGCTGTGGTTTCAGTGTGGTTCCGTATCTTTATCTGCCGTCTTCAAGCACCGCCCATGATCTGGAGCTTGCTATTTCCAGTATGCAGCCGGCCAAATTCGAATACCCTGTCGACGGTCTAATCATGGAATATGACGATCTTGCGTATGGCAAAAGTCTCGGCGCTACCGGGCACCATGAAAACCGCCTAATCGCGCTCAAATGGGCAGATGAGCTGTATGAAACTACATTCCGAAGCGTGGAGCTTGCAACGACGCGCACCGGAATGGTCAGCCTGACTGCGCGGTTCGATCCCGTCAGCATGGACGGCGCAACGGTCAGCCGCGCCTACCTGCACAATCTGGACAACTTCCGTGCGCTTCAGCTGGGTTCCGGTGATACGATCCGAGTATATCGTGCCAACATGATCATTCCGCAGATTGCGTGTAATTTGACAAAGAGCGGTACCTACCGGCTTCCCATGTCCTGCCCCTGCTGCGGCGCGGTGCTGGAAGTTGGCGAAACGACCGGCAGAACACATCAGCTTTTTTGCAGGAATCGAAACTGCGCCGCAAGGCTGGTACAAAAATTCGTCCACTTCTGCGATAAAAGCCGGATGAATATTGAAGGTCTGTCGGAGACGACGCTAGAAAAGCTGATCGGTCATGGATGGATTCATACGTTTGCAGATTTGTATGAACTGGAGCAGCATCGCGACGCGATCCTTCAAACGGATGGCTTCGGTGAAAAGTCTTTCGAGCGGCTGCAAGCGGCCATTGAGAAAAGCCGCACCTGCACGCTGGCAAAATTCATTGCCGGGCTCGGTATTCCAACCGTCGGCCGTCATGCCGGTCGGGCGCTTGAGCGCTGCTTCGCCGGTTCATGGGAGGCGTTTGAAGCCGCCATTCAAAAGGGCTTTGATTTCACGCAGCTGCCCGATTTCGGCGCTGTGATGCAGGAGAACATTTACACATGGTACGCGGACGCAGAAGAAGCAAAGCTCTGGCGTCCGCTGTTGGAAAAAATTCAATTCATAAAGGAGACGACACCTATGAGTATTACGAAAGAATCCCCGCTGTACGGCAAAATCGTTGTGGCGACCGGCAAGCTGAAGCATTATACGCGCGACGGCATCCAGAATAAGCTTCTGGAGATCGGCGCGATTCCGGCATCCTCTGTGACAAAAAAGACAAACTATCTGATCGTCGGTGAAAAAGCCGGGAGCAAGCTGACAAAAGCGCAGCAGCTCGGCGTCCCGACGCTCACAGAGGAAGAATTTGAGGCGCTGCTCGCAGGATGAAGGGACGCTGAAATGAAACGCACGATCCTTGCATATCTGGAAATAGACGATGATCTCGCTTTTGAAAAAATAGACGATGGACCGATCGCCTATCTGGAAAAGGAATCCGGTTGGCTTGCGCAAAGCGGCATCTTTATCACGGACGCCGCCATTGCCGATGCTGACGCGGCTGACCCGAAAGAAGCCTATCTCGTATATCTTGCCAGATTCGCCTTTGACCATTTGGGCGACGGGAACATTTACCCGCTGCCCTATGAGCAGTGGCGATCCATGTAATATCCGTAACGGGGCGCAGAGTATCTCTGCGCCCCAATCCATATATCAAAACAAAGGAGTCTACGAATATGAGCAGCGAAATCTACTACGATAAAGCATTTATTTCTATTGGGGACAAATATATTCCGCTCGTCTGCCACGGTTCCAACAACACCTATGAATTCAACCGGAACGGGCGCGAGGTCGCGGAGCGGTACTGGGCTGTTCTGAATCGCCCCTATCGGGGAAGAAGTCTTTTTACAAGCGAGGAAATCCAGAAGATCGCGGAAACCTATGAAGGCTTCAGCCAGGACGATCGCGGCGGTATGCGCAAGAGCCGAAACTGTGCGTTTGAAGCCGGTGAATTCCAACGATGGTTCCTTGCGGGGCTAAAGAACGCGCACACCATTGAAGAATACCGTCAATACGGAAATTCTGTTGTCCTTACTGACCTACATACGCGGAAAACGACGTATGTTTCTGCTACGGATAGCTTTCTGGCAGAACTATCTTGTATCGGAGAGCAAAATGTTGACATCCGGTTTGACTCCTGCCGTAATTTCTATCATCCGCCGCGTATCGGCAAAACGTCAAAGTTTGATAAGCTCAAACAGTTCTACATTCTGAAGGCATGGAGCGGATATTTTGTAAAGCGGACGCGGCGCGGCGTCATGACCATCCGCACAGCCGATCCGACAGTTGCAACGGTACGGAAATTCAGGACAGAAAAAGCCGCGCAGAAGTACATGGAAGAAAACGCGGCATACTTTTCGCGCGTTCGCTTTACTGTGGAGTGTGTTCGACCGAAGCAGGCGCAAAAGGCAGCATGATGCGCCTGTCGTACTGTTTAGAGGTTTATTTGTACCTATCTGGGATAGCGGCAAAAGAAAGGAGATAAGACATGAGTGACCGAACTAGAGCGCTGCGCTACAAACGCTCAGCGCTGGCCTCAATGGGCGCACAGGAAATTATGTTGGAGCTTGAATCCATCGTTGAGGCTTGCGATGGAATCCGGTATTATATCGAGCAGGCAGACGGCGATGAAGACGAGGCATGGGAGTTTCGTATGGCGTTTGCAGATCTATCGGCTCAAGCGAATCAGCTGCAAACCACGCTTTAAATCAATATTTTGAGGATTTTTACAGAGAGTTTGATGATGCGACTGTCGCGCTGATCGGAAACAGATACAATCTGGTTGGCTACGACAGCGAAGAGGAAGATTATTTCTCACTCACAAGCTACGAAGAAAATCTTGCGCAGACAGAAGCCGGGAAACGTCTTTGCCGGCTAACGAAAGCGGAAATGCTCTCCCGTATTGGATGGGCATTTGGCGTCATGCTGGCGTTTTTTGATCTGCGGCAAAAATATGACTATCTGAAAGCAACATTTGACATTCTGCGCGACGAAAACACATCGCTGCTGGGTATCATCAAGAACATCGAAATAGCTTACGATGAAATGGACGCAGACGATTTCCGAGAATGGGCAGACAGCACAAAGCATTTTGATCGGCTGCTTGCTGCGCTTCCAGACCGCGCATGGTTGGAATAGGCAGACAAAGTACATTTCATATCTCTGCTATGCAATAGCGGTAACCGTGCGGTTTCAAGGAAGCCGCACGGTCTTCTTATGCCCGGTCATCTGTCAAGTCCGAATTGTGCCGATTTTTTATCGCTTATTTCGTCACTTCGCGCATAGCCAGCTACAGCATCTTGTGGTATCATACTCCCGTTTGTTTGACACCACGACGAGGAGGCACATCATGCAATACACTGACAACGAAGCTGCTTTGATCGGCGGCCTAATCTCCACCTATTTTCTTCGTCCGGCTGTATCCGCTGCGCTGAAGGATTCCTATACCCGCGTTCTGGAACATCTGCGCACAGGTCGTCTTTCCGCGGGAGATCTTCAGCAGATTCAAAAGGCGCTGACGTTCCTGACACCGACCTGTCGGATGTCCCGAGAAGCGCAGCGCGACCTGATGGGCGTCAATCTCAAGACAACGGCGCTGCTTCGTTCCTGCCACTAACGCTGCGTTCTATTTTCATAACCAGTCTTACCGTCTCCGAGGGATTCTTCGGAGGCGGCTTCCTTTTGCTTATTTACTACATCGCTAATGCATAGTCTCAATCTTAGCGTTTCTGTATTCCTATATCTTTCATCCATATAATTAGTATCAGCGTTATAGTAAAGGTATAGGTACACACCATGATCGATAAGCGAATTGGGAAACGAATCAAGCAGTGCCGGGAGCGTCTTGGGCTTTCACAGGAAGCGTTTGCAGAAAAGACCGGGCTGACCCCAAATTATATTTCTACCGTCGAACGCGGTATGTCGTTTCCGCGCTGCGAGAAGCTGATCGTTCTTCTCAACGGGCTGGAGGTTTCTGCTGACGCGATCTTCTGCGATGTCGTGGAGCATAGCACAGATTATCAGGCGTCCACACTGTCAAAGGAACTCGCGTCCCTGTCTCCGGAGGCGCAGAAGCGTATTTTACAGATGGTCGAGCTGATGATCCGTCAGGAAAAAGAGAATCCGCGGTAATCCGATACCGATTTGAGCCTGCGTGCAGATAACACGCAGGCTTTTTTGTTTTTTCGACAGACTTTTCGCTATTTCCGCGCTATACTATGTATTAGCAATATAGTTTCAATCTCTAATACATAGGAGGCATAAGAATATGAAAGAGAAAACCTGTGCATTTACCGGTCATCGCCCGCAAAAGCTCCCGTTCGGCTTCAACGAAGCGGATGAACGCTGCATCGCGCTCAAGAAGCTCCTGCGCACGAAAATCATCGACCTTATCGAAACCGAACAAGTGACGCACTTTATCTCCGGTATGGCGCTCGGTGTGGATATGTATGCCGCTGAGATCGTACTCGGCTTGAAGGCAGCCTACCCGGGCATCACGCTTACCTGTGCGCTCCCCTGTGAATCGCAGGCAGAGAAGTGGCCGGAGCCTCTGCGCGACCGGTATTATGCAGTGCTTTCCAAATGCGACCGTGAGGTTTTGCTGCAAACCAGATACACACCAGACTGCATGGAGAAACGCAACCGCTACATGGTCGACCACGCAGACCTTCTCATCGCCGTATGGGACGGCCGCCCCAGCGGAACCGGGAAAACCGTCCAATACGCGCAGCAGCAGGGAAAGCATGTCCTGATGATTGACCCTAAAATGCTCACGCTAAAAATTATGTAAACTACAAAAAGGACTTTCATCACGCATACAGAAAGCGTGATGCTTCTAAAAAAGCAGCACGCTTATGGTTTATTCTTCACCGCCAGCCGCCAGCAGCATCCGCTCCAGCTCTCTGGCGGCGACGCTCAAAGGCTGCCCCTTCCGTTTTACGATGCACACGGCACGCAGCGGGAGGGGCTCTTGCAGTTCGATGCGGCGCACATTATCAGACGGACGAATGAACGCCTCCGGCACGATGCCGACGCCAAGACCCGCTTCTGCCATTGGGATGATCTGGTCAGCCGTGGCGGCTTCGATGGCGGGTTGAAAAGCAACGCCCTGCGCGGTGAAAACAGAGACGTAGAACGCATGGGAGGTCGTGCCCGCGCCGAGGGTGATAAGCGGGTGCGCCTCCAATTCGGAAAGCACGACCTTTCGACCGAGCAATCCGGAAAATTCCCGCGCGCAGATCGGAACCTCCCGAATTTCTTTGACGATCGTCTGCGTGAGAGACGGCGAGAGCGTAACCGGCGTTGTGACCACGGCAAAATCCGCCGTCGTCTCGTGCAGCGCCGCGACGGCCTGCGGCGTGGAGTGGTTGCTGATGCGAAGATGCACGCCGGGGTACTTTTCCTGATATTTTTTCAGAACCGGCAGAAGCAGGCACCGGAGCGCCCCCTCGCTTGCCGCCAGAAACACATTTCCACGTTCCAATGTCCGGCTCTGCGTCACGGCGGCCTCGCCCGCTTCAATTTCCGTGCAGGCGATCTGAATGTGCCGGTACAGCTCCTCGCCCTCCGGGGTCAGAATCATGCCGCGGTTCGTGCGCGAAAAAAGCGGGCAGCCGATCTCGGACTCTAAATTGCGGATGGCGCGTGTCATATTCGGCTGGCTGTTCTGTAACGCTTCTGCTGCCTTTGTCAGATTGCCGCATTTTGCGACATGGTAAAAGATTCGGTAATATTCATAGCTGATATACATGGCAAACCTCGTTGCACTGTTTTCTGCTATTCTATTTCGATATATCGGAAATGTCAAATATAGATTTTACATATTTCGTATTTCTGTTACGATAAGGGGCGGTCAAGAGAAAAAATGTAAGACAGGAGCGAAAAAAGATGGAACGGACGATCATCTGCATCAGCCGCCAGTATGGCAGCGGCGGCCGGGAAATTGGCGAAGCAGTCGCAAAAAAGCTGGGGATTCCCTGCTACGATAAATGCCTCATTCAAAAAGCCGCGCAGGAAGCGGGGCTTTCCGAAACCGCCGTCGCGGAATACGACGAAAAGGGCGAGGATTTTGGCATTGCCGTCTCGGGCAATCCCTTTGCGGACACCGCCGCGCTGGGCGAGGCGTTTTACTCGGAAGAAGCGCAGGTCTTTGAAGCCGAGCGCCGCGCGATTTTAGAGCTTGCAGAAAAGGGTGACTGCGTCATCATTGGCCGGTGTGCCTCCGCCATTCTGCGGGCCGCAGGCTACCGTCCGCTTTCCGTTTTCATCTATGCGGATAGCGCCGACCGGGCAAAGCGCATTGCAGCGCGTAATAATTTGGATGAAAAACGCGCTCTTCATAAGGCGCAGAAGGTCGACCGGATGCGCAAGCACCACTTCGATTTCTATGCGGATACCCTCTGGGGTGAACCGGAAAGCTACGATCTGATGCTCTCTTCGAGCGAGTATGGCATCGACGGCGCGGCGAGCGTCATTGCATCCGCGCAGGAGGCGATGCGCCATGAATAAGGATTTGACGACCGGCAAGCCTGAAAAAGTCCTTTGGCAGTTCTGCCTGCCGCTGTTCGGCAGCATCATCTTCCAGCAGCTCTACAACATCGCGGACAGCTTCGTGGCCGGTAAATTCATCAGCGACAACGCCCTCGCCGCCGTCGGCAACAGCTACGAAATTACGCTGATCTTTATCGCGTTCGCCTTCGGCTGCAATATCGCCTGCTCGGTTCTTGCGGCACTGTTTTTTGGCGCAAAGCAGTATAAGGATCTCAAAACTGCGGTCTATACGGCGCTCATTTCCAGCTGCGTGATCTGCGCGGCGCTGATGATTGTCGGCACGCTCTGCTGCGACAGCTTACTCCGGCTCATCAAAACGCCGGAAGAGGTCTTCGCGGACTCGAAATTATACCTCGACATTTACATTTACGGTCTGCCGTTCGTGTTCCTCTACAATGTTGCAACCGGCATTTTCTCAGCGCTGGGCGACTCCAAAACGCCGTTTATCTTTCTTGCCTGCTCGTCCACGTCTAATATCGCGGTCGATATTCTGTTTGTTACGGCGTTCAATATGGGCGTTGCCGGTGTTGCCTGGGCGACGTTTTTGTGCCAGGGAATCAGCTGCGTGCTGGCGCTTGTGGTCGTCTTCCGCCGCTTCGTGAAGCTCCCGACAGAAGGAAAAGTAAAGATCTTCTCGTGGAACCATTTTGGACGGTTCGCGGTCATCGCCATTCCGAGCATCTTGCAGCAGAGCTTTATTTCCGTCGGCAACATCATCATCCAGAGCGTCATCAACAGCTTCGGCGCGGCGGTCATGGCGGGCTATTCCGCGGCGGTGAAGCTCAACAACATGGTTATTACGTCTCTTACCACGCTCGGCAACGGCATTTCCAACTATACGGCGCAGAACCTCGGGGCCAGCAAATATGATCGCATCAAGTCCGGCTTTCGGGCTGGGATCAAACTCGTCTGGGCGCTGTGCGTGCCGCTGGTGGCACTTTATGTGTTCGCCGGGCAGCCGCTCGTTCACATTTTCCTCGACAGCCCCACGGGGCAGGCAATGGATACAGGCGTTGCGTTCCTGCGCATCATCGCGCCGTTCTACTTCATCGTGTCTGCCAAGCTCGTCTCCGACGGTGTGCTCCGCGGCGCGGGCCTTATGAAGAAGTTCATGATTGCGACGTTCACCGATCTGGTACTTCGCGTGGCGCTGGCGGAGGTGCTTTCCCGCACCGCGCTCGGCACGACCGGCATCTGGATTTCCTGGCCCATCGGCTGGACGATCGCAGCGGCGCTCTCGATCGTGTTCTACGCGACTGTCCGCTGGGAAAAGCTCCATGCGACTGTATAGACCCGCTATTCTGACCGACAAATAAAATGGCTCCCGGCTGAGTTCTCTCAGCCGGGAGCGTTTGTGTGTGCCGGTTATTTATAATAGCCGGTCTTTTTCTGGTATTCCGCCAGCTCCCACCAGTTGGGGTTGCTGTTGATCTGGTTCTGCAGCTTCTCCCAGAGCGACTGCGTGGGCGACGGCTCCTCGGTGTACGCGGTGACGGTATAGGTCACATACGCGCCGTTGGAGGCGTAGACCCTGTATGCCTTCGGCGTGGACAGGTCCACACGCTGGGCAGAAGAAGGCTCCACCTTCGAAGCGTTCGCCGTCACGATGGTCGGCGCAACATGCTTCAGATCCGTGCCGTAGGGCAGGATGATCGTGATCGCCTTCGTGTCGCTGTTGATGACAGCGGAGACGCCGTTAATCATGAACGCCGTGATCTGCGGCGGGTTCTTGAGCGGCGCGTTGGCGTCGTCTTCAAACTGGGCGTTGATGTTGATGTCGCCCGCGGGCATGATGAACGTCAGGCTGCTTTCGTCGATGGGCACGGATTTTGCCCCGGCGGATTGCAGGCAGTAGCTGAGCGAGCCCGCGACCAGCTTCTTGCCGTCGTTCGGCGTAACGGTCAGCTTGACCTCTTCCCCGGCTGCGGCAGGACTCGGGGTGGCTGTGACCGTGCCGCCGCTGATGTTCGCAACAGCGATCTTGTAGGTGCGGTCTTCACTGGTGATCTTCTTGACCGTGACGGTGAAATTGCGTGTCGTGCCGTTTTCTGCCGTTACCGTAAAGGTCTTGCTGTCACTGTACTTGTTCGAGCTGGTCAGCGAATACGTCAGCGTAAGACCGGTCTTTGCCCAGTATTCCGCATTCTGTGCGCCGCCGTCGGACGGCTTGACTGTCGCCTTGGGCGCGACCGTCATGTAGGTCACCCACTTGCTGTTGATGCCGGAAGCAAGATCCTGCAAGGTGGATTCAGACGTTGTAGACGGAAGCAAAACGGTAAAGTTTCCGTTTTCATCGGGCTCAATTACTCCTTGAGGATTAACATTACCCATCGTCGTTCCGTTATACTTCATGACAAGCGCGGTCACGCGGGTATCTGCTGCGTCGGAGATCGACTTGCCGACGAACGCAAGCTGTCCATTGCCGTCGTAGGCGAACGTCAGATTGCTGCCGCTGACCGTCGGGGTCATGACAACCGGCTCGGTCGCCGCGCCCTTGTAAAGAAGCACACGAATGGTGTCTGCCGCCATTTCGGACAGAGCCGCCGGGATGGGCATGGTCAGAATGACAGGAACCTTCGGTTCGGTGGTCGTGCCGCCGACCGTCATGGACAGGCTGTACCATGCGGACTTGTATTCCGCATTCTGATAAGCCTCGGGCAGCGTCTTGCCCGGCGTCGCCTGCTTGTTTACAGTCAGAACAACCTTCGCGCCGTCCGAGGAGAGAATTGCGCCAACCTCGCTCACGCCGTCTTTCGCGTCGCCCGCGATTTCGGCCGGACCAAGTCCTGCGTCCGCAAACAGTTCAGACAGCTTGGCAATCAGTGCCGCGTTTGTCTTCGTCGCGGTTCCTGCTGCAAGCGCGTCGCGCACAGCAAGCAGCTGCGGCTTGTAATTCTTGGTGTTATCTTTGGTCAGACCGTCAAGCGCGTGCGTGATATCGTCCTCGCTGATTGCCGCAGAAACCTGCGTCCAGCTGGCAGTGAAAGTTGCGGCTTCTTCCGGGAGCGTATATTCGGTTCCGGCAAAGGTGCCGCCCCAGGAGCGGAAGATGTAGCCGGACTTCGTGTACATGCACGGAGGCAGCGTGATCTTATCGCCGGATTTGCCGTTGTGCGTGCTGGACATGTTGGTGTTCAGCGTCGCGCCCTCGCCGCCTGCGAAGGTGATCGTCACGTCAACAGGATTCTTCGTCCACTTCGCGTAAAGCGTCCGATCTTCCTGTGCGGTATCTTTCTCGAAGTTCCACAGCTGATCATCGCCGCACGCTTCGTTCTTATACCAGCCATCGAACGTCCAGCCGGATGCGCTGGGAACAGTGGGCTCGGTCAGGGTGCCATTGTCGTTCACGCTCTTCGGCTTCGGAAGCTCGACATTCGGATGATCGCCGGTTCCGTGTTCAAACGAGATGGTCGCAAGATACTTTGTGATGGTAAGCGTGAAATCCTTCTTGTAGTCCGCTTTTTCCGTTCCGTCGCTGCTGAGTGCGCCTTCCGCGATCGTCGCAGTCAGCGTGACAGTGCTGCCAACCACAGCCGTATCAGAAACCGTCAGCGTGCCGTCTTCGCCCAGCGTAACGCCATCGTTCGCAGCTTTTACGCTCCATTTGATGGTTTTGTTGGGGGCGGTCTCCGGTTTAACCGTCGCAAGGTTGCCAAGATCATACGACTTTTTCTGCATGATCTTGTTTTCCGGAATGTTCAGCTCAATATCGGTCACAGCCTGGAAGGGGGTAAGCTTGATCGGATTCACATACGTTTCGTCATAGTCTTCTGGCACGGTTAAGGTCTGCTGAATCGTCATATACCCCTCAGCAGAAGCCGTCCATGTGTAAGTGCCGCTTGTAAGCTTATAGGTCACCTTTCCGTTTTCGGAGGACTCCGGCGGGATGACCGTATCGTTATTCTGCTTTGTGATCGTGAAACTGGCAGTTGCCGGTTCCAGCTGGAACATCACGGTGTACTGCTTCGGCGTAACCCACTTTGCTTTGATGATCGTATTTTCCGTGCATGGATTTGTAAATACGAAATCTGCATTCGTGGCTGCGTTGATCCAGCCGCCAAATGCCCAGTTCTCCTTTGTCGGCTTCTCCGTCGGTTCGTCGACCGTTCCGCTCTCACCTTTGATTACCTTGTCCGCCGGCATGTTTGTCATTGTGCCGCCATCCAAATCGAACTTGATTGTGAAGGTTGTGTCGTGTTTTGCGTAAACGTCGAGTGTAGTCTGACCTTCCGAAAGATAGTCATAAAGAACTGTCTCTGGCGTAAGATCATGCTTCTGCCCATTCTTATCCGTAAATTCCCAACCCGTATAGGTATGTGTACGCTTCGTGCCAACCTCAACATAGCTCGTCACCATGGTTGGGATACCTGCAATAATGACCTGCTCTGTTTTGGCGTTTCCAGGCAATTCTGGTAATGCCCCATACGGATAGTTTGACGCAACCGGAACATCTGAGTATGTATGCTTAGTTTCGGCAGATGATACATTATCCGGCCCATAATACTTGAAATTCACTGTAATCGGAGTCGCTCCGGTGAATTTTGCATAGAGCGTTGTAGTCTTCTCTGTAACATGATCGCCGGGCTTATCCACGATTGGTGAACCAAATTCGTCTGTTTTCACTCCACCGTAACCGTCAGAAACATATGTTTCTTCAAAAGTCCAGGGTTGTGCAAAACCAGCATCCTTATACCAACCATCAAATGCCATACCGCCTGCGAGCGGTCGCTCCGGTTTATCTAACAAGTCGCCTTTACCGACTTTCAGGTCTGTGTACAACGCGTTATTCGTTGGTGTCACCCTGCCAAAGTCAAACTTTACTGTGCAGGTTTCGACCCATTTTGCATACAGCTTCGCATCACTATTGAAGCCATGCGTAGGCAAATCGATCGCAAGACCTTTATAGTCGGCATTTGGATACCAACCGCGGAATAACTGATCAAAATCGCTCTCCCGTTCTTTTTCTGAAATCTTGTCCGCAACATTTTTTGCCTCTTCCGAAGTGACCGTGTTGCCGCTGGAGCCGCCCATTGATTCTTTGGTATCAACAGTAAGCGGTCCTATGGTCAAGGCAGGAACCTTCGTATCAAAGCTGATGCTATTATGGAAGGTTGTATCCGCATAAATAGTTAACGATTTGTTTGCTAAGGCCAGATTAACTGCTGTTTCTTCGGAAATCATTCCACCAACACTAAGTTCCTGCCAGGTGCTGGTTTTATCCCGATAGCGCCATGCAGTGACCTCTGCCTTGCCGCTGGAGAAATCCGTGTTTGCCTTGTTCTTTACTAGGGTATCATATTGACCCATTCCTGGAATATCAGCAGCTGTCAGCGCTTTCCCCACAGGAATATTCCAGTACTGTGCGTCCTGTGATGGGTACGCCAGTGCTTCTGCGTTACCTGTAGGCGTATAGCACCAGTTGCTGATAACGCCATTTTGATTTGTATACTGAATGGGTTTTCGCATCGGCAGATACGCAATCGCTTTGATTGTCGCATCATCTTTCAGCTTATTACTGGCATACACAGAAGTACTCTGGGTTATTACAGTCTCCGGCGTCCATTCATTTTGCGGCGCAGTAACGCCATCAATGTACCACTTTTCCGGCTCCATAATAGAAAAATAATCTGCCGTTGTGGGGTAAGCCGCTGTTATTTCTTCGATCGTCGGAGCAGCAACGGTGGTTTGCCCATCTGCAAGCGTTTTCTCTATTTTTTTGCTATTGTCGCCCGGAACGGGGTAAAAGGTGACCTTTGTGGTAGCTTGTTCAATTTCAAAATATGAAACCAGCTTTTGGGTAATGGCTTTAAGCAATGCGTCATTTGGATCTGTAAAGCTGCTGTCACTCACAGTAAAGGTCAATGTTGCGATTCGATTGTCGCCCTGAACCTGCTGTTCCAAGTTGTACTGGAACGTTGTGTTTTGATACTTAAGCAGCTTTTTTTCTGTAAATGTACTGGTACTTGTAGAGCGTCCTGCTAGAGTATGAAAATAGCATTTTGCTACGCGGTATTCTTTCGGAAGCGTTATCGTTATTGTAGCTGCTGTTCCCTTTGGAATCCCAGCAAGCAGGCTCGTCGATGTTTTTGTTCCATTTGCCGCTGTACTATTAGAAAGTTCTCCAGCTGATATGGAAATATCATCCACCGGAAAAGGTTTACCTTTTCTGTTTGCTGCACCGCCTGGATCACAGTAGCAATCGACATCTAATTCGACGGTGTCAGGAAATGCAGCCAGCACCGGAACAGCCAACGTTGGCAAAAGGCCAAGCACCATCACGAAGCACAGCAGGAGAGACAGGAAGCGTTTTCCTTTCATATTCTCTCATCCTTTCTCCCGGGGCGTTGCGCCCCGGGCATTCGTTTTTTCAAAATTACCCGATCTTAATGACGCCGTAAATACCGGCGGACATATTGGAAGCCGTCAGGATCGAGCCGCTGACGCTCCATTTTTTCTCCGACACCTGCTCGAAGCACTTTTTCGCTTCGTTGTACTTCGCGAGCGCCAGCTTGCCGGTCTGCCCCGCGCAGTCAAATGTGAGCGTCAAGCCGCCCGAAACGCTGTCGCAGGTGATCTTCCAAACGCCGACCACACCGGACTTGTTCTTCCACACCGTCTGCGCCGCGCTTGGCACCGGGCAGATGGACAGGTCAAGACCTCTCGCCGTGTCCATCTTCTCCGTGATGCCAATCATCAGCTTGCCCGCCTGCACGCCAAAGCCGTTATAGCCGTTGGCGGCGATATTCTTGAGCGCGCCCTTTTCCGCGCGGAAGCGGTAGGTGCTGGCGGCGGAGTAGCTATCCGGCGTCATGGTCAGCCAGTTGGAAACGCCGCTTGCCTGATAGGTGACGTCCTTGCCGTTTACCTGCACCTTCATGCCGGAGAGAATCTGGCTGGTGGATGGGATGTAGGTCGGCTCGGGGTCTTTCTTCCCGAGGTCGGGGCTTGTCTGGTATGAGGACGGGTTCATTTT
>OLGF01002908.1_pt1 | contig 15102 bp, 9 predicted proteins | sample 1604971 | NCBI WGS metagenome assembly OLGF01 (sample SAMEA3888902, study PRJEB22519) | human gut metagenome | biome: human gut; feature: human-associated habitat; material: faeces | place: Denmark | collected 2011 | reverse complement strand
TGGGAGAACAACGCATCAAACAGCTGCGTGGTGCCAGTATGCAGGATGTTATTTTCTCGGGAACAGAGACCAGAAAGCCGTTGAGCTATGCTTATGTTGCCATTACTCTGGACAACAGCGATCACCAGCTGGCGATCGACTATGACGAAGTTACAGTGGCGAGACGGATCTACCGTTCCGGAGAAAGTGAATATCTGATCAATGGTACTCCCTGCAGATTAAAGGATGTCAATGAGCTGTTCTATGATACCGGTATCGGTAAGGAGGGCTATTCCATTATCGGACAGGGCCAGATCGACAAGATCTTAAGCGGTAAACCCGAGGAACGGCGTGAACTGTTCGACGAGGCTGCTGGAATCGTGAAATTCAAGCGCAGAAAAGCAGCAGCCCAGACAAAGCTGGAGAACGAAAAACAGAATCTGGTGCGTGTGAATGATATTCTGTCCGAACTGGAAAAGCAGGTAGGCCCTCTGGAGAAGCAATCCGAGGTGGCTAAGGTCTATCTGAGGAAAAAGGAAGAATTAAAGACTCTGGATATCAATGTCTTCTTATTGGAAAATAAGAAACTCAGAGAACAGCTGTCTTCCATGGAAGAAAAATATAATCTGGCCAGCAATGAACTGAACGAGACCAGTGAAAAGTACGAAGGTATCAAGGAAGAATACGAGCGGATCCAGCAGGAGATCGAAAGTCTGGATGTCGCTATCGAAGCCGCCAGGGAACAGCTGACGGATACCGGTCTGATGCGCGGTAAGTTAGAAGGTGAGATCAACGTCTTAAAGGAGCAGATCAATTCCGCCCACGGCAGTGAGAACCATCTGAACAACCGTAAGGCAGCCCTGGAAGAAGAAATCGCCGGCAAAGAAAAAGAAAAACAGGATATTTTAACCGATAAAAAGGATACGGATACTCAGGTACAGGAGATCGCAGAGGCGGCAGCCATGGCAAAGGCCGACCTGGAAGCTATCCAGAACAAGATCACCGAACTCAATAATAATATTGAGGCCGGGAAAAATACCATCATCGGCGAGCTGAACCAGCGGGCTACCATCAAGTCCAAGATGGGTCGCTTCGATACCATGATGGAGCAGATTAATATCCGGAAGGCAGAGTTAAATTCCAGACTGTTACGTGCTAAATCCGATGAGGCAGCCAGAGAAGAAACGGTGAAGAAGCTGGAAGAGACTTTTGAGACCGTGACTGAGGAACTGCGTCAGATGACGGAACAGGAAGCGGCATCCGAACTGGAGCTTGGCAATATCCGAGAGAATCTCACCGGACTGGATGCGAAGCTGCGGGAGACACAGAACCGTTTCCATCAGGAACAGTCCAAGTTAGAAGCCCTGACTAATATTACCGAGCGCTATGATGGTTATGGCGGTAGCGTCAAAAAGGTCATGGAGCAGAAGGAAAAAGAAAAGGGCATCATCGGTGTCGTAGCGGACATCATTCAGGTGGAGGCAAAATACGAGACCGCCATCGAGACTGCGCTGGGCGGTAATATCCAGAATATCGTAACGGATAACGAAGAAACCGCCAAGCATATGATCGGCTTCTTAAAGCAGAACCGTCTCGGAAGAGCCACATTCCTGCCTCTGACCAGTATCACCAAGCCCCAGGAATTCAAGAATCCGGAGGCCCTGAAGGAAAAAGGTGTCATCGGTATGGCGGATGAACTGGTAAATACGGAAAAAGAATACCGCAATGTGGCCAAGGCCATGCTGGGACGTATCGTGGTCGTAGACAATGTGGACAATGCCGTGAAGATCGCAAGAAAATTCGATTACGGCATCCGCATGGTCACTTTGGAAGGTGAACTCTTAGTTCCCGGTGGTGCCATCAGCGGCGGTGCTTTTAAAAACAACAGCAATCTCCTGGGAAGACGTCGTGAGATGGACGAACTGGAGAAAAAGGTGAAAAAGCTCTCTGAGGATATCACGACTTACAATCAGAAGATCGAAGACACCAAGAGTAAGAGAAATAAACTTCGTATGGATCTGGAAGCACTGAAGACCGAGATGCAGCGCAAGTCCATTGAGCAGAATACCGCAAGATTAAATATTTCCCAGGCCAGAGAACGTATGGAAGAAGAGGCAGAGAGTGCACAGTCCCTGAAGCTGGAGGAACAGGAGATCGAGACCAAGATCTTCGAGATCCGTTCCAGCAAGGAATCAATCGTACAGGAACTGGCTGCAAGTGAAGAACTGGAGAAAACCACTCAGGAACAGATTCTTGTCTTCCAGAAGGAACTGGAAGGCTGCAGACTGGAAGAGAGTGAAGCTTCCGCCCATGCTGGAGAATGGGAAGTAAAAGTCGAGAAGATGCGTCAGGCTCTGGATTACAAACAGGCCAATGTAGACCGTATAGGCGGCGAACTGGAGCGTGCACAGGCAGAACTGAATGAGATCTTACAGGCACTGACTGAAAACGCACAGGAAGTGGAACGCAAGAAAAACAACATTCTGGAGATTGAGAAGACCATCGCGGCTTCCCATGAGAATCAGGATGCTTCCAAGAAAAAGCTGGACGAGGATATTGCAAAGAAAGAAGAACTGTCTGCAAAGCAGAAAGGCTTCTTCCAGAGCAGAGAAGAAATGTCAGAGCGCATGAATGCTCTGGACAAAGAAGTCTATCGTCTGAGTGAACAGAAGAAAAAGCTGGAAGACAATATCGAAGGCCAGATCAATTACATGTGGGATGAGTATGAGATTACCCTGAGTGATGCGGCAGGCCTTCGCAATGAAGAGATGAATGATCTGCCCGCCATGAAGCGTGAGATCAGCGGTCTGAAAGATGAGATCCGGAAGTTAGGTAATGTCAATGTCAACGCCATTGAGGATTATAGGAATCTGATGGAGCGTTATACCTTTATGAAGACCCAGCATGATGATCTGGTAGAGGCGGAGAAGACCCTGGAAGGCATTATCGAGGAACTTGATACTGCCATGCGCAAACAGTTCACGGAGAAATTTGCGGAGATCAGCAGAGAGTTCGATAAAGTATTCAAAGAACTCTTTGGTGGTGGTAAGGGAACCCTGGAACTGATGGAGGATGAGGATATTCTGGAAGCAGGCATCCGCATCATCGCACAGCCCCCCGGAAAGAAGCTTCAGAACATGATGCAGCTCTCCGGTGGAGAAAAGGCATTGTCCGCTATTTCCCTGTTGTTTGCCATCCAGAACTTAAAGCCCTCTCCGTTCTGTCTGTTGGACGAGATCGAGGCAGCGTTGGATGACTCCAACGTAGGCCGTTTCGCTAAGTATTTACATAAGCTGACCAAGAACACTCAGTTCATTGTCATTACCCACAGACGCGGTACGATGGAACAGGTGGACAGACTGTATGGTATCACCATGCAGGAGAAGGGTGTATCTACTTTAGTCAGTGTTAACCTCATTGATAAAGATCTGGATGATTAGAGTATGAAAAGAACTTCTAATCACTCAGAGCAAAGGCTCTTTCGTGAGGAAGTTCTAAGTTTCATACAAGAAAAACGCAAGCGTTTTTCTGGATAGAATGCTGATTGGAGGAAATCGGATGAGTGAGGAAAAGAAAGGCTTTTTTGCCCGGTTAAAAGAAGGACTGACCAAGACCCGTGACAACATTGTACGGGGAATTGATTCGGTCTTCAGCGGCTTCTCAGCTATTGATGATGATTTCTACGAAGAACTGGAAGAAATCCTGATTATGGGAGATATCGGTGTGAATGCCACCACCGCTATCGTGGAGAGACTGAAACAGCAGGTGAAGGAAAAACATATCAAGGAACCTTCCGAATGCAAACAGCTTCTGATTGAAAGTATCAAGGAGCAGATGCAGGTGGATGAGACTGCCTATAATTTTGAGAAGGAACAGTCCGTGATCATGGTCATCGGTGTCAACGGTGTGGGGAAGACCACTTCCGTCGGCAAGCTGGCCGGTAAATTAAAGGATGAGGGCAGGAAAGTCCTTATTGCCGCAGCGGATACTTTCCGTGCCGCAGCAGGAGACCAGCTGGCAGAGTGGGCATCCCGGGCGGATGTTCCCATGATCGGCGGAAAAGAAGGTGCGGATCCCGCCAGCGTGGTGTTTGATGCCGTGAATGCGGCGAAGGCACGAGGCGTGGATGTGCTTCTTGTAGATACCGCCGGCAGACTGCACAATAAAAAGAACCTGATGGAAGAACTTCGTAAGATGAACCGTATCATCGACAAGGAATTCCCCAATGCCCACAGAGAGAATCTGATCGTGCTGGACGGCACCACGGGACAGAATGCTCTGGTGCAGGCAAGAGAATTCGGTGAGGTGGCGGATCTTACGGGTATCATCCTGACCAAAATGGACGGAACGGCCAAGGGCGGTATCGCTGTGGCCATCCAGTCCGAACTGAAGGTTCCGGTAAAATATATCGGTGTGGGAGAATCCATCGAGGATCTCCAGAAATTCAATTCCGATGAATTTGTAAATGCGTTGTTTGATGTGAATATGGATGACATCGGAGAACTGCATCTGCCGGAGGAAGAAGCTGGAGAGACAGACGCGGAAGAATAATAAACAGGCAGACCAAAGAAAGTGTGACAGAAAGGCATGGGAAGAAAAATGCAGGAAGAAATGTTGACTTTAGAGAAATTTGAAGAAGCAAGTGAGATCGTTAAAAAAGTTACTTTAGAGACCAAACTGGTATACAGTGATTATTTCAGTGCCCAGACCGGCAACCGCGTATACTTAAAGCCCGAGAACTTACAGTTTACCGGAGCTTACAAGTTAAGAGGCGCTTATTACAAAATGAGCACTCTGACCGATGAAGAGCGCGCCAAGGGACTGATCACCGCCTCTGCAGGCAACCATGCCCAGGGCGTGGCTTATGCGGCAAAATGCTATGGAAGCAAGGCAACCATCGTAATGCCCACCACGACACCTCTGATCAAGGTAAACCGTACCAGAGGCTATGGAGCAGAGGTAGTACTGCATGGCGATGTCTATGATGAGGCCTGCGCAAAGGCATATGAGCTGGCAGAAGAGCACGGATATACCTTCATTCATCCGTTTGATGATCTGACTGTGGCGACCGGTCAGGGTACCATTGCCATGGAGATCTTCAAAGAGCTTCCCCTGGTAGACTACATTTTAGTTCCTATCGGTGGCGGCGGACTGGCAACCGGTGTCTCCACACTGGCAAAACTGCTGAACCCGAAGATCAAGGTCATCGGTGTAGAGCCCGCAGGAGCTAACTGCATGCAGGTATCCTTAAAGAACGGCAAGGTTACCACATTGCCCAAGGTCAACACCATCGCAGACGGTACCGCGGTAAAGACTCCTGGCAGCAAGATCTTCCCGTACTTACAGAAGAATCTGGACGATGTGATCACCGTAGAGGATGAGGATCTGGTAGTAGCTTTTCTGGATATGGTAGAGAATCACAAGATGATCGTGGAGAATTCCGGTCTGCTGACGGTAGCAGCCTTAAAGCAGTTAAATGTGAAGGATAAGCGTATTGTATCTATCCTGAGTGGCGGTAACATGGATGTCATCACCATGTCTTCCGTAGTACAGCAGGGCCTGATCTTAAGAGACCGTATCTTCACTGTATCCGTACTGCTTCCCGACAAGCCCGGTGAGCTGTGCAGAGTATCCGGTATCATTGCCGGCGTTAACGGCAATGTCATCAAGCTGGAGCACAACCAGTTCGTATCCATCAACCGCAGTGCTGCTGTGGAACTGCGTATCACACTGGAAGCTTTCGGCACCGAGCATAAGAATGAGATCATTGCCGCTCTGGAAAAAGAAGGCTATCAGCCCAAAGTGGTAAGAGCCAATATCTAAGTTTTAAGATTTGAAAAGAAGTGAATGTATCACCGATAAAAGCCGCATATTATAGATATGCGGCTTTTGTATGGAATGGAGAAAAAAGTTATGGCAAAGAAGACAGAAAAAGAACTGGAAATACAGAGACTGGACAAAAAGACACCCTTACAGATGCTCTGGGATTATGTGATGATCACGGTGGCATCCTTTGTCTATGCGGTATCCGTCAGCTTATTTTTGGATCCGAACTCCCTGGCACCCGGTGGAATCACCGGTATCGCTATTATCTTAAATCGTCTGTTCGGCATTGAAACCGGTACCTGGATGCTGCTCATCAATATACCGATCCTTTTGATCGGTATCTGGAAATTCGGACTGCGGTTTATTCTGTCTACAATCTATTGTACGGCAATGACCTCTTTGTTTACGAACCTGCTGACACCGGTAGGAGCAGTGACCACAGATCCATTGCTTGCCTCTCTGACCGGAAGTGCCCTGATGGCAGTATCCATGGGCTGGGTGTTCAAGGCCGGATCCACTACGGGAGGAACAGATATTATTATCAAGCTGCTGCGACTAAAGTTCCCGTACCTCAAGACAGGAGCATTGTTTTTCCTGACAGATGTGGTTATCGTCATAGCATCGGCGTTTGTATTCCGGAACATTGACAAGGCATTGTATGCCGGTATCGTGGTCATTATCACATCAGTGGTGCTGGATGTGGTATTGTACGGTCGTGATGAGGCGAAGCTGATCTATATTATCAGCGATCATGCGGAAAAAATCGCAGGGAGACTTTTGGAGGAGCTGGACATTGGTGTAACTTATGTACAGGGCAGTGGTGCCTACAGCGGCAAGGAGAAGAGCGTCATCATGTGTGCCATGAAGAAAAACATTTCTCCCAAGGCGGAAGAGATCGTAAAGGAAGAGGATCCCCTGGCATTTATGATCGTCACCAGTGCCACGGAGATCTTCGGGGAGGGCTATAAGAGCTATTTTAGTGAGAAACTGTAAAAGGTCAATTATTAAATTTCAGGAAAAATTTTGAAAGGGCTTACATTTTTTAAAAGAATCTTCTATAATAGCGTCGTGTCCGAACGGACAGACGCTATTTTTCACTGTGGTGCACTCGCAGCGCACGTTTCTAACCGGTGCAAGTCCGGAATCCGCCCGGCAAATCTCTGTTCCGATGTAGTAATCGCATATCAGGCTATGCATGAGGGTAAGACAGCTGCTTAGGTCAAAACTCAGTAGCTACACCGAATCATGCATGGAGACACGGTAGTTGGATTGAGAGAAAGAAACATATAATAGTAAAAATAAGCAGATAGAGAATCGCATGGAAAAATGTGCGATGACACTTATAGGAGTCAGGGAACATGAACGATACAACTTTGACAAAAGAGGAAAAACAGTATAAAAGGCTCACCGAGGAACCGGTGGCGCGGCTGATCCTGGAGCTGGGACTGCCCACCACCATCAGTATGCTGATCACGAATCTGTATAATATGGTGGATACCTGGTTCGTAAGCCAGTTAGGCACCAGTGCTACCGGAGCGGTAGGCGTGGTGTTTGGCTTGATGGCAATTATTCAGGCGTTCGGATTCATGTTCGGTCATGGCGCCGGAAGCAATATCAGCCGGTTGTTAGGAGCTCATGAAAAGGAGCGGGCGAAAGCTTTTTCCGCAACGGGATTTTATCTGGCGGTGGGAGTCGGAGTGTTGATCGCAATTATCGGTATTTTGGATCTGAACGGATTGTGCAGATTGCTTGGAAGTACGGAGACCATCCTTCCCTATGCGAGAATCTATGCTTTCTATATTCTGGTGTCGGCACCGGCAATGGCATCCAGCTGTGTGATGAACAATGTGCTCCGGTATGAAGGCTATGCCAATCTTGCGATGGTGGGACTGGTCTCCGGCGGTATCTTAAATATGGCGGGAGATGCCATTCTTATGTGGGGCTTAAATCTTGGCATCCGGGGAGCGGCACTTTCCACTATGATCTCCCAGTACATATCCTTTGGGATTCTGTTGCTCTTTTTCCTGAGGGGCAAGACCCAGAGTAGCCTGGCACCGAAATATTTTACCTGGGAATTTGCAGTACATAAGAATATTATTACCGCAGGCTTCCCCAGTATGATGCGGCAGGGACTGAACAGCGTGTCCACCATGGTGTTGAATGCACAGGCAGCTGTCTACGGAGATATTGCCATCGCCGCTATGAGCGTGGTGTCCCGTATTTTCAATTTCGTATTTAGTGTGGCACTGGGCATCGGCCAGGGATTCCAGCCGGTATCGTCCTTCAATTACGGGGCAAAGAAGTATTCCCGTGTGAAGAAAGCGTTCTGGTTCACCCTGTGTACTAGTCTGGTGACCATGGCAGTGTTTGCAGGGGTGGTGTATGTGTTCCGCAGAGAGCTGTTGCTGGAATTCCTTACGGATATGGATGCCTATGAGATTGCATTTTATGCGTTGCAGATCCAATGTCTGACGCTGCCGTTTATTCCGGTATGTATCTGCGGCAACATGCTGTTTCAGTCCATCGGAAAGGGCGGCAGGGCGACGATCTTAGCCTCCTTCCGAAGTGGCACTATCTATATCCCGGCTCTCCTGATCCTGACAGCCTTCTTCGGACTTCGAGGCATCCAGTGGTCACAGCCGGTGTCCGATATTTTATCTGCGGTTTTGTCATTGCCGGTGGCAGTGGTGTTCTTAAGGGGACTGCCGGAAGATGGTACGTAAGTATAGAGAAGAATGAGATCCCTTCGTCATAAGACGGAGGGATTTTTATGTACAGATGTATCCATACGCAGGAATGAGTATCTGCCTTGATCTGCGAAGCTGTTGACATTAAATAATCCACATGATACAATACATTTAACAATTAGGTTAAATGTTAAACGCTTGGATGAAAGGATGTGATTCATTTTTGGGAATACAGGATACATTGAAAGCGCTGGCAGATCCTATAAGGCGTGAAATACTAAATCTTCTGAAAAACGGTCGATTGTCGGCAGGAGAGATCTGCGAACATTTTCCGGTGACGGGGGCTTCCATATCGAGGCATTTGTCGGTACTAAAGGAGGCAGATCTGATCCGGGACAAGCGGGAAGGAAAGTTTATTTATTATGAACTGAATGCTTCCGTGCTGGAAGAAATCATGTTATGGATCACAGATTTGAAAGGAGCATCGGATAATGAAGGAAATGATACAGAAAAATAAAGGCAGGCTGATCTGCTCGGCATTTGTTATGTGCGTGGGCATTATATTGGGATATACCTTTGAGAACAGTCTGTGGATAAACGGCACTTTTGCAGTGACTTATGTGGTAATAATGGCAGTAACTTTTTACGACAACAGAAACAGGCAGCAGAGTGACAAGGTCATAAGAATGGTTACGTGGATCGTGCCGGGAATGACATTGCTCTATAACGGCATCGCCAGATGGATCGATATGGGTGTAAGGAAAGAGAATCTGCTCATGGCAATTTTGTATGTCGGAATGGGATTGCTATTTGTTATTGTGGGCAATTATCTGCCCAAGGTGAAACCGAACCGCACCATCGGCATCCGCGTCGTATGGACATTGCAGGATGAGGAGAACTGGAATGCCACGCACCGCTTCAGTGGGAAAATATGGGTGGCAGCAGGACTATTGAGCATGATCTGTGGACTGTTCAGTGACAGCATGGCTGCATTATTTCTGTTTATTGTCGCTATCACGGCAGCAGCTTTTGGCAGCATCCTGTATTCTTATCTCTATTATAGAAAGAAGTTGCGCACCGGAAAAGGGCTGGCAGTACACTACAACCATAAAGTGGTTGCGGTCTATGTGTTTATAATGCTCGCGTGTGTGCTATTTACGGTATGGACGTTATATACGGGAAAAATCGAGATCTGTTACGGAGAAAATGAATTTACTGTTCAGGCGGAGGGCTGGCAGGATTACACAGTGAAATATGACGCTATCGAAAGCATTGCTTACGAAGAGAATATGTTCCGGGATACGAATACAATCCGGACGAACGGTTTTGGCAACTTGAAATACTCCATGGGACATTTTCGCGATGAAATCCACGCAGATTACATCCGCTATACTCATAACGACTGTGACACTTATGTAGTCATGGAAGTAGAGGGGAGCACCGTTATTCTAAACGGTGCAGATGATGCGCAGACATGGGAAATCTACAATAATATCAGAGAACGGATGGAAAAATAATATTTGTAAATATATTTCCCAATTGCTTTTATATTTTTTAAAAATGGTATACACTAAACTTATGTAAGTTAGTAAACGAGGATTTCGGGAAAGGGTGGTTACAGTATGCTGAAACAGTGGATTCCGGCGGTGAAGCCGGAAAAAGAGGAACTGGAAAAACGACTGAATGCGGCGCAGGAGGAGCTTGGTAGACTCCAGATGCAGATCAAGGAGCATAAGCTCCCGGTGCTGGTGCTGATCGAGGGCTGGGGTGCGGCCGGCAAGGGCAGTACCATCGGCGGAATTATAAAAAATATCGATCCGCGATTTTTCAAGGTGGCTTCCATGTCTGCACCGACAGAGGAAGAGAAGCGGAAACCTTTCCTGTATCGTTATTTTGTAAAAATTCCGGAAGCCGGGAAGTTCGAATTTCTGGATTCCGGCTGGATGGATGAGGTGACGAAGGGAAGACTTCGGGGTGAATTGTCGGATAAGCAGTACGCGGAGCGTATCGAGAGCATTAAACGTTTTGAACGACAGTTGACGGACAACGGTTATCTGGTGTTGAAGCTCTTTTTCCAGATTGGAAAAAAGGAACAGAAGAAGCGGCTGGAAGAACTGGAAGGCAACAAGGACACTGCATGGCGTGTGGGCGAGAACGACTGGTGGCAGAACAAGCATTATGACAAATGTGAGGAAGTCTTCGACAAATATCTCACAGATACTAACGCTTCCGTAGCTCCGTGGTACATTATCGACTCCGGGGACAAAAAGTGGGCGGAATTACAAGTGCTGGAGACATTATGCAGCGGTATCCATGTGGCCATGCAGAATGAGAGCCTTGCTGTACCCATTTTGCAGAATGTATTCCCGCTGGTGAAGATGCCGAAGCTGTCCGAGGTGGAACTGGACAAGGAAATCTCCGAGGAAGAATACAAGAAAGAACTGCGTCATCTGCAGAAGAAGCTGAATGCCCTGCATTACCGCCTTTATCGGAAAAAGATTCCGGTAGTCATCGCCTACGAAGGCTGGGATGCCGCAGGCAAGGGCGGCAATATCAAGCGGATCGCGGGAGCACTGGATCCCAGAGGCTACGAGGTACACCCCATCGCCAGCCCGGAACCACACGAGAAAGCGAGACATTATCTTTGGCGATTCTGGACGAGACTTCCTAAGACCGGACATATTGCCATTTTTGATCGTACCTGGTACGGACGCGTCATGGTAGAACGGCTGGAAGGCTTCTGTAGTACCAACGACTGGCAGCGGGCTTACAATGAGATCAATGAGTTCGAGAAGGAATTGTCCCAGTGGGGTGCGGTGATCATCAAATTCTGGGTGCAGATCGACAAGGACACCCAGCTGGAACGCTTTACGGAACGGCAGAACACCCCGGAGAAGCAGTGGAAGATCACGGACGAAGACTGGCGCAACCGGGATAAATGGGATCAGTATGAAGATGCCGTAAACGAAATGCTCCAGAAGACCAGCACGGAGTATGCACCCTGGCATATTCTGGAATCCGTAGACAAAAAATATGCCCGGATCAAAGCATTGAAGATTGTCATTGCCGAACTGGAAAAGGCTCTGGGATAGGAAAAGAAAGTAGAGAACGTAAACACCGTCTTGTAAAAAGGCGGTGTTTCTATATGTGATGAAACCGTTGACAATGTAAGATTCATAAAATATAATTATTTCATCGAAACGGTGAAAAGGGGTGAATTGATGAAACAAAATTTGTCACAAATACAATATGAGCAACTGGCCAGAGAACAATTTTGCAACCGGCTGAAAGAAATTCCGTTTGTTTCGGATATCGAGGTGTTTTTGGAAAAGAAGAATGCACCGTTGGGGGATTTCAAGGCAAAGGTGTATTTGGAGGACAGCGATGAGCCTCTTTTATTTGTGATTGAAGTCAGGTCTAACGGAGAAAAGAGATTCGTTAATCATTTTATGGAAATCGTGATGCGGCAGGATGATAAAACGCATTATATTTTTATGGCACCATATATTTCGGAGCAGTCAGCCAGAGCAATGAAAGAGGAAAAATGCAGTTATATGGATCTGTCCGGAAATTGTTATATCTTAACGAAAAGATTTCTGCTCTATGTCAGTGGACAGGATAACAAGTTCATAACCCACAGGGAAAAGAAAAATTACTTATCCAAATCGTCAAGTGCTGCATCAGCAATTATTCGTACCATGCTGAATGAACCGGAGCGAAAATGGCAGGTGAAAACGCTGGCTCAGGAGAGCAATACGGCATTGGGAACAGTATCTAATGTGAAAAGTTTTTTGCTTGCCAGAGACTGGATAGATAAGAGTACTACGGAATTCCGTTTGCAGAACATTAGGGAACTGTTTTATACATGGGCAAAGGATTATCATCAAAAAGAAGCGAGAAAATTACAGTTTTATTCTTTGGATACGGTTCCGGAGATAGAACAATCAGCCGCTGAATGGAGTAAAACACATGATAATGGAGCTATATTAGGTGGCTTTTCGGCTGCGGCACGATATGCGCCGACAGTACGTTATCAAAAAGCCGAAATATATGTAGAACCTCAATTTGTTCAGGAATTTGTAAAAGATCTGGAATTGCAGCCGGTCAACACCGGAGGAAATGTTGTGATAACGATACCGCATGACGAAACCCCCTGTATGTACGCAAAGCCTGTTCATGATACATTAGTAACTTCTCCGGCACAAACGGTAATTGATCTGCTGGGGGATGCCGGAAGAGGGGAAGAGGCTGCGGAGGCGATCCTGCGCAGAGAATACCCGGAGAGGACGGAGGATGAAAGAAGAACTGAAAAAGGCAACTGACTATTCAGAGGGACAAAAGACAGCCGCATACATGGTACTCGGAGAGATCGTAAATCTTTTGAATGAGTTTTCAGATAATATCAGAATCATAGGAGGATGGGTTCCGACACTTTTATACCCGGACGGTGGTCATATAGGTTCTATTGATGTAGATGTTCTGCTGAATCAACTGGAGATCAAAAAGGCAGAAAGCTATCGGACGATTAAACGGATACTGACACAAAATGGGTATAGAAGACATGAAGAAAAATATTTTACATTTATAAAAACAATAGTTTTAGATGGAGTTTCCTATGACGTAGACGTGGATTTCCTGTCCGGAAAATATGGCGGCGATGGCGGAAATGTAAGCAAACATGTGGATGGTATTAAAACCTTACCGGCTACGGGAGGAAATTTTGCATTTGATTTTCCGCCAACGGATGTGAAAATAGAATATATGCGGGAGGATGGAGCAAAGGACAGTGGATATGTGAAAGTGATTTCTGTAGTACCTTATCTGGTCATGAAGACAGCAGCACTGGGGAGGGGAAAACCGAAGGATGCGTATGATATATATTACATGGTTGACAAATATGAGGGAGGCGTAAGAACACTTGTTAAAGAATTTATGCCTTATACAGACAGAGAGTTGATCAGAGAAATGTGTCAGAAGCTGGATGAAAAATTTGCTTCGCCACAGCATGCCGGACCAACAGATGTAGTGACATTCATGGGAATAACAGAGGAAGAAGAAAAAGAACAGATCCGACAGGATGTTTACCAGAAGATACACTATTTAACAAATAAATTGAAAACAATGTAAGCAAAATCTTGTGTTGGCAGACAGGTCTGTTATAATGATACATAGTTGTATTTCCCAGATAGTATTTACAGAACGAGAGGAGAAATCATGGGCGAGAACCGTAAGATATATGCAGCATTATTGGGAGCAGGAACCGTGGGCAGCGGTGTGTATAAGCTGGCAGGAATGCAGGAAGAAGATATCTGCCTGAAAACAGGAGCACAGCTGGAGATCAAAAAGATCCTGGTGCGGAATCCGGGAAAGGTAAGAGAGGGAATCCCACAGGAACTATTTACAGATAGCTGGCAGGAGATTTTAGAAGATCCTGAGATTCAGATCGTTATCGAAGTCATGGGCGGCATCGAACCGGCCAGAACCTATGTGGAAGAAGCAATGAAGGCCGGCAAACAGGTGGTCACCGCCAACAAGGATCTGCTGGCGGAATATGGGGATCCGTTGTTTGAGATCGCCACGGAGAATAAATGCGACTTACAATTCGAGGCGGCAGTAGCAGGCGCCATTCCCATCATCCGCCCTTTGCGGCAGAGCCTGGCGGGAAGCCAATTGACGGAGATCATGGGAATCGTCAACGGTACGACAAACTATATTTTGACCAAAATGTCCGAGGAAGGTATGGGGTATCAAGAAGCTCTGGATATGGCTACGAGACTGGGCTATGCGGAAGCAGATCCCACAGTAGACGTGGAAGGCTATGATGCGGGACGCAAGATCGCCATTATGGCATCCATCGCTTTCAGCTCCCGCGTGACGTTCCCTCAGGTTTATACGGAAGGCATCACGAAGATTACAGCAGAGGATATCCGGTATGCGAAAGAATTCGGCTATGTGATTAAACTGTTGGGTATTACAAAGCTTACAGGTAAAGGAATTGAAGTAAAAGTACATCCCACATTGATCCCGGACAGCCATCCTCTTGCCACGGTCAGAGATTCCTTCAATGCCGTATTTGTTCATGGTCAGGCTTGTGATGATGCCATGTTCATGGGACGGGGCGCCGGACAGATGCCCACTGCCAGTGCGGTATTGGGAGATGTCATCGATGTGATGCGTAATATTATCCATGGAAGTTGCGGCAAGATTGGCAGTGACAGCCACAAGAAACTTCCCGTACTGGATGTGGAGGAGACGAATAGCCGTTTCTTCCTGCGCCTGCAGGTAGAGAACCGCGCCGGAGCACTGGCCAATATTGCAGGTGTCCTGGGCAACAACGATGTCAGCATCGCACAGATGGTACAGAAGCGTAGCCACGACGGCATTGCCGAAATCGTGGTCATCACCGATCTCGTAAAGGAGAGACATTTTAATGACGCTATCCGCATCATGGAGGGAATGTCCGTCGTGAGGGAAATTTCCGGCATTATCCGTGTGTACTAAAAGTATGATAAATTGAGAGTTAGTGAAACAAATCCACGAACGCCCATGGCGGATGGAATGTCCTTCCTCGATGTAAGGTCTCCCGGTGGGAATTTTCTGACGAAAAGTG
>OLGF01002905.1_pt1 | contig 15104 bp, 9 predicted proteins | sample 1604971 | NCBI WGS metagenome assembly OLGF01 (sample SAMEA3888902, study PRJEB22519) | human gut metagenome | biome: human gut; feature: human-associated habitat; material: faeces | place: Denmark | collected 2011 | reverse complement strand
AACAGGGTGGTTCCAATGTCTCCGGTGGACAGAAACAGCGTCTGTGTATCGCAAGAGCACTGTTAAAGAACCCGAAAATTTTAATTTTAGACGACAGTACCAGTGCAGTTGATACGGCAACCGATGCAAAAATCCGCAAGGCATTTGCCGAAGAGATCCCAAATACGACAAAACTTATCATTGCGCAGCGGATCTCCTCTGTCATGAATGCAGACCGCATCATTGTATTGAACAACGGCGTTATGGACGGCTTCGGTTCCCATGAAGAACTCATGGAAACAAATGCGATTTACCGCGAAGTATATGAATCCCAGACACAGGGAAGCGGTGATTTTGATGAAGGAGGTGCAAAATAATGGCAGAAAAAAATCATGGACCTATGCGTGGCAATGCACGCGGACCAAGACCAAATGTTGCAAATCCAGGAAAACTACTGCTGCGCCTGCTCTCTTACATTTTTAAGAACTATGGCTTTGCATGTATCGTTGTCGTGATCTGCCTGTTTATCACTGTTTTTTCGAGTGTACAGGGTACCTTATTCATGCAGACACTGATCGACGATTACATCATTCCATTAACAAAACAGGCTTCCCCTGATTTCACGGAACTCGCCCATGCGATCGGACGCGTTGCAATTTTCTATGCATGTGGTGTGCTTGCTTCCTTTGCACAGTCCAAAATCATGGTATATGTCACGCAGGGAACACTCCGGAACTTAAGAAACGATATGTTCATCCATATGGAAGGACTTCCGATCCGTTACTTTGACACTCACCCACATGGTGATATTATGTCAACCTATACGAACGATATTGATACCCTGCGCCAGATGATCAGTCAGAGTATCCCGCAGATCATCAACAGTGCAATCACGATTGTCAGTGTCTTTGTCAGTATGCTGATTCTGAACATCCCGCTGACGATTACAACGCTGGTTATGGTATCTATCATGCTGGGAGTGACAAAAAAGGTGGCCGGATTTTCCGGAAATTTCTTTGTAAAACAGCAGAGGGATCTTGGTAAAGTCAACGGCTTTATCGAAGAGATGATGGATGGCCAGAAGGTTGTCAAGGTATTCTGTCATGAAGAGGAGAATATCGAAAAATTCAAAGAAATTAATAACAATCTGTATGAGAGTGCTTACAATGCCAATGCGTTTGCGAATGTCATCGGACCGATCAATGCACAGCTTGGAAATATGAGCTATGTTGTCTGTGCGATTGTCGGCGGTGCACTTGCCCTTGGCAATGTCGGTGGCTTTACGCTCGGTGGTCTGGCAAGCTTTCTGACCTTCAACAAGAGTTTTAACATGCCGATCAACCAGGTCAGCCAGCAGTTGAACGCAATCGTTATGGCACTTGCAGGAGCCGAACGTATTTTCCGCCTGATGGATGAAGAGCCGGAGCTGGACGAGGGGTATGTAACGCTTGTCAATGCGAAGGAAGAAAACGGAAAACTCACCGAGACGAAAGAGCGTACCGGAAAATGGGCATGGAAGCATACGCACCAGGCAGATGGATCTGTGGATTACCGCGAGCTGCAGGGCCGTGTGGTATTCGAACATGTTGATTTCGGCTATAACCCGGATAAAATCGTTCTGCACGATGTATCACTGTTTGCGGAGCCGGGTCAGAAGATCGCGTTTGTCGGTTCCACCGGAGCCGGAAAAACAACCATTACCAATCTGATCAACCGTTTTTATGATATTCAGAAAGGTAAGATCCGTTACGATGAGATCAATATTGGAAAGATCAAAAAAGACGATCTGAGAAGATCGCTTGGCATTGTTTTGCAGGATACACATCTGTTTACGGGAACGGTAAGAGAAAATATTGCCTTCGGAAAGCTCGATGCGACGGAGGATGAGGTTGTAGCAGCAGCAAAACTGGCGAATGCGCACGGGTTCATTATGCGTCTGCCGCAGGGCTATGACACAATGCTGACCGGAGACGGTGCGAATCTGTCCCAGGGTCAGCGGCAGCTTCTTGCGATCGCGCGTGCAGCCATTGCGGATCCGCCGGTACTGATTCTCGATGAGGCGACAAGCTCCATTGATACCCGTACCGAGCGCATTGTTCAGGATGGTATGGATAAGCTGATGAGCGGAAGAACAACCTTTGTTATCGCACATCGTCTGTCTACCGTACGAAACGCCGATTGTATCATGGTTCTTGAGCAGGGACAAATTATTGAGCGCGGTACCCATGATCAGCTGATGGAACAGAAAGGAAAATATTATCAGTTGTATACCGGAAATCAGGTTTCTGCATAGCAGAAAAAACGGAAAAAGTAAGTCCCGCACGACAGAAAATAAAAATCTGTCTGTGCGGGATTTTTTTGTGAAGCAGCGGCTGGTTTTATGTGCGAGTAGCGAAGCGGATTGCGAATATCCGATTCGAAACGATGATTGCGAGTGATACAGTAAGTTCCCACAGGTTTTTGGGTCTTGAAAAAGACAGCGGGATTTTATAAAATAGAAGAAGCGTTTGAATATATGCAAAGGAGAAAAACTATGGAATACCTGAATACAGCGCAGGAGCTGCTCGATTTTATCATGCGGTGCAAAAGCCCGTTTCATGTGGTAAAAGAAGCCGGCGATCTGCTGAACGAAAATGGATATACAAAACTGGAGGAGACAAAAGAATGGAGTCTCGTTCCGGGCGGAAAATATTATGTGACGAGAAATGAATCCTCGGTGATTGCGTTCCAGATCCCGGAGAGCGCATTTTCCAGCTACCAGATCATCGCAAGCCACAGCGACTGTCCGACGTTTAAAGTAAAGGGAGAGGACCCATTCGTGACGGATGGTCATTATACCCGCCTGAACGTGGAGGGCTACGGCGGAATGATCCGTTCCCCATGGTTTGACCGTCCGCTTTCCCTGGCGGGCCGCATGGTGGTACGTGACGGAAACAGCGTGAAATCCGTGCTGGTTGATGCCGGACGAGATCTGGTGACGATCCCGAATTTGCCGATTCATCTGAACCGCGACATCAACAACGGAATCAAATACAGTGTGCAGACCGACATGCTCCCGATTCTCGGTGATGAGACAGCGAAAGATCATTTCTATGAGCTGTTTCTGCCGGATACGGCAAAAGAGGACATCCTCTCGATGGAACTTTATCTGTACAACCGCGTGGAGGGCTCTATCTGGGGCGCCAGCAAAGAATTTCTGTCCAGCGGCCGCCTCGACGATCTGCAGAGCGCATTCGGTTCCTTAAAAGGATTCCTTGCCGCAAAAGCGACAGGTCAGGTTAATGTCTGCGCAATCTTTGACAACGAGGAAGTCGGAAGCCTTACCAAACAGGGCGCAGATTCGTCGTTCCTGACTGAGACCCTGCAGCACATCAACGCAGCGTGCGGAAAAGATACGATCGCTTACCACAGAGATCTTGCGGGAAGCTTTATGGTTTCTGCCGATAATGCACATGCGTTCCATCCGGCGCATGCGGAGAAATACGATCCGAAGAGCCGCGTCTACATGAACGGCGGCGTTGTCATCAAACAGAGTGCAAACCAGAAATACACGACCGATGCTGTTTCGGAAGCCGTAACAAAGATGATTTGCGAGAAGGCCGGCGTACCGTGCCAGGTATTCGCAAACCACGCCGACATTCCGGGCGGAAGCACGCTCGGCGCAATTCTGAACTCTCTTGTCTCGGTGACAAGCGTGGATATCGGAATGGCTCAGCTTGCGATGCATTCCCCGTATGAGACGGCAGGCGCCAAAGATACTGCTTATCTGGTGCAGTTCGCAAAGACCTTCTATGAGACGACACTGGTGCGGACAGAGCATGGATTTTCTCTGGAAGAAAAATAAAAGTTTAAGATAGAAAAAAGCGGCCGGCGGGACTTTTGAAAAGCCTCTGCCGGCCGCTTTTTGCGTACTTGCAAAGTGTGTTTTAAGGATCAGATTATTCTGTCCGGAGTGCCGTAACCGGATCGCTTTTTGCCGCTTTCTTCGACGGAATCAGACCGCCGATCAGGGTCAGAACGACGCTGAGTGCAATCAGAACAAGCGCCGGGACGAGCGGAAGAGAAGCACTGACCTTCGTCGTATCCGCCAGATGGTGGATCAGAAGGTTGCCCGGAATCATCAGAAGCAGCGAGAGCCCGATGCCGATCAGTCCTGCACAGAGTCCGATGATGAAGGTTTCGGCATTGAAGACCTGCGAAATATTGCGTTTCGAAGCACCGATCGCGCGCAGGATACCGATCTCTTTCTTACGTTCCAGAACACTGATATAGGTGATGACGCCGATCATAATCGAGGAAACCACAAGGGAAATGCCGACAAAAGCGATCAGCACGTAGCTGATGATGTTGACGATATCCGTGACGGAGGACATCAGAGTGCCGACCATATCGGTGTACGAGATTACCTGCTCGTTTTTGCCTTCTTTTTCCATCGTGTCATTGTAACCGTCGAGGATGGAGACAACGTGTTCCTTACTCTCAAAGTTTTTCGGGTAAATGCTGATCGAAGAGGGTTCGTCAAAATCAGCGTAGCCCAGTTTCTGCAGATTGCCCTCATAGGTGGAAGAGCCGGAAGAACTAAGAGAAGCGAAGAGCTCCTTCATATCATCCTCAGTCATATTCATCTGGAAGGCACTTGCAAAGGCATCGGTGTCAATCTTCATGGCATCGCCCATCGAATCCTGCAGAGAATTACCGACCTGCGTCATGGCGCGCTCCATCTCGGACTGAATTGCAGAGGCCATCTGCGTCATCATCTGTTCCATCGCGGAAGTGATCTGTGTCTGCAGAACCGAGGCGACAGAAGCGGAGTAGCTTCCCATAACGCCTGCCATGTAGTTTGTGAGCGCAGAAGAAACCTGGGACTGCAGTCCGTCGAGATCGACGATTTTTGTGATACCGCTGTTCAGCCGCTGCTGGCCGTCCGCCGTGTTCAGATAGGCGATAAAGTGCTGGCCCATCTCCGTCGGATCCGGCAGGCCGTTCTCCTTCACGTAAGCGAGATAACCGTTGGAAAGCTCCGTCGCAAGCGCAGTGAGCTGGTCGGATGTAATTTCGATATTGCCGTTGTTCTGCATCACCTCGGAAATCCAGTCGTTGATGATCTGAACAGCTTCTTCGGTCTGCAGATACTCCGCAAGATAAGCATCAAACTGTTCCGGGTCGGTGTAGCCCATCTTGATCAGGTATGCCTGATACCCTTTGAAGATCCGCTGAATGAGTTCCTGGATCTGTTCCTGTGTAATGGAAACACCGCCGCCTGCAATGATGGTCTGGATGTGGCGCCGCAGGATTTCCCGTGCTTCCGTGGAATTGATGTAGGAGACGAAATCCTCCTGTAAATGGGAATAATCCGCCTCCGGGTGCTCCGAGGCGTAGCCCTGATAGCCCTCCATGAGGCTGGAAGCCAGTTCCTGCATGCCGTCTTCACTGACATTGAGAGTAAGCCCGGATAAAATCTGGCCAAGATCAAGCTGCGGCAGTCCGTCGAAATTAAGAGAGATCTGACTGAGGTCAATCGCACCCGCGAGATCCATGCTGCTTCCGGCGTCCGCAAAGGCACTGGAAAAATCAAGGTTCATGGAATCACCGGAAAAAGCACCGGAGAGTGCGGAATCGTCGAACTGGAAAGCGTTCTGAAGCTTGTCCTCATCGACAGTGATAAAGGAATCCATATCAAGACCGCTGTTCTGATCCACGGTGCCGAATTCCTGATTCGTAAAGACATCGATGGAGGAGTCCGCCATCTGCTGTTTCACAATCTCGGATTTCTTTGCTTCCTCCACAACGTGGCGGGTCAGCGATGCCGGGTAATTGATGCCGGCGGTCAGGGCAGAGGCGGCAGAGTCAGGGGACGGCTGGACAATACCGGTGATTGTGAGCTTTTCGCCGTTGGCAACGAGCTTTTTCATATAGTCTTCGTTGTCGCTTTTATCTTTCCAGACCTGATACTGACTGTCGTATTCGTAGCAGTCGGCGCTGTTCACAAGACGGAACGTGGTGCCGAGGATATCATCGTAGGAATACGTGCCGATGGAGGAAGGGGTCTCGACGGTTTCTTCATTTAAAAACTGGCGGACCATCTCATCCAGCTCGAGTGCATCGCGGAGCCCCAGGGTGTAGAGCAGAAAATCACTCATTCCGCCGTCGGAAGTGAGGACAAGCACACATTCGTTATAGTTTTCCGGCCAGTGTCCGGCTTTTAAGTCGTACTGGTTCTCGTACAGGGAAGCGGTGTCCGGCATCTCGTAAAAGACGTTGGTGCTCATCATGGATGACATGATGCTGTTGGAGCTTGCGCCAAGGCCGAGCGAGCGGAACGACTGGTCCGGGTGCACCTGGCGGATGGAATCGCCGTCTTCGCGGTAGATCTGCGGCGTGACGGAGTAGGAATATTCGATGGCATTTGTGTAGTCGGAAATGCCGTCCGCACCGCCGCCAAGGTACTTTTTCAGGGAAGCGAGATCGTTGGAGTTCATGGTGGAGAACATGTTGGTCACGACTTCCTGGACTTTGATTTCATTCTTTTTGCCGGAATCTTTTGAGTCTTTGCCGGCATTCTGTGAGCCGACCATCATCGAAGTGAGGTCAAAGCCGGTGCTCTGGATCTGAAGCGGATATTCGGAGAGAGTTTCCTCTTCCATATTCTGAATATACTCGTTGACACCAGAGGAGAGGGCCAGAATCAGTGCAATGCCGATGATGCCGATTGAGCCGGCAAACGAGGTGAGCAAGGTCCGCGCTTTCTTGGTGCGCAGGTTATTAAAACTTAAGGAGAGCGCCGTCAGAAAGGACATCGACGATTTGCCCATGTTTTTGTGTTTGGGAGGAAGCAGGGTTTCGGAATCCGGCTCAAACGGGTTCGTGTCGGAGCAGATCACACCGTCGCGCAGGGTGACGATCCGGTTGGCGTAAAGCTCGGCGAGCTCCGGATTGTGTGTGACCATGACGACAAGGCGTTCTTTGGCAACTTCCTGCAGCAGGTCCATGACCTGAATACTGGTGTCGGAATCGAGCGCGCCGGTCGGCTCATCGGCAAGCAGAATTTCTGGGTCATTGACAAGAGCGCGGGCGATGGCGACACGCTGCATCTGACCGCCGGACATCTGGCTCGGCCGCTTGTGGATCTGTTTTCCAAGACCGACCTTATCAAGTGCCGCGATTGCTTTTTTGCGCCGCACCTCTTTGGAAACACCGGAAATGGTAAGCGCCAGCTCTACGTTTGCAAGGACGGTCTGGTGCGGGATCAGGTTGTAGCTCTGGAAGACAAAGCCGATCGTGTGGTTCCGGTAGGAATCCCAGTCGCGGTCCTTATACTTTTTCGTGGAAATGCCGTTGATGATCAGATCGCCGCTGTCGTAGCGGTCGAGGCCGCCGATGATATTCAGAAGCGTCGTCTTTCCAGAACCGCTCGGCCCTAAAATAGCGACAAACTCGTTGTCGCGCAAATTTAAGGACACATCGTCGAGCGCTTTCTGTACCAGCGTCCCGGTCCGGTATTCTTTTTTGATATGCTGAATCTGTAGCATGAAAGGGTAACTCCTTCTGTGATTAATATGTGAACAGTTGTCCTTTATTCTACAACGAAATACGGGAAAAGTCCCGGGCTTTAGAAAAATTTAAGAAAAGTTTATCGACAGAAAAAAAGTTCCGCCTCTGTTTCAGAAAAACAAAAAACGGAACTTTCTTTATCTGTGATACTTATGATGCCGGAAAAATCAGACTTCCATCAGAAGACCTTTCATATAAGCCTTTAAGATTTTCTTTTTCTCCAGCGAAAGATTATTGTAAAGCGTAATGATTTCCTGCTGTCCTTCGGTAAGCTGCAGGGCATCCGGCTCGTCGAGAAAGAAATCGGCAAGTGTGATGCCGAAAGCGTCGCAGAGCTTCTGCAGGGTAGGGATGGTTGGAATATTGGTGCGGTTTACCATATTATTTAAGGTAGAATAGGGAATGTCCGCCTCTTTTGCAAGACGGTAATAAGTCCAGGAACGCTCTTTGCATAAATCCTGAATGTGCTGTATCACATCTTTATCTCTCATAAAAAGATACCTCGTATTCCTATGTAATGTAGCGGCATGAAAATTGCTACTCACATATATTATACGTCTGTAAAAGAATAGAAACAGATCTTAAAGAGAGATGCAGAAAAGCTTTACAAATAAGAAATAATGGGAATTTGAGAGAAAAAGAGAGAAAAACCCGGCAGGAAAATAGGGTCTCCCGCCGGGTTCTGCAATCGTTTCAAAGTCTGTGCTTCTTACTCTTCGGTGGAATTTTCTTCCATCTCGTTGAACTGCTCGGTATCCATCAGCTCGTCGAATGCGTCTGCTGCAATTTCGTACTCTTCATCGGAATCGATGTTGTCGAGGTTCGGCTGGCCGTTCTCTTCGTAGTAACGATACAGATAAACTTCGCCGTCTTCGTTCTCGCCGTTTTCATCGAGCGGCAGAAGGGCGATGTACTCTTTCTGGTTTGGAGCCGGGAAAATGGTCAGTACGGCACATTTTACTTCGGTATCGTCGTCCAGTGTCAGGGTAACAGTCGGCTGATCCAGATCCTGGCAGTCGCTGCCGCAGCTTGTGCAGTCTCCGCTGCAGGATGCGCTGTTGAATAATTCTTCACTCATTTGTATTACCTTCCTTTTTCGTGTTCAGGTCTTATCAGGTTCTTGTCTGCCATTCTAACAGATAATAGAAAAAAACACAATGGCTGTGCCGGGAAAGAAGAAAAAATGCGGCGGATACAGGAAAATACGGAAAAGATACAATAAATAAGAAAGAAAAAATGAAAATTTAGTCGTATTTTCTCTTGACTGTTTTCAGGTACAGCCTTATACTATCACTATTGAATCTAAATATACAGGCAGCTGAACAAACTTATCCTCAACTGCCGGGGAGGCAAAAAATGGATATCAGATTTGAAAAAAGAGAGCATTTACAGGAAAAACCGGATCAGAAAAACCTTGGATTCGGAAAACACTTTACAGACTATATGTTTGTCATGGACTGGGATAAAGAGCAGGGATGGCATGACGCAGCAATCGTACCGTACGGCGGAATCCCGATGGATCCGGCAACCATGGTACTTCACTATGCACAGGAAACTTTCGAGGGTATGAAAGCATACAGAACAGCAGAAGGAAAAATCCAGCTGTTCCGTCCGGAAATGAACGCACGCCGTATGATCAAATCCAACGAAAGACTCTGCATGCCGGGTGTACCGGAGGAGATGTTTGTAGAAGCTGTCAAAGCACTGGTTAAAGCACAGGAAGACTGGGTACCGTCTGAGCCAGGTACATCTCTTTACATCCGTCCGTTCATGTTCGCTACTGAGGCAAGCCTTGGCGTACATATGGCAAAATCCTACAAATTCGTTATCATCACCACTCCGGTTGGAGCATACTATGCAGAGGGCATCAACCCGGTTAAGATCCTGGTTGAGGATGAATATGTCCGTGCAGTCAAAGGCGGCACAGGCTTCACAAAATGCGGCGGTAACTATGCAAGCTCCATCGCAGGCCAGGTAAAAGCAGAGAAGATGGGATGCACCCAGGTTCTGTGGCTGGACGGCGTACATCGTAAATATGTAGAGGAAGTTGGAACCATGAACATCATGTTCAAGATCGCCGGCGAAATCTACACCGCACCGCTGGAAGGAACCGTACTTCCGGGCGTAACCCGTGATTCCCTGATCCACATCCTGCGTGACTGGGGCTACAAAGTAAACGAGACCCACCTGTCCATCGACGACCTGATGAAAGCAGGCCATGACGGCACACTGGAAGAGGCATTCGGTACCGGTACAGCAGCTGTTGTATCTCCAGTCGGCGAGTTCGTATACAAAGACGATTCCGTTATCGTCAACGATTTCAAGATCGGTGAGCTGACCCAGAAACTGTACGATACCCTGACCGGTATCCAGTGGGGCAAGCTGGAAGACAAATATGGCTGGACTACTCCGGTAGAATAAACCATAATAAACAGAAAAATGCGAATAAGGGGTCCTTCCCGCACGGCGGTGCGGGGAGGATTCTTTCGTTTCAGAAAAAGATGGAGAAACCATTGGAAAGGAAACAAAACAGAATGGATCAGAATCGAATGCCTCTTGTGGAGGCGTTACAACAGTTCAGGGAGGAAGCGCCGGCTTATTTCCGCATCCCGGGACACCGGTTTGAGCGGGGGCTGGATGAGGCGCTAAACGGAGCATCGCTTGCAGCGTATGACCTCTCGGAGGCAGAAGGCCTCGACGATCTTCACCATGCGGAGGGCGTGATCGCGGAGGCGCAGCGTCTGGCGGCAGAAACGTGGAAGGCAAAAAAAACGTTCTTTCTCGTCAACGGTACGACATGCGGCAACGAGGCGATGGTGCTTTCCTCTGTGAAAGAGGGCGAAAAAATCATTGTCCCGCGGAACGTGCACAAATCGGTGCTGATGGGACTGATTTTATGCGGAGCCACACCGGTTTATGTGATGCCGGAGTACAGCACAAAATGGCAGATGTGGGGCGGCGTGACGCCGGAAACCATCGAAAAAGCGTTTGCCGAAACGCCGGATGCGAAAGCCGTGCTGCTGGTCAGCCCGACGTACTACGGTCTTTGCAGTGATCTGCAGGCGATCGCAGAAATCTGTCACTGCCACAACGCAGCGCTTCTTGTCGATGAAGCACATGGATCGCACCTCTATTTTTCCGAACAGCTTCCTCTCGGCGCACTGGAAAGTGGTGCGGATGCCTGCGCGCAGAGTATCCACAAAACGGCGGGTTCCTTTACACAGAGCTCCTTCTTATCACTCGGTTCTGGCCGTCTCGATGAGGAAAGAGTGGCCGCCAATCTGCAGATGGTACAGAGTACATCACCGTCCTACCTTCTGATGGCATCTCTCGATGCGGCGCGGCGCGGGATGGCGCTGCACGGAAAAGAGCGAATGGAACGCGCGCTGGAACTCGGCCAGAGGGCGCGGCAGGAGCTTGCAAAGATCAAAGGAATCGAAGTTCTTGGGACCGAGATGGAAGGAACGTGCGGCGTATGGAAGATCGATCCGACGCGTCTTGTATTCTCGGCAAGAGAACTTGGTATTTCCGGCTACGATCTGCAGGTGCGTCTGTACGAGGAATACCGCGTCAGTACAGAGCTTGCCGACGAGGAGAACGTGGTCTGCGTTATTACCTGGGCAAACAGCGAGGAAGATATCACACGGCTGATCGATGCGCTGGCAGGAATTTCGGCAGCAGAGAGCGGGAAAACGGCGGGGCGGACGAAGTTTACAGAAAAGCAGTGGCTGTTCCGCAGCCTGCCGGAGATGGTAAAGACACCGCGCGAGGCATATTTTGCGGAGAAGGAAGCCGTTCCGTTTGCAGAAGCGGAAGGACGAATTGCAGCCGAGATGGCAGCCCCATATCCGCCGGGAATCCCGCTCATCTGCCCGGGCGAGCGGTACAGCAGAGAAATGTTGGAACTGATGCGCCAGTATAAAGCAGACGGCTGCGAATTTCACGGACCGTCGGATGCGTCGCTGGAAGTGCTGTATGTTCTGAAAGAGGAATAAAAGAAAACGGAAGTCGGTTCCCAGCGTTTTGCAACAGAAACCGCAGAGAACAGACTGTCAGGAAAAGGAGATGAATTGCGTATGAAAAAAATGATATCCTGGAACGTAAATGGACTGAGAGCCTGCATGAAGAAAGGCTTTCAGGAATACTTTGAGGCGGCAGATGCCGATATTTTCTGCCTGCAGGAGACAAAGCTGCAGGAAGGACAGATCGACCTTGAGCTGCCCGGCTATCATCAGTATTGGAATTATGCGGAAAAGAAAGGATATTCCGGTACGGCCCTGTTTACCAAAGAGGAGCCGATTTCTGTTCGCTATGGTATCGGAATCGAAGAACATGATACGGAAGGCCGTGTGATTACGGCAGAGTTTCCGGAATACTTTGTTGTAACCGTCTACACACCGAATTCGCAGGATGAATTAAAACGCCTTGCCTACCGGATGGAGTGGGAGGATGCGTTTCTTTCTTACTTAAAAGGACTGGAGCAGGAAAAACCGGTGATTTTCTGCGGAGATCTGAACGTCGCAGCGACCGAGATGGATATCAAAAATGCAAAGGCAAATGAGAAAAACGCCGGCTTTACGAAAGAGGAGCGCGAAAAATTTGCCGTGATCAAAGAAAAAGGCTTTGTTGATTCCTTCCGTATGCTGTATCCGGACACCGTGACGTATTCCTGGTGGTCATACCGCTTCCAGGCACGCCAGCGGAATGCAGGATGGCGGCTTGATTACTTTATGGTATCAGAGTCCTTAAAAGATGCAGTTGCAGATGCCAAAATCCATACCGAAATCCTCGGTTCCGACCATTGCCCGGTGGAACTGGATTTAGAGGTATAACAATTGGCAACATTGGTCAATTGACAATTTTATCCAAATGATTTACATTAATAGTATGACAATTGCAACAAATTATAAAAAATAAGGGCGGGAATTATGATACAGACAAAAAACAGAGGAAAATATCGAATTTTACCGGGAAATCCGGAGAAAATGGGCGCATCGGCGACGAAAGACGGATACAATTTTGCCGTAGAAGTATCGGATGGAAAAAAAGCAGAGCTTCTGCTGTACCGGAAAGGTCACCAGAAACCGTTTCTTACCGTGCCGCTTCCGGAAGAAGAGCGCACTGGCGTGATCAGTTCCGTGGAAATCACAGGCCTGACGGTAGGAAAGTTTTCGTATGCCTACCGGATGGACGAAGCTTTCTGCTTGGATCCGTATGCGGGAGCAGTAGAAGGAAGAGAAACCTTCGGTGCACCGATGGAAAAAGAAGAGGGCGCCTGCTGCTGCCTTCTCCCGGAGTACCCGGTAATGCGCACCACCTCACTGCACCGGCCGTATGAGGAGACGATTCTGTATAAGCTCCATGTGCGCGGCTTCACCAAAGACGGAAGCTCCCGTGTAAAGAACAAGGGAACGTTCCGCGGCGTGATCGAAAAAATTCCATACTTAAAAGAACTCGGTATCAATGCAGTAGAGCTGATGCCGTCCTACGAGTTTTTTGAGTGGACCTCCCTTACGGAGCCGGCCTATGTATATCCGGCGCCGGCGGAAGAGAAGCGCGTGAATTATTGGGGATACGGCACAAAGGCCCTGTATTTTGCTCCGAAAGCTTCGTATGCTGCATCCTCAGATGCCGTCGCAGAGTTCGCAGAGATGGTCGATGCCCTGCATGAGAATGGTATCGAATGCCTGATGGAATTCTGTTTTGCCCCGGGAACGCCTTCTGGTTTTGTCCTGCAGGTTCTGCACCACTGGCAGCTCCGCTATCAGATCGACGGTTTCCATCTGGTCGGCGATGCATCGCTGGCAGAAGAAGCGTCCAAAGATGCACTCCTTCGGAAGACGAAACTGATTTTCCTCGGTTTTGACGGCGCACGGATCTATCAGGGAAAACGCCCGTGGTTCCGGAATTTAGGGGAACACAATCAGGGCTACCAGTACCATATCCGCCGCTTCTTAAAAGGCGATGAGGGCAGCCTTTCCGACTTCACCTATTATCTGAGAAGAAGCCCGGAGACACACGGTGTGATCAATTATCTTGCGGATCACGACGGTTTTACCCTGTATGACAGCGTTTCCTACGAACAGAAACACAATCTGGACAACGGCGAAGACAATATGGATGGTTCCAACGAAAACCTGACCTGGAACTGCGGCGCAGAAGGCGTGACCCGGAAACCGGCTGTGCGCGCGCTGCGTCTCCGCCAGCTGAAAAATGCCGTTCTCATGCTGATGACAAGCCAGGGAACACCGCTGATTTACGGCGGCGATGAATTCGGCAACAGCCAGAAGGGCAACAACAACGCCTGGTGCCAGGACAACAAAACCGGCTGGATCGACTGGAAAGCAGCCGCCCGGAATCCGGAGTTTGCCGCCTTTGTAAAAGCAGCAATCGCCTTCCGGAAAGCGCATCCGGCGCTGCACGGCGAACGCGAGCCGCGCCTCATCGACTACAAATCCTACGGCTGCCCGGATATGTCCTTCCACAGCCAGAGAGCCTGGTTCTCCCAGATGGAAAATACGTGCCGTTTTATCGGTGTGATGTACTGCGGAAGTTATTTCCAGGACAAAGACGGAAACAAGGACGACGATCTCTATATTGCCTACAACATGCACTGGAATCCGCATGAGCTGGCACTGCCGTCCCTCCCGGAACAGAAGGTCTGGTATCTGACGGCTGACACCAACACACCGGAAGTATTCCTGATAGAAGAAAATCAGAAAAAAGTCAGCGCAAAAACGGTCATCGTGCCGCCGCGCAGTATCATAATTTTAACAGGAAAGCAGGAGAAGAGACAGAATGATGAAAGCATGGCAGCACTTTAAAACCATTACCACACACAAAATATGGGTCATGCGGTACTGCTTCAAAATAGGACTGTACTGGCAGGGACTGACCCACGACCTCTCGAAATATTCGCCGACGGAATTTCTGGTCGGCATGAAATACTATCAGGGTGACCGGAGTCCCAATAACGCCGAGCGCGAAGACACCGGCATGTCAAAATCCTGGATGCACCATAAAGGGCGCAACAAACATCATTTTGAATACTGGATTGATTACGGTATCAATTGTGACACCATCATCAAAGGCGTCCCAATGCCGCGCCGCTACGTCGCCGAGATGATTATGGACCGCATCAGCGCGTCCCGCGTCTACCTCGGAGACGCTTATACCGATCAGGCGCCGTACCAGTATCTCAAAAAAGGAATCGGCCACCTCTGGTTCGTCCATCCCGAGACACTCTCGCAGCTCGAATTTCTGCTGCGCATGCTCTCGGAACGCGGCGAAGACGATACCCTCTACTATATCCGCCACCACTTCCTCAAAGGTCGCATCGCTCTTGCCGTAACGGATATTCTCGAAAATCGTGTCCGCAAACAGGAACACATCCTGCTGGACGATGCCCAGATTTTCGTGAATGGACCGCTGGGTCACGGACCGGACGTCCTGGCCGTCAATACGGATGGCTCCGCCGGTCACATCATAAAACCGGGGAATAAGTTGACATAATGTAGACTTTCCGCCGCCGGAGGGGCCGATGACGCAAATGCATTCGCCGTCGGTAATGCGGG
>OLGF01002882.1_pt1 | contig 15169 bp, 12 predicted proteins | sample 1604971 | NCBI WGS metagenome assembly OLGF01 (sample SAMEA3888902, study PRJEB22519) | human gut metagenome | biome: human gut; feature: human-associated habitat; material: faeces | place: Denmark | collected 2011 | reverse complement strand
CTCCTGATTGTGGAATCCGTGTGGCCACCACCGGCTTGCCGCATGACATGGCTTCTATCTGAACGATGCCGAAAGCCTCCGTCTTCTGCACGCTGCTCAGGCAGAATACGTCGCATGCCCCGTAATAGGCCGGCAGGTCTTCATCGTTGATACGCCCCAGCAGACTCACTTTCTCATGTAAGCCGAGTTTGTCTATTTCCCGTTGCAACTCGCTTTCCAAAGCACCCGTTCCGCCGATGAGCACAACAAAGTCATCTCCCAAATATTGGGCTGCGGCTACCAGATGGCAAAATCCTTTGTAGGCTACCAGGCGACCTAAGGAAAACACAATCTTCTTATTCATATATCTTTGCCTGATCGCTTCCACGGATTTTGCATCCGGATGCATGGGGGATATGCCGATGGGCAGACAAACAGACTTTTTCTGTACACTTTGCAGGAAGGGAGATTCTGACAGGTAAACGGGAGTGGTTCCTATTACCAGGTCTGCCCGGTTTAACAGCCAGTTTTGCAGAGGCCGGTAAAAATTCAACAGTATCTTCTGTTTCTGAATATCGCTATGCCAATGCACGATGCCCCGGCCTTTATAACCGGACAAGTACAGGGCGAGGCAGGCCATCGGGTCTGGATGATGCACGTGGATGATGTCATATTGCCTGCACACTTTCCGCAAGGTAAAAATCATGGCAGGCGAGATCATGGTGGCAGCCGCCTTCAACCACGTATGGCAGCAGATGAGATGGGCGTTCCGGTTAATGGGAATGACCCGGCTTCCGCCTTGGGTAGCCGCACACATCATGTCGCAATGTACACCCCGCTCCGACAGGCCGACCATCAGGTCGTATGCCACTTTTTCTACTCCTCCACGGATAGGGAAGAACTTTCCTAATTGCAAAACTCTCATATCTCATATCTCATATTCATGTCATCTATAGCGAATTGCTCAGATGGGACAGTATATCTCAATGTCTTTCACTTAAAATTGTTTTTATTCCATTGTCAGTCGGCAGATTGTATTTTCAGCAAGTTCTGATGCAGTGCCATTACTTCAGGATAGTTGCGCCGGATGTAGCCGCCTACGCTGTTGTAGGTCAGTCCCAATCCGGCGGCAATGGATTTCAGGGTTTCCGTAGTAGTGCCATACAAGCGTACCGCTTCAGCATATTTCTCTTCGCTCCGCCGGGAAACAATTTTGCCGTTAGCTGTCTTCATCATTCCCTGTTGCCGGGCAAGTTCCGGTTCATGCTTGTGTAAGTAATCCCGGAACACTTCAGGATGGAAGCCGAACTCTGTTGCCACGACTGATACGGGACGTGGATTTGTCCTCAGGCTCTTAATAGCCTTTTCATATTTTGCCGCCACGGTTTTCATGCGTTTCCGTTCCCTGCGCAAGTCTGTGACTTTTTCTTCTTTATCTATGCCCGAACGTTCCAATACCAGGTCTTTGTGCCATAAATGCAGATAAGAACGGAATCCGCCTTCGGGAACGCCGGTCTGTTCCACAATCTTTTTCATAGTCAGTGTAGTATCCCGATACAAGGCTAAAGCGACGGCATATTTTTGTTCCGTCATCGGAGAAGGTTTATAAGTACGTCCATTACCGGTCATTTCGCCGAATATCTGGTTCCTTTCCGCTTTGGCGGTTTTCCTCATCTGTTTTTTCTGTTCAAGTATTTCCTTGTGATAGAATCTCAAATGCTGGCCGAATCCGCTAAGCGAAACTTTGCAGGCTTCGGCTACTTCCGCCATTGTCATTCCCGTATTGCGGTACAGTTCTACCGCTTCCGCATATTGTTTCATACATTCCGGACGTGCCCCATGCCGGATGTTGTCGTTGATGCCCAGCCGTTGGCGCACTTTTTCCCTCCATACCAAAGTTTCCGGATAATGGATGCGCATGAAGTTTGCCAATGCTGTCCCCTCAGTCCCGAATTTCAGGGCTATTTGCGATACATTCAGGTCAATGTAATCCAGCGAATCGCAGGCTGCCACGGCGTCCTTGTATTTAGCGTGGGCATTGACATTCTGTTTCCCCGCCTCCATAATTTTGATGTCTTCCGCTTTTTTCCCATCCGCATGAAACTGATGACGACCAACACTAATTCACGCCAATACCGACACAGATAGCAACCCAATCCGCCTATTGATACCTTACATTCCTTGGCGATGTCTTTCATTGTCATGTCCGTGTCAGCATAGAGTTCTACCGCCTTCTTGTATTTGCTGTGCAAGGCATGGCGTTTCAGCACAAGGGCTTTTTCCCTGTTGGAAAAGAATATATTAGAACCTGTTGAAGATGATTGCGGAGTCATTGCTTTGTATTTATATGCATTATAAAAGCCCAGCACGATCCATTCCTATTTTTTATAGAGTTGCAAAAGAAATTGTGTAAATCTTTGCTTATATTCCATGAGCAACGAGAAACTTTGTAGCTTGTTTCACAATAAAGGCAAAAATGAAAGTCAATAAGAATACGGACAATACATAAATGCTGGATAGCTGTATCTGTTCGGTCTTATGCAACAAGAATATGGCTATTCCATGGCACAAGTAAATTTCATAGGATATTTTGCTTAACAATCGGACAAACTTCGTCCTTCCCAGCCGCTCGATGCTCAATGACGAACAAAGGTAAATGACCATCAAAGGAATGAGGACATAAATCAGCATATATCCGACTTCTTGATGCAATAGATATAAAACTGATACCAATGTAAGGCAAATGGGAATGACCCAGATTCTCCAACGAAATGAAAGGTTTAAGAATGCTTGCCAATGGTAGGCAAAAAAACATCCCGCTGGGAAGGCTAATGCGCTGATATACCAGCAACGGTCATAACCGAGCCAACGTATAATGATGGAATAGGTTATGCCAGATAAAATCAGTGGCGATAATATTGTTTTCCCTTCTCTGATTTTGCAGGACAAATAAAAAAGCAAATAGAATATTAAAATAGCAAACACAAACCATGAATTTGGGAGTGTAGTAGTTCCTTTTGTCACCAGCAGTGAAATGGCATCTGCTACGTTTGGTAATTCTGTTGCCATACACCTGTAAAGAAGTAATGCCAATAGGAAAGGTAAAATAACGGCATCAAACATTCTGTGCTTTATAAAACCGGTCAAATACTGCCTTCCCTTATTTTTGTATGAGGCCATCAGTCCATAGCCTGAAATAAAAAAAAACACTGAAACTATGGGAGCTCCCCACGAATGAAAAAATTGCAACAAAGTTGAATTTATTTCATAGGTAAGGTGATGAAGTACTATCAGAACAGCCAATATGCCTTTAAGTGGAAAGACTTTTTCCTTTCCGAACTTACCCGGATGTCTCTTTTGGAGAACAGTCCATAGCCATAAAATGATGATACATGCAGCGAACAAAAGCATTGAGGTTCAAATTATAACAAGCGAATAGATCTTTTTTCTTTTCTCCACGTTTTATGAAACTTCATTCTTTAATATCAACTCAAAAAGTTCCTTCCAAGTGGATGATTTCGGCATCATTATTTCTTGTTTGTTTACGGTGGATAGGAAAGAATTATCATGTGAAACCAGCCGTTTCATGTATTCTTTCAGTTTTTCTGCATCATCCGGCGCAAAAAATGCCGTACGTTTGCTTCCTGCTGCAGTTTCATGAGCGTATGGCAAATCCGCAAGCAACATTGGTTTTCCGAACTCGGCAAACTCGCTGATGGGTAATCCCCATGTTTCTACCTTGGATGAAAATACCAGACAGTCGGCCAACGCATAAGTGTCATAAAGCCGTTTCTTGTCCATAAAACCTGCAAACTCAATTGATTCGTTTTTTCCCCATTCTTTGTACAGCCATTGGGTGTATTTGTTTTCCATGCCTGAAAGGGTCAATATCACTTTGAACCTCCCTTGTCCTATTTCTTTCTCCAATAAAGCGGTGGCACGGCACAACAATTCAAAATTTTTATGGATGTCGCCGTATGACGGATACAAGAATGTATAGACTGTAGATTGATTATTTGCCTTATCCATACGAGGTATTGAAGTTACAGGTGTAGGCAAGGTGACGATGATTTTTTCCATTGGCAAATGGAACATCTTCATGAACTCTTCCCTTATCCATTGCTGTTGTACCAGCACACGATAATTTTTATGCAGGTTTATCCGGTATATATATTGGGAGAACCACGCAAAGCATACGATGCGATAGTTCAACAACAGTTCTTTCCATTTCCATGGATAGAAAGGAAATGGATTGTGGCAATAAACAGCCCTGCGTTCAGCTTTGACATTCGGGGTCGTATCATGCAATGAAAGCCATAAATACACGGGGGATAATTGCTTTGAAATGCTGTTCATGGTGACATATTCACACCAAATACGTAAAAACCAGCTTTTTATCGTCCATGACAATTCAATATATTCAATGCATGGATAATAGGCAAGTTCTTTTTTATGTACCAAGGCCACTACTCTGTAATTACCTGTTTGTGCCAGTTCTGACAGGTATTCCAGACAGTTGCGCAGGATGGTCAATGTCCCTCCCTTGCGTATATTCACAGCAGAGACTACAATCGTTTTCATCTTTCTTTCAATGTTTGAAATGTGTACATCCATTTTTTCATGATGACCTCTTCATTGAAACGCAAGGCCGATTCGTTGGCCTTCAGTCCCATACACTTGCGTAAGGCCTCGTCCTTCATCAGTATTTCTAGCCGTTGGGCCATGCCGGCGATGTCTCCCTCTGGAACAAGATAACCGTTGATTCCGTCAGACACGATGTCTTTGGGGCCGCATTTGCATTGGAAAGCCACGATGGGAAGACCGAAAGCCTGAGCCTCCAGCAATACCATCGGCAAACCTTCATAACGTGAGGAAGATGCCAGTATGGATGCTTCCATATATACCTTGCCTATTTCTTGGGTGGGGCGTGTCAGGGTCACTTGCCGATCCAGTCCGTAAGCATGTATCCGTTGTTCCAACAGCGGACGCTCCTCGCCGTCGCCTATGATATCCAATTTCCAGTCCGGAAATCGGGAGGCCAACAGATGCCAGGCATCCACCAGTCGCTCGAATCCTTTCTGATAAGCGTATCGCCCCACAGCAATCACTCTCTTATTCTCCAACAGTGCTGTTCCGGCAGGAATGCCGCTGATGGCATTGGGGATTACCATGATGTTGGGCAGGTTGCCCCAATACGCTTTATCCTCTTCCGTAAGAACCACGAAACGGTCAAACTTCCTCACGGTCTTCTCGTCTTGTTTGCTTCGCCATCGGTCTGCCAGTTTCCACAACCCCTTGCGCCCGTATTGCAGTCGTTTGAATTTGGAGAAATGGATTTCCAGCAGTTTGGCGCTTCCGTCCTTGATGCCGGGGATGAAACCGGCATCGTTGTTGAACATCGAAACCGTCACATCCGGTCTCTCTTCCATTAACACCGCTTTCAGCCGTTTCTTGTGGCGGCATTGCTTGAGCGGGTAATGCAACAGCTTGTTCAGAAACGACTTGCCATTGTTCTCGTCATAGTTGATGCCGAGGTCGATGCAGCGGATGCCGGGCTCCAACAGGAAGAAAGGTTGTGCCCCCCGCTGGTCTGTAGTGACGACAACTATCTCATATCCGTGCCGCGCCAGGTAGTTCGCCTTGTTGGCCAGCACACGCTCCATGCCGCCGGAATGACAAGTGCAGGCTATGCAGTAGATGATTTTCATACGAGTTCTATTTCATTTTCACATTTGCTTCTTTCCCAGTCAAGGCAATGAAAAAGTGCATATATGAAGAACAGATCTGTAGCAACTTTGAACCAAATGATAAAACTTAGTGCAAGTAACAGAAGAGAAAACAATAGAAAGTGTGCTGTCTTTCGTGAAAAACTCCATGCGTTATAAATAAAGAGAGATGCAAACGCACTGAAACCTAACAGTCCACTATAAAGTATGAAACGGCAGTAACCGATGTCTGTACCATATATCCAGTTATCGAACAATCCAGTACCGACAATCCAACCGGCCGTGGTTTGAGGCCATATCCACATTTCCCGGTTGAGCTTATCGGTTGAGTCTGTTCTCCACTCTCCCGTTTCAGCCCAATTGAAAAAGCCCTCAAAAGCAAACCGCATATTCGAGTGAAAAGACAGGTCTGTGACATAGAAATAGACAGACAATGCAATGGTGCAAACAAGGCCTATGCCGAAAATAGTATAGAGCGTACGGTTCTGTTTCCATGAAAAACGTGTTGAACATATCATATAGCATACTCCGGCCACAGTTCCGATAACGGTAGTACGTGAAATTATGTTGCCGATGACGGAAATAATAAAGAAACCGGATAGCAGGAATATGATATCTTTGGGATTATTTCGTATTTCCTTATTTTCACTAAGCAAATAGGCAATTAAAAGCAAACATACGGAAAATCTTATTCCGGCTGTATCCAAAGCGGCACCTATACCATATAGTCGCCCGACTTCTTGAAAAAAAGCTTGTCCCTGATTGATATATGTATCAACAAACAACTGAAAGGTAGGAATACGGTCTATTAGCAGAGCCAATAGACATTGGCAGGCGCATACAAAAGTCAGATAGCCTGTCAGCAGTTTCAATGTCACTTCCCCATGAACAGCTCTAATGAAGGCACAGACTGTATATGCACCTCCTAACCAAGTGAAAAAAGATATGATATAAGTCGCATAAGCGTAGTCTTCTGTATTGTTGTATTCGCAAGAATACAGACATAGTAATGAAAAGACCAGACTTATAGCTATGGAAACAAGCAGTTCTTTAGAAATATCGCATTGATGTTTCGTACTTCTGTGGTAAATGAATAAAATTGCTCCGATAACAGCCAGTATCATTTTGGTATTTATACCATCGGGCAGAAAAAAGAAACCGAATGGGAAATAATATCCGCTTACCACTGTTGTTACAAGCAGCATGATGACTAATCTTACCATTGGCTTTAGTGGCTGTTTATTTATATATTATACCGTAACGAAATTTAAACACAAAGCAATAATAGAGTCTAAGCAGCCCAAAATATCGCAAAGTGGCAGCACGTTGTATCAAGCGTGTACGTAATGGGAGTCGTCTATTTCGCATAGCATAGGCGTTGGCTTCTGGGAACCATGTCAGCCATTGTTTGTAGTGCATGATATTGTCGGTTATGAGAAGCGGAAGTTTGATATTCAGTTTCAGAAAAGGTGTGTATGATGACAATGTTACGGCATAAGACGAGTTCTGAATAAACCGTTCCGCCTCATACACATTATGGGTAACTTGCCTGATATGCTCCTGTGAATAGGTCTTTGTCAACGAATTTTCGTTATTTTGCCTGTATTGATACAATGGACGATGAATCAGTGACACTTTTTTTGCGCAAACAAATAGTTTCGTCATGACCATCATATCCTCGCCCATGTCCATACCTTCTGTAAACCGGATGTCATTCTTTATATAGAGCGATCTTTTTACTAGAAATAGCCACAGATTCCAACGCATCACACCACACATCATGTTCTGCAACGCTTCTATTGGCGTAGTATAATCTGCTTGTTTCATATATCGTTGATTGGATTTGAAGGTCAGATACCATTCTATGCCTACAATGTCGCTATCGGTAGCATGTGCTTCATTTACCATCAATTCCACGGCATCAGGACAGAGGGTATCATCCGCATCCACATAGTAAACATATTCTCCTGTCGCATGTTCCAAGGCCGTATTACGTGCTGCCGCTACTCCACGGTTATATTCGTGATGCAGTATTTTGATGATATTCGCCAGTTCCGGATGTCGTTTCTGGTAAGTCTTAAGAATATTCAAGCTTTCATCTGTGCTGCTATCATCTACGAACAGCCATTCCATTTCCTTATAAGTTTGCGATTCTAATGAAGCCAGACAAGCAGAAAGAGTGGCTGAGGCATTATACACGGGTATGATGATGGAAATTTTCATCATTTATTCATATTAAAATGTAACATGAGGAAATTACTGACATATATATCCTTCGGTAATAAACGCCAATAAATTATATTCTTCATTGCCCAAAAACAACAAGCATACACTAAGTTGTAATGTCCTAAACAGAAAATAGCTGACCAATATTTAACGCAAATTTACCATACAAGTTATTTTGGTGTGTTCGTAGCTACACTTATTCGTTTTACTAAATCAAGATGCTTGCTTGTAAATTTTCTGGCAAATAATGCGTCTGATTGCATTAAGTACTCAAAGTCTTTTTCTTCCCAATCACGGATTTGGTTGCCTTCCCATCCTATCATTCGCATACATCCCCGTCCTTCATCTGTCGTATCATACAGACGGGTGCGGAAAGGAGAGTTCCAGCAGATAGTTTGCACGAATATTTCATCAGCACAAAAAGTGTGGCTGTATATTCGGCGCGTCATTTCTTTTTGTTGAAGCAGATAACTGATGAAGTCTGCCGTCAGACTTACCCATTGGGTCCCTTTCTTAAAAGGAATGTGCCGGTTTCGATAAATTCCAAACAGTTGTTGCACACGAATAAAGGATGCCCGTAAGACTCGTTTCCAAAGGCTGGAAATGCCGTTGCTATTTTTAAAGTCGTTTGGAAAAAGATGCCACCTTCTCATTTTTCGGTCTATCTCTTTAGCTGCATTCTCTTGATAATATCCAATAAACTCTTTACCTGCATTAACTTTAAAAAAGCAGTGGATGTAGTCTTGAGATTTGATGGGCAGATCCACTCCTGAAAGCAGGTGGAAGTAACTGTAGTTTCCCTGTCGGTATGCCGTCTCAAACAGGGCATATTCTGCTTCCACCATACTATAATCCCCCCATCTTACATCCGTACGGTTTGTCAGGACATAAAGTCCTGCATATTGAGTTTTGAGGTCTGGATAGGAAACATTTTTTTTGTCAAAATGGATATAAATATCATTTCTTTCATCATCAATGGCATGAATTAGCATTTTCAGTACTTCAAACTCATTATGTGCGATAATAAGATAGGCATGTTTCACGATTCAGATTTAATATATTGTAATATTTTATCTACTATATTCATGTCTTTCATGCTGAATTTTCTGGCAAACAGACATCCTGAATGAATCAGATTCTCATAATCCTCTGTCCGATAAATTCTCGGATTGGAATTTTTTCCAAAATCACAACTCAGCAAATGGTCGTAATAAAGGATGTTGGGTTCAAAAGGTGAATTTGTCAACTCGGTTGCGATGAAAAATTCATCTGCGCATAAAGTGTATTTGTAATCTTTTAACATTTGTTCTTTCTTTGTCAACAGATACCCCACACTTGCATGAGTTAGGCTACACCAATTAGATACTTTTACAAACTGTTTGTTTGCTGTCCTCGTTATCCCTAATTTTTTTTGAAGCCAGATGCCTGCTTTCCAACAGAATTGGGCAATATTTTTTAGACTTCTGTTTGGATTTTGAAAATGCCGTACAAACAGATTATATCTACGTATTTTTAACAATATTTCCTCATCACTTGTTCCCATAGGTTGCAAGACATCTTTATGTTGTTGATTATCAAAAAAGGCGTGTATATATTTCTGTGGGTACAATGGCAAATGGACTCCTGACAAGATGTGGTAATAAGCGTATTGTCTATTTTGTTTGTATGCGGCTTCAAGCAGTGCGTATTCTGCTCGAAGCTGGGACAAGTCGCCCCACCTCACATCCACTCTGTTTGTCAGAATCATTAAATTTGATTGGCTGGTACGGACAAACGGTAAAAATTTGACTTTTTTATCAATATGTATATATATGTCGTTCCTTTCATCATCAATGGCTTGCACGAGTTTCTTCAAGATCTCAAATTCATGATGGGCAATGATTAGGTAAGCATGTTTCATAATGTTTGAGTATTCCTTTAAGTCGGCTTAATGCTTTTGCGTCATAATACGACATTTTTGTGAATGGGAGTCAATGCTATGATTTGTTCATAGGACATATGACCATAATTCCCATTGTTAATTTTTGTTTGAAATAGATGCGGGATACAGTCGCTAACTATCGGGCAGTTCCTCTCCGGACATTTTTCTACTATCAATTCGTTGAATAATATTTGGAAACAGAAATAATCTGGAATGTACTCTTGTGTCTTCCAAAAATGTAATAGCAAATCTTTTAGTGAAGATATGATTTCATTGTTTCTTCGAGCAAATATGACGCTGTTAAGTACCCTGACCTTGTAGTCGATATCCCAACCAAAATAATAGGCGTATGTGTTTTCCCAATATGTTTTGTTGGGTTCGGCCTCCGAGCGTTGATACATGAAGAAGTCAAGGTCTTCGTATTCTTTAGGCAGCTTGCCCGTCAACAAAATGGTGGCATCCAGCCACACTCCACCATAGGTGCTCAGCAAGGCGACACGGAGCAAGTCGGAGAAAAATGTCCGTGTAAACTGTTGATTCTTTCGTCTTTCCCAAACAAAGTCGGGCAGATCGATATATTCGGATATCATAGCGTCATCCAAACGGATTACCTTATATTCACCTTTATACCTGTCAACGGAATCAAAACAAATGTGTACTATCTCTGGCATGTTATTTGCATCCAATCCCTGTCCCCAATATTGCCAAATAATCTTTGATGTAGGGAATGTCCGCTTGGCCCTCAAAGGATATTTTTCCAATCTTCCGGAAAGATAATCATTGATTATTGGATTCCAAAAATCGGCTATTTTTTTATGTTTACTCAAAATTTGCTTTTTTCGCAAATCATTCCAGAATTTGGAAGGAATGACTGGTTTTATAATATTTTTCAAAAAAGACATAATGAATATTTTATTTTGCGATATATGTTCTGTATGCTTGTCAGCAACAAGTAGCCCGTCCATGTTTTACAGAATCTATATAGAACGTATATTTTACGACTCTTTTGCCACTCTTCTTTTATTTCCTGTGGAAGCTCTTCATAATATGTCCACCATAATTTGAATGCTACTGTAAAGCTGTTCCACGGCTTGGAGCCTGTATAATGCACATTGCCATGTTGTTGTACCTCCTTCCAGTCTTGTTCGGTGTATTGCTGGAGGAAAAATGGCTTGTATTGTGGCAAATGAAAAGTGCGTATACTGTTATGGAATGGGGGCAATCCGATTATCTTGCCACGACATACTTGATTCAACACGTCCTGATCAGGAAATTCCAGATAATCTACCTGCAGGGCTTTCATGAATTTATCAACGATGCCGTCCTGCCGCATCAAGGATAGGTTCATTAGCAATAAACCGGAATTGGCATATTCCCTAGGATTGTATCCCATGATATTCAAACGGCTCACCTGAAAATCTAAAGGTGCTTCAAACACGGCTGCCAAATAATTATTACCCAAATTGGTAGATCGGTACAAGTCGGCCAAGTCATTCCGCACAATGATATCACAATCTATATAAATGACTTTTTCATATTGGGGAAGCAGGTCTGGCAACACTAGTCTGTATGAGGCTGCTTCTGTATACTTAGGATTTATATAGATGCCATGTAGCTTCCCTTTCATATTGATAAAAGAATAGCGTCCTCTTCCATTGCCCACCAATTTGATTTTGCGTTTCATTTGTTCGGGCAGTTCTTCACTCGACAAACAAATGAAACGGAAAGATTCACCATCCCTGCTGTGCTTGAGTATAGAATACAAACATGTAGCGGCTGGTACAAAATAATTCGGGGTGAATGCAATGACTACAGGTATTTCCGTATTCATAGCTTTTTGCTGATTTGTAATAATTAAAGGATATCTTAATATTGTTTTTCATGGTTTCATTAACTGTTTTTACTTCTGACAGATAAATTTCTTCTAAATATCCTGTCAAAACAGTAGCGAATAATCAACTTGCATTTATCTTTGAAACTTATATGTTTACAATCCTTAATATAATAAATTTTTGAAAAAGGCAAATATTTTACGACTTGATTGTAATAATCATATTTACATTTTTCATATATTTTGACATGTGACGTTTGTTTAAAATAGAAGAAATCCAATGAACTTTCAGGTTTGGAATAGTTTAGCGAAAACAAAAAAGTATATAACCCATTGTTTGCTTGCAATTTTTGTCTGAAGAGTCTACGACTTCCAGACAAATGTATGGATGAATGTCTGAACTGGAAAAGCATTTCTTGCGTATTAGCCACCCCGTTCTTTGACATTAATAAAGTTGTAGCCACATCTGAGCAAAAAGCACATGGATAATCTATGAATCCTCCTTCGTTTAGAAAAGCAGATTTTTTGAACATATAATTTCCAATGCAGGTAAAAATGCTGCCTGTTACCCACCAATATAAAAATTCATATTTATTTGTTATTTCAGGAAGTAAACAATCGATGCCTACGATTCGATCGTTTTCATCTATTTGCAATACTCTGGCGTGAATCAAATCCGCTTTAGGATACTTTAATGCCAATGAAATACATTCTTTAAGATATTCTGGTGCATACACATCATCATCTGACGAAAGTACAATATAATCACCTTTAGCATAGCTAATGCAGTGATTCCATTGTTCAACCAAATTCTTTCCACCAATATTTTCCTTGTTCTTATAATATCTTATTCGTTTATCTTTATAAGCAGCTATAATTTCATCAACATTTTCTGGTGAAGCATCGTTAACGATAACCAATTCAAAATTCGTATAGACTTGTGACAATATGCTATTTATAGCTTGTTTTAGAAAATGAACTTTCCATACAGGCAATACAAATGAGACAAAAGGGACTTTTGTGTTTCGGTTAAAATAGACACTTTGTTTTATCATAGTTGAGAAAAACTATAATTGTAAATGGTAGTGGTGATTTTTTTGATTATTTTGTTGCATTATTCATTAACATAAACTTCTACGTAACCAATCCAAACTTTGCTTTCTTGCATCAGCAAGACGATGATGCACTTCATCGAAATCTATTTTGGTGGGTACAGTGGAAAATCCCTTTATTGGACTCACGCTGTGTTGTTCCAGTCCTGTCAGTTTTAATAAATCCATCACACGACTGTCTTCCATTCCATTAACGGCAAAGAACGGTTTACGGAAAAGAATCGAAAATGCAACCAAATGAAATGATTTTCCAATCGTGTATGTAGCAAATTTGCATAGGTTAAGAAACTCAAGGGGACCAGAAGCTAACAAACAATGATAATGTCTACGCATAATTTTTAAGTTGGCTAACGCCCCATCATGAAATAAAGAGACGACTATCGGTATTTTGAGCGTTTTTGACATTCGATTTGCTTCTTCATAAACATCTGCATTATACCAAGGCGTATATAAGAAAATATAATTCCCCTTTATCAATGGTGCTTCGCCTGCCATAATACTCCATTTTTGTGGCTCTACTAACAGTGTAGGATCCAGCGTTACCGTATAATCAGCATCGGTAAGTTGCGTCACTATTTCCATTGTTTGCTGTTCCCGAACACTTATATGGTTATAGCTTTTCAATAATTCTGCCGTTTTAACAGTCATTTCTTTACTAAACGTTAGTTGATGAGGTAACGGCCCCATGCTGGGAGCGTATGCTACACGCCGGGAGTTCCCTGCAAAAGGCAAAAAATAGACCCAATCAAAATCCAAAGCACTTGTGTTCCAAATCTGGTCACTACCTGAAACATAAATATCATAATCCAAATCGGCTTGTTCCAGTTCTTCAAGCGTTGTATATTCTTTTTGCGACAAATGGTATCTTTCCTTTATGAACTTTTCGAATAACTGATGCTTCTTTTTCCAAGAAGAAAGATAAGGTGCATAGAACAGAGAACGTTTCAATCTATCGACAAAAGAACCTTTCGAAAATATAGGGCGATAGAATTCTTGTTGCCGTTCTGTCCGGAAGTTGATAATTTCACATTCGCATCCCATCCCGAGCACGGTCTCTTGCAAAGCGTATGCCTGCAACATGGAACCGTAATTGTGTGAGGCATGAAATGTTATAATGCCAACTTTTTTCTTTCCCATCATCATCTGAATTTACATAATAATTTTGATATGCCCACTCTTACCAGTTGGCGTTCGGAAGAATTGAGTCCTAAAACATAGGTGAAGAATGAAACGGAAACCAAACTCACTCCTCCTACCGCTAAGAGCCGGAAGAAACCGAATGTGAGGCTCTGATGAATAGCAAAAGGAGCTATTCCGGAAATAATGGCCACACCCAGTGTGGGAACAACGACCGTAGAAACATACAAACGGACAGATAATCCCAACTGGTGGCGACAGAACAGCAACCGTAGCATCAACGAGAGTGTAATCACGAAAATTGAAACTACTAATGGCGTAACTATGCTATGGCCTGTACGTAGCAGTACGTATGAAATGGGTAAGTTGAGTAACATAGCACTACCCACCACAACCTGATACCACTTAATATTCCCCATAGCCATCAGTCCGGTTATCATCGGTCCTCCGTATGTATTAATAAGAGCCTCCACCAATATTAGTTGTGTAAAAATCACCGAGTAAGCCGGCACTTCAACAAGCCAAAGATTTAACAAATAGGATATTTCTATCATCACCGGCAAAGCAATGAGCAATAGCAGGAAAAAGGATATCTTCGAGCTTGTCATCATCAGGCGATGGAAACCGGAGCGATCTCCAGCAGCATAGTTCTTTGTCAGTTGAGGATTGACTGCTGTACTGAAACCACTGACAAGATTTTGCACCGCATTGGAAACTTGATAAGAAACACCTCTGGCCGCATTGATCGCTGCCCCGCCAAAGATGTTCATCAATATATTTGTTCCTTGGTCTTTTAAAATCCAAGCAATTGTGCCGAAAAGATTCCATCCCGTAAAACTTAACATCGACTGGAAAAGGCTTTTATTCCATAGTTGCTTGAATCGGCATTCATCAAATTTCCGAACTGCATACATCCGATAAATTGATGCGGAAATCAACTGTATAATGAGGCAAAGGAGGGCGTAAACTATCAGGTGGTCATAATTGATGACTAACAGAAGAAATACAACCACTAATCGTGAGACCGATTCTCCCATACCGACGTATGCATATATATTCATGTGTTCATGGGCAGTTAGTGAAGCCATATAAGGTGTCTGGATAATGCCGACGAATACGGAAAGAATAGAGAACTGATATACCCAATTGGCTGCCGTCATTCGTTCGCCTGGGATATTTAAGTAGGGATATTCAGTAAATGTCCCTAAAAAGTAAGATGGCATATAAAGTCGATAGA
>OLGF01002879.1_pt1 | contig 15178 bp, 14 predicted proteins | sample 1604971 | NCBI WGS metagenome assembly OLGF01 (sample SAMEA3888902, study PRJEB22519) | human gut metagenome | biome: human gut; feature: human-associated habitat; material: faeces | place: Denmark | collected 2011 | reverse complement strand
AGTGACCGAGCATCGAGGACACGGTTTTTACATCCACGCCGTTTTGCAGCGCCATGGTGGCGAAGGTGTGGCGGAGGTCGTGAAAGCGTATCCGTGGCAGTCCTGCTCGCTTTAGAACGCGGTGCAGCATGTGCAGGACGCTGTCCGGTGACATAGGGCCTCTGGTGGGCGATGGGAATACCCATTCGCTGTTACCCACCTTGCACTTTTGCATTTTCAGAACGCTTATCGCGTCTGCCGACAATGGCAGTGTGCGGTAGGCGTTTTTTGTTTTCAGCGGTGCCTCGACCACTTTGCCGTTTTGCCGGGAAATGGCCCGTTGGATTTTCAGTACGCCACGGTCGAGGTCAACGTCCGTCCACTTCAATCCCAGCAGTTCCCCACGGCGTAGTCCTGTGGCGAGGTCGAGGTAGTAGAGTTCGTACACACCGCTGTCCCTGGCCTCCTGGAAGAAGGCGCTGAGTTGGTCGGCGGTCAGCGTTTTCATCTCCTTGTGTTCGACTTTCGGCAGGGCGCAGCCCTGCGTTGGATTCCTGCTCACCAGTTTCTGCTCCATAGCGAGGTTGTACGCCGAGCCGATCATCTGGTGGATGTTTCGCACCGTTTTTGGAGCCAGACCTTTTAGCTTTTTCTTGGCCTCGACGCGGTTTACCCGCCCGCCGTCCAACAGATGTTTGTAGAAGCGTTGTAAGTCCAGAGAAGTCAGGTCTGCCAGCGGAATGCTGCCGATCTTCGGCTTGATGTGGTTTTTCAGAAAGCCTTGGCTGGTTTTGAAGGTCGATGGGCGCAGCTTGATTTTTGCGTAGTTTTCCATCCACACTTCCAGCCATGTTCCCACCGTGTAGGTTTTGGCCCGCCCATAGTCGATGCCCACATTTTCCTCGATGGCTTTCTTCAGCTTTTCCTTGACCGCAGCCTGCGTCTTTCCGAGAACATTTTTGATGATGGCTTTGCCTGTCTCTGGATCGTGACCGACTGTGTAGCGGCCCTCCCAGCGTCCGTCCTTTCGTTTGCGGATATTGCCTTCGCCGTTTGCTCGTCGTTTTGGCATAAAATCGACCTCCTTTGTAACGGTACACAATACCGTAAAAGGCAGAGAAAAGCTATGGGGAAGCCACACTATTATCAGAAAGTTATCAATTCCCAGCCGCCGCTTATCTTTGTTTATGGCGTACCAAGATTTGAGCTGCTACGGAGACTTCCACCGACTACAACGGTATAAAGCGTACCGATTTTCTATCAAAGCACCGCCGCAAACCGTTGTGACACGGGGCTTTGCGGCGACTTTTCTCAAATTTAGCGTCAAACCGTTCTGGGAACCTCGAAAAAAGCGTCAATTTCCAAAACCCGCAAACCCTTGCGGCAGCTCGCACTGCGGGCTGCTGTGAATGGGCAATAGCGCAGAAAAGCGCCAATGCCTTTCTCCTGCCCCGATTTCGGTGCATCGAAAATTCGCCCAAAACCGGCTCGAAATCCCTATCTGCGACAAGGTTGCTACCTTTCCCCGAAGGAGTCTACACATCGGCTCACAGGTGCAAACACGGGGCATCTCTGCTCTGTGTGAGGTTGACCGTGGGATGATACAACAAGCCGGAGGAAACGGATGTGCGCGTTTACAGCGTGCGTCCGCTTCCTCCGGCGTCGCGGCCCCGCAGGGCTGCGGAACCTTTTCTTTGATTACAGCGTGGTCATTTTTGCACCGCTACTAGTCTGACCAGCAATGGGAATTTTCAATCAAGACTATTAGACATCCCAACGTCCATTGCAAAACCGAGTGTATTCTGCTACAATATTCTGAAAAGTCGTTAAAATGGAGGCGATACACGATATGCCCCTTATCATTGTTCGCAATGACATCACGAAAATGAGCGTAGATGCCATCGTCAACGCGGCGAAGGAATCTCTGCTGGGCGGTGGCGGCGTGGATGGCTGCATCCACCGTGCGGCGGGGCCGGAGCTGCTCCAAGAGTGCCGGACGCTGGGCGGTTGCCGGACCGGCGAGGCCAAGATTACAGGCGCGTACCGCCTGCCGTGCAAATATGTGATCCACACCGTCGGCCCTGTGTGGAACGGCGGTAAGTACGGCGAGCGGGAACAGCTCGCCTCCTGCTACCAGACGAGCCTTGCGCTGGCGAAGGAGCACGGCTGTGAGACGGTAGCATTTTCGCTGATCTCCTCCGGCGTTTTTGGCTATCCCAAGGATCAGGCGCTGCGGGTGGCGGTGGACACCATCGGCCAGTTCCTGCTGGGCAGCGACATGACGGTCTACCTCGTCATTTTCGACCGCAAGGCCTATCAAATCAGCGGCAAGCTGTTCGCCGATATCGCCGAGTACATCGACGACCACTATGTGGACGCCCACACCGACACACGCCGGGAGCGTCTGCGCGGGAGCTTTGGCCTGCAAAGCCAGCCGCTGAGCGTTTACGAAGATGCCGCACCGCAGTACGCTTCAGCTTCCGTGGCCTCAGGCAACCTGGACGACCTGCTGGCGCATCTGGACGCCGGATTCTCGGAGACCCTGCTGAAGCTCATTGACCGCAGCGGCAAAAAGGATTCCGAAATCTACAAAAAGGCCAATGTGGACCGCAAGCTGTTCTCCAAAATCCGCAACAATCCGGACTATAAGCCCTCCAAGTCCACGGCCATCGCCTTTGCCATCGCCCTGGAGCTGAACCTGGACGAGACCCGCGACCTCATCGCCCGGGCGGGCTATGCCCTCAGTGCCAGCAGCAAATTCGATGTGATCATCGAGTATTTCATCGGGCGGGAAAAGTATGATATTTTTGAAATAAACGAGGCGCTGTTTGCCTTTGATCAGAGCTTGCTGGGAGCGTGAGAGGTAGTGGCATGGGAAAAGAAAATACATATAAACCACAAAAACTTTGGTTTATTGATAAGAACACCGGGGAAAAGGCCGTAGTATCCGCAGAAAAAATCGAGAATGGCAAAATCACCTTTTCCTATCAGGGGAAGCAATACACCATCCCGGTCAGCATGCTCGGAAAAAAGGTCTATGCCTGGCTGCCGGAAAAGCCGCAGGCAAAAGGTAGTGTCGAAAAAGAGATATTCTATCAAGGGGAGTATTTCAAATGGGTGAATGACCACTGGGTATCAAGCAGCGGATACATTCCCAAGGAAAAATATCAAAACAGGCTCTCAAGCCTGTATCAAAAGCGCCGTGAGCACTATGGTCACCCCGTGAAAGACCTCATTGCCTTTGCACGAAAACAAGGAAAAGATGAGGTCGGAATCCATACGGCGATTCGTTCCCTGAAGATTGCCATGCTGCGGGCAAGCGCTGGTGAGGCGAAAAGTTTTGTAGCAACGCTTTGCAGCTTATACCGGCAAACGAACTCCCCCAACGCGGTCATCTCCGTGTACGACTATGTGGCAAAAAAATACGGGCAGCAGGTCGAAACAGCGCCATTTTTGACTTCGGTCTCCGCAGCATTCATGGACATTGGAGACATAGAAATGGCGAACCGAGTGAAAAACAAGGCGTTTACATTGAGCGGCGGCAACGATATTAAATTGGAAGCATTTTCGCAGAGATTTCAAGCAGAGACACGGCTTGATTGAGGCAAAAAATGTCGCCCCACAGGCGACCAAACCCTCCTTCGGCTGCGCTACAATGGGAGCGCAATCAAACGAAGGAGGGTTTTCATTATGACAGAATTGGTTTTCATCCTGGATCGCAGCGGCTCCATGGCGGGGCTGGAGGCGGACACCATCGGCGGCTTCAACTCCATGATCACGAGGCAAAAGCAGGAGGCGGGCGAGGCCCTGGTCTCCACCGTGCTGTTTGACAATGAGAGCGTGGTCATCCACGACCGCCTGCCCCTTGCCAAGGTGCCGCTCATGACGGAGAAGGAGTATTTCACCCGGGGCTGCACGGCCCTGCTGGACGCCGTAGGCGGGGCCATCCACCACATTGGGAACATCCACAAGTACGCCCGCCAGGAGGATGTGCCGGAAAAGACCCTGTTCATCATCACCACCGACGGCTATGAAAACGCCAGCCGCCGCTATAATTACGAGACGGTGCGGCTCATGATCGAGCGTCAGAAGGAAAAATACGGCTGGGAGTTTTTGTTCCTGGGCGCCAACATCGACGCCGCCAAGGAGGCAGCTCGCTTCGGCATCGACGCCGACCGGGCGGTGAACTACAAGTGCGACGAGGAGGGCACGGCGCTGAACTATGAGGTCATCAGCGCCGCCGTGTGCAGCGTTCGATCGGCCCAACCTCTCAGCGCCGACTGGAAACGCCGTATTGATGAGGATGTGAAGAAAAGGGGTAGATAATTTCAGGCAACTTCAAGCCACCACGCCGCTCAATTTCTGTCACGCTATAAGCAAAGAATAGGCGCTGCCCCAGGCCAGTACTTTGGCCGGGGGCAGCGGCTTTTTTACTTTCCTATCACATCTCACAGCGTCTTCAGCTTCCGGCAATATTCCGACTCCGCCATCTCCCCTGCCTGAAACGCTGCGCGCAGCTCCTCCGCCACGGCGACGATGTGATTCCATTCATCGGTGGAGATAGTGCCCCGCTGCTTCCGGCCCTTTAGGCGGTTATAGGTGCGGGCGTACTCCTTGGCGGCGGCCTCCCGCAGTTTCCGTTTCGCCGTCTCATGGGCGCCCACGCTGCGGCAGGTCTTGCCGTGCTGGCCGAGGATGGGGCGGTCGCAATACTGGGTGTTATACCCGCCCACGGCCACAAACCAGTGGCCGCAATTCTTGCACCTGCGGGGCAGATTCCCTGCGGCAATCCCCCTCGTCAAGTCCAGATAGAAAAAAGCAATCAAGTCGTCGAAAGTGGAGCGCTCCGCCATCTTCGGCTTCCCGGTTTTCTCGTCCCGGTACGGGATAAAGGATATGTGCGCCGGGAAATCAAAGCGGAATGAAGCTACGGGCGGGTCGTAGAACGGGTCGGATTCCTCGTCCATATCCACCAGCTTTGCCTTCCCGATCCCATCCTTGAAGCGGCCATAGGCATCGATATAGTTCTCCCGCTTGCAGGAGGGCAAGCCCTCAAAATACGCCGACAGCATCCACTGGGCGTTGCGCCGGAAGTCGCTCAAGTCCTGACCGATCCGGCTGAGCCGGGCTATCCAGCGCGCATAGTCGTCGTGGGCCTGCGTCCCCCGGGTCATCATCTCGTCCCACATCTCCCGGCAGTCCTCGTTACTGGTGAAGCAGGACGGCGCATCCTCCCGCCGCAAAAGAAGCTCATACAGCGGCAGCTTCCGCAGCAGATGCCACAGCCGCCGAAACGCTTCGTTGGCGATCCCGGCGCTGGACGGGTCCCGGGCGGCGAAAAACATCTGCGCCTCGGCGGCAAATTCCTTGGCCGCAGCGCCTATATCCAGGGTGAGCTGCCCCGACACCTCCAGCGCCTCCGCCGCAAAATATCCCAGTGGGTACTCCTCCCCCGCCACGATCACGCCCGCCGCTGTAAAGTCGGCGGAAAAGAAATCCACTGCGTCATGGCTCATCCGAAACATAGTTGCCCCTCCATACCCGATTGATTTTTTGCGTGCGTGCCGATATTTCTGAAACGCCTTGCAAATGCAGTTTTATCTGTTATACTCATAATACCCGATAAGAGTAATATTGTCAATCGGGTATATTTCATCTATGAAAGGGGGGCAGCCCATCCACCATTCCATCCAAAAAGAAAGCCGCCGAACTGCGGCAACAGTCCGGCGGCACGCCGCGCTTCGGAAAACGCAGACGCCATCTGCCACAAGTCTAACAGAGAGGCCTCCGAAACGCAAGTTCTTTTTCTCTGAATTTGAAATAAGGAGAGTCTTATGAAACGATCCGACTACACCGACTACGACCAACTTCCGCTGTTCCTCAACGCAGAAATGACGGCCAAGCTCCTGGGGATCTCCCTCTCCAGCGCCTACGAACTCATGCACGAAGAGGGCTTCCCGGCCCTGCACATCGGCAATCGCATCGTCGTCCCCAAGGAAAAGTTCTGCCGCTGGGTGGACCGGCAGACGGGAGGTGCCCGATGACCCACACCCTGCCATGGCAGACGCCCGCCCGAAACTACTACCCCCTGCCGAAAGTTCTTTGCCGGCTGGGCCTGTCCCCCGGCGAAATCGCTGTGTACTCCTTTCTCATGTACTGCGAAAACCGCACCACCTACCAGTGCTACCCCAGCTACCGCACCATCGGCGAGGCCGTGGGCATGAGCCGCAACACCGTTGCAAAATATGTCCGTCAGCTGGAGGAAAAGGGGCTTATCCGCACGGAGCACACCACCGTCACGCTGAAAGATGGCCGCAAGCGGAACGGCTCCCTGCTCTACACGATCCTCCCGCCGGAGCAGGCCGTGGAGCAGTTCAATCGGCGACAGCTGGCCAAAGCGGAAGCCGCCGCCGAGCGCCGTTGCATACAGGAAAAGCTGGCACGGCAAGCCGCAGAAGCCCCGCGTTCGCCCCTGTGAGCTGCTGTGTGACCTCAACGGAGCGAAAGCGGGTGAAGAAGCACCCCCAGGACTTTTGAGCGGTTTCGAACCGATTTTCGGTGCGCCGAAATCGGGGCAGGAGAAAGGCATTGGCGCTTTTCCGCACCTATACCGTTCACGGCAGCCCGCAGTGCGGGCTGCCACGGGGGTTTGCGGGATTTTGAGATCGACGCTGATTTAGGGGCTCCCAATATGCTTTGGCGCTATTCTTTGGAAAAATGCCCGTTTTCCCCGTGTTTTCAAGGGTTTTGGGCGGTGCAGACATACGAAAAAGGAGGAATTTTTAATGGACAACAACGGAAAAAGCCGTCACTCCGTGTGGCTGTCAGACGAAGTGTGGCAGGAGGTGGACGCATTTTACAAGCTGGATAATTGCCCCACCCGCAATGAGTTTGTGGAGAAGGCCCTGCGGCAGTATTGTGGCCGTCTGCACGCCGAACGGTCGGTCGCATACCTGCCCCGCGCACTGCAAGAGATGCTGGAGGGCACACTGGGCGTGTTCGGCGACAGGCTGGGCAAGCTGCTGTTCAAGCTGGTGGTGGAGCACAACATGACCAACCATCTGCTGGGCGGCGACATAGACATGACCCGGGACGAGTACAACAAAATGCGCGGCAGCAGTGTCCGGGAGGTGGCGGGTACGCATGGCAACATCTCTTTTAGGGATGTGTTGCTATTTCACCGGGAGGAGTAACCGATGGCACGGCTGATACAGAAAAGCGGGTACATCCAAGGAGGCCGTGCGGCAAGATACATGGAGTATGTTGCCAAGCGAGACGGCGTGGAGGTCATTCAAAGCACCGAGCCGGTGACTAAAAAACAGATGCAGTTCCTCACAAAGCTGCTGAAGGACTTCCCGGATGCAAAGGAATTGTTCGAATACAGCGACTACCTACAGACGCCCAACCGGGGTACGGCGTCTGCGTTTATCGCTGCTGCGTTGGATACGCATCTGCATGAATTGGAATCCGAGAGTGGATACATGGCCTACATCGCCAACCGGCCCCGGGCGGAAAAGCGCGGCGGTCACGGGCTATTCAGTGCGGCGGATGTTACGGATCTCAAGGCGGCAAAGAATGAACTGGAGACTCACGCCGGAAAAGTGTGGACCTTCATTTTCTCCCTGCGGCGGGAGGATGCGGAGCGCCTGGGATACAACAAAGCAGCCGCATGGCAGAACCTATTGAAGCAGGAGAGCCACTCCATTGCGGAGGCCATGCGTATTCCACCGGAGAAGTTTCGTTGGTATGCGGCATATCACGACGAGGGACACCATCCTCACATACACATGATGGCGTGGTCGGACGATCCCAAGGCGGGGTTTCTAACGCAAAAGGGGATCGCATCGATTCGGTCCAAGATGACGAACGAAATTTTTCGGGACGAGATGACGGAGCTTTACATTCGGAAGGATGCTGCCTACAAGGAGAGTATACAAACCGCCAAGGCATTGTTACTGGAGCGCATTCGGGCGTGGAAACCGGTTCCGCCGATGACCCCGGGCTTGTGAAAGAGCTGCAAGAACTCTCCCAGGCACTGGCGCAGGTCGGCGGCAAACATGTCTATTCCTATCTGCCAAAATCGGCCAAGGCACAGGTGGATGCCATTGTGGAGCGGCTGGCGCAGCTCCCGGAGGTGGCGGCTTGCTACGACCAATGGTGGCAGCTGAAGGACGAGATCGCGGGCTACTACGGGCAGAACACACCGCCTCGCCAGCCGCTAACGCAGCGGAAGGAGTTTCGCTCTCTTAAAAACTGGATCATCCGAGAGGCAGAGGATATCTCGTTTTCCCCGTCTGCTGACAGTGTGGAGCCGGGGGAAAAGCAATCGACAGAGAAAACGCCGCCCATCCGTGGCTCTGTTGATGTGCAGCCAGTGGGAGAAGCTGTGTCTGCAAGGCATATTCCGGCAAATGCGGTCATGCGGCTGCTGCATCATATGGGGCAGATATTTAGGACGAGTATGCCGGTCATCCCACCTGCGCTGCGTATTGACTCCAAGCGCCGCAGGCGGTTACAGGAGAAGCGCATGGCCATGGGCCACAAGCGGAACGATCATGAGGACGAGCAGCTCCACCATGTCAACGACAACACCATGCGATAATGCAAGGAGGGAAATGCATGGGCAAATTTGTATATTTCACATCCGCAGAGAAACGGCAGGCCAACGAGGTTGACCTGCCGTCTTTTCTGTTGGATCGAGGCGAGAAACTCATTATGGCCGGACGGGAGTACCGGCTGGTCAGCGACCACAGCACCACCGTGCGCGGACCGATGTGGTATGACCATGCCGCACGGAAAGGCGGACGCGCCATCAGCTTCGTGCAGCAATTCTACGACAAGACCTATCCCGAAGCGGTGTCCATACTGCTGGGCCGGGACGGACAGGGCATTATTCCCATCGCAAAGCAGGAACCGGAGCCGCAGGAGCCAAAGCCCTTTGCCCTGCCGAAGCCTTACTTGACTATGCGCAGGATGTATGCCTATCTCACCAAACACAGGTGCATTGACCGGGATGTGGTCACGGCGTTTGTGCAGGAGAAGATGCTCTATGAGGACGACCCACACCACAACTGCGTGTTTGTCGGGCTGGATGAAAACGGAGAAGCCCGGCATGCACATCTGCGCAGCACCGGCTCCCAAGGCAAAGTATTCCGCATTAATGTGGAGAGCAGCGACATAAAACACAGCTTCCACAAAAACGGGACGGACCGTTCCCTCTATGTCTTTGAAGCACCCATTGATCTACTGTCTCACATTACCCTCTACCCGGCAGGTTGGCTGGAGCACAGCTATGTGGCCTGCTGCGGCACCTCCATCCAGCCCGTACTGGAGCGCCTGCGACAGAACCCGAAGCTGGACACGGTGTACCTCTGTTTGGATAATGACGAGGCGGGTGAGGATGCTTGCGACGGTATGCTGGATACCCTGGAGGATATGGGCTACGATGTGGAGCGTCTGCGCCCGGAGGGGAAGGACTGGAACGATGACCTGCGGGCAAAGCGGGGCAAAGCGAAAACCCCGACAGCATAAGGCTGTCGGGGTAAATTCATTCATCCAACATCAATTGCCCATCCAGCGCCTGCTGTTTTAGTCGCTGGAGCTGTTCTTTTTCTAGCTGGGCAATGCTCTTTTCGGGTGTAGGCAGATCTTCCGGCATTGTGCCGCCGATTTTTTCGATAGCCTCGCGGACCTCACTGCCGACTTTGTAATGCACGGCAGTGGCGGTATCAGCGCTATCCACGCCATCCTTCCGAAGCTTTTCCTCTGTTTGGGAAATACGGAACAGATTTGCGATCAGCTCTGTACTGCCCATGTAGTCGAGAATCTTTTGACCGACCTCCAAGTTCTTCTTGCGGTGAATGTCATCCACGGTCATGCCGCCGTACAATCCCATGTACCCGGCGTTTTGGAATACGGCGAACTCATCCGCTGTGATCACGCCGGCATTCCGTGCGGCCTCGGCCAACAGCTGATTCCACTGTTTTATATCGCCGCGAACGACCAACCGACGGCTGTCTTCGTCCAACTGATTAAATCGGTCCGCAACCTCCTGCCGATAAGTTTGGATTGCAAAGTAGGTTTGCCCCAAAGCAATGACCTCTTTGCGCGGATCGCCGTTCTGCACGATCAGATAACAGGCATAGCGAGACAATTCATAGTCGACAATGCTTTTTGTCGTTGCGCCGGCTTTAACGATTTTCCTGATCTCAGGAAAATCGGCAGCTGTGTCATGGCCGCTGTTTTCACAGGCGATCATAGCGCGTTTGATGACCTTGGCAAAATTTTCCCATTTCGCATAATCCAAAACCGGGGCCAATTCTCTGGCACACCAGTATTCAGACCCGTCTGGACGGGTCCTGCGTATATCCTCAAAACATTTATATTCAGAGGCAACGAGATGGCTCATGTGCTGTCCCTCCCTTAGTTTTACACGATAATAGTAACATAGATCCATAAAAAAGGAAAGGAGAAAACTCGTGACAGGTGCTCTATGGATCCTCCTTGCAGCGGGCGGCGTCATGGCGGCGGTCATAGGCTGCCTGACGCTGCTGAATAGCCGCTACACCCTCAACAACATCAAATCCAAAACCGTAGGCGACGGTCAGCACGGCACGGCCCGCTGGTCAACTGACGCAGAGATTCGTAAGGCCTATGCCCTCGTGCCGTTCCAAGCGGCAAGTTGGCGCAAAGGGCTGCACCGCCCGGAAGTGCAGGGGCTGGTGCTGGGCAGCATCAGCCATAAGCATGGCATCACCGCACTGGTAGATAAAGACGATGTGCATTGCCTTATGATCGGCGCATCCGGCGTGGGCAAAACGGCCTACTTTCTATATCCCAATTTGGAATACGCCTGCGCCAGCGGCATGAGCTTTCTGGCATTGGATACCAAGGGTGACTTGGCTCGCAACTACGGCGCCATTGCGGAGAAATACTACGGCTACCATGTATCCGTGGTGGATCTGCGAAACCCTACCCGCTCAGATGGCTACAACCTCATGACGCTCATCAACCACTACATGGATGCGGCGCAGGCCACCGGCAGCCTTGCCGCCCGTGCCAAGGCGGAGAAGTACGCCAAGATCCTGGCCAAGACCATCGTGTCTCCGAATGGGGATGCAGACTACGGCCAGAACGCCTATTTCTACGATGCCGCAGAGGGACTATTGACTTCCGTGGTGCTCTTGCTGGCAGAATTTCTGCCGCCGGAAAGAAAACAGGAGCGGCGGCACATCGTGTCCGTGTTCAAGCTGGTGCAGGAGCTGCTGGCTCCCTCGGGGGTACGGGGCAAAAACTGGTTTACCATCCTCATGGAAAAGCTGCCCCCGGATCACAAGGCCCGGTGGTTTGCCGGGGCGGCACTGAACACATCCGACCAGGCCATGGCCTCGGTCATGAGCACGGTACTGTCTCGCCTCAACGCCTTTCTGGACTCCGAGCTGGAGCAGGTGCTGTGTTTTGACAGCTCCATGAACGCAGAGCGGTTTGCGGCGGAAAAGTCCGCTATCTTCCTAATTTTGCCGGAGGAAGATCAGACCAAAAATTTCATGGCTGGCTTGATGATCCAGACGCTGGCACGGGAGCTGTTCGCCGTGGCGGATGAAAACGGCGGACGGCTGCCGGGGCGTGTTGTGTTCTTCTGCGACGAGCTGGGGACCATGCCCGCCTTTGACATCCTGCCGCTGTTCAGCGCAGGGCGCTCCCGTGGGCTGACGATGGTACCTATCATCCAGGCGCTGGCGCAGCTGGAGAAAAACTATGGGCGAGAGGGGGCAGAGATATTGACCGATAACTGCCAGGATACCATCTTCGGCGGCTTCGCTCCCAACAGCCAGACGGCGGAGCAGCTCTCCAAGGCACTGGGCAGCCGCACGGTATTGTCCGGCTCGGTCAGCAGAAGTAAGAACGATCCCAGCCAGAGCTTGCAGATGATGGAGCGACCCCTCATGACGCCGGACGAACTGAAATCCATCCCCAAAGGCAGCTTTGTGGTCATGAAAACGGGGACGCATCCTATGCAGGCAAAGCTGCGCCTGTTTCTGGACTGGGGCATTACCTTCGGTGCGCCATATATCACCCCGGAGCATGCCGCCCGGCCTGTGGCCTATGCCAGCCGACAGGAACTATTCCTCCACATTGACCGGGCCTACGGAAAGAAAAATAGTCAGCCTACACAGGTACCTGTTGCCGAGCGGAGAAGCCCCTATTCGGCCATGGGACTTTACAATGAGGACGCAAAGACATGAGCTACTTTGGAAGCATCTATGCGGATCAGGAACTATCCCATCGGGCCAAGACGGTCTATATGTACCTCAAGGACCGCTCCAACGCCGACGGCACCTGCTGGCCCAGCGTCCGCAGGGTTGCGGAGGACTTGAAGCTGTCCCGCCGCACCGTGCAGCGGGCCTTGGCGGACCTGGAGCGTCATGGATTCTTGGAGCGCACCCATCGCCAGCGTCCCAACGGCAGCTTGACCAGCAATTTTTATCGGCTCAAATAGGCTGGAAAAGCGCACTTCCCGCCAAGGGGGAAGTGCGCTTTCAGGCTGTCATAAGGGTAGCGTCATCATGGCGCATCCAGAAGGACTCACTCTATTGGAGGATATTAGGACAGAGAAAGAACATAATCGTCAAACCCAACCGCTTTTCCTAAGGTCTCAACTGATGAAACTATGTATGTCACAGCACCGCTATCGCCGTTATTACTCATCTTTCAATCTGCCCCACTAAGGCAGGTATATATGGCGTAGAAATATCAAAAAATGTCAACAAACATTGATTTTTAAGAAACAATATGGTATAATACAACAAATATTAAAATTGGGAGATTGAGGTTAACTAGATTAATCCTCAAGAAGACATTTACTAGGAGGGACTATAATGTCACTTTATGAGCAGATATCTCTTTTCCCAATAGAAGAGAATTCTAAAGAGAAATATGAAAAAAGACTTTGCACTACTCAAATTGCACATATATCGGAGAAAACTCTTCGTGGATTTAACATTTCCGCCATTCCTTTTATTGGATGCAATTTTGATTGTGTATATCCAACCCTGGCAGAGATCATCCCCAAGGAAAAAGTAAGCTTTTGCACTTTCCCTTTTCATATTGCCATTATATGTGAAATAATCTGCGCGGCAATCTGCCATCAAATCAATTGGGATTTTTTAAGAAGCGCAGTCTATAACAAAACAATATTGTCGGATAAGTGGCTATCCCCTCGCTACCTGTCTAACATTTCGGAATCGGAAGTAAACATTATGCTTTCCGGCTATGATAAGCCTGAGCGAATACGCGCAAACGAGCGCTCCAAGATCTTACGCGATTTGGGGAGATGGTTAGGCGAGTATGATGCGCCTGATCGGATTTTTTTGAGCGGTGAAGGAACAGTATTAAAAGAGCAAGTTGTACGAAGCAACCTTTTAAAATGCATGGTATTTGCAGGTGATCCAGAAGAAAAAAAGATGCAATTACTTATACAGAAGCTGTCCGTATTTGATAAGCTGAATGGCCTAAGGGCATACTGCCAGCCTGCTATTGATTATCATTTAGTGAGAGTTTATCTTCGTAGGGGGTTGCTTATTGCAACAAACAAATATGCAATGGATTTTTTGACAAATTTTGAAATTGAGCGCAAAGAGAGTACAATGGCAGCTGTTAGGCAACTATGCTCGTGCATTTTGTCGGAAATCAGCGGATACACCCATCTTGATATGATGAATGTTAATCAGATAGAATGGCACATTGGACGCTCAGTTTGTGTGCAAGATAAGCCTGACTGTTTTTTGCTATCTTCAAGCGCACAATGGCTAAAAGAGAGGTTCTCAGTGTGCCCCTTTTTTAAAACTTGTTTGGCTAGATATAACAATAGGCTTCTGGATGTGGAATGCTTTCGTCGTATACTGGTGATGTCGAGAATGCCGGAAACAAGACGATATCGCATTTTAACACTGCAGTATCGCTATTGCATGAAGCAAAAAAATATTTTGTTGAAAATTTGTAACTACAGATTTTCGGCAATCAAAAATTGTGTTGAAAGTAGCAAGGATTTTGTATATGCTGCTATATATGAATGGTAGCTTTACTCGCAGGTTGACTTGTGCTTGCTTGAATTTGCATATGCCAGATTCATTAATCTGGCTCTGCAACTTCCCTGTCTTGCGTATAAAGTAGCACAAGTATGTCGTATAAAAGTCGATGACACGGAAATGAAAGGGTACTATAATACTATCGTCAAACAGTGGGCCTGCAACTAGGGTCCACTGTTATTGTATGTCGAAAATCGCTCGCTACGCGAGTGGTTCAAAAGAGCCTATGGCGGCAAGCAGAAACTATTTGAAAAAGAGAACGGTCTGTCACCCGCGCCCAAGAACTAACAGGGACGAAGTAACCGTCAAACCTCCCCGCGTATAAAAGGCCGCCATCTCAAGGAGAACTGTTGCTCACCGAGATGGCGGTCTTTTATTTATGAGGCATATAGCATTCTTCCGGGGCATTTGCGGGAAGCAGCTTTTCAGCCCATGCTTCATCAGTTTCGCTCAGTTGCGGCGCATTTCGCAGAACCCAAAGCAAGTCCGAGACGTTCAGTGCAGATCCGTTCGAGTATGAGTTCATGTATGCCCCGATGGGCGATGGCGGCGTTTACGAATATGTCGAGCTGTGGTACGGCTTTGCGGTCAAAAAGGAGAGTGACGCGCAGGACTACACCAAGCATGGCTCATGTCTCGCGTGGATGATTTGGAAATGTCTCGCAATATAATTATGCATACAGGGGGTCTTCCTGCAGACGAAATTGACCGGATTGAAAGTATCGTCAGAGATTTGTTGAGACGGATAGGCTAATATATTGGAATACTGATTGTTTCCGTCCGATACTCTTTTTTATCCTTTTGATTTGATGAAATCTTATAATTCTACTTGAGCCAAAAACCGGCAAGTTCCTGTAGAAACTTGCCGGTTTTTAATTTTATTCGCTTGTTTTTTCCCGCAGCATGCCTTTGAACAGGGCGTTCATGTACGTTGATAGCCAATGAAGTTTATTGTATATTCGATACGGTTAGCAAATCTTTTGTTGGCGATTTAACAGGAAACCATTTGATTTGGTACGATAATGACATTACCACAGCGATATATTCTTTCTGGTCAGACATCTATACATACGATGGGAGCATAATAAAATCGTATGACCTCGCAGAGAATG
>OLGF01002872.1_pt1 | contig 15207 bp, 17 predicted proteins | sample 1604971 | NCBI WGS metagenome assembly OLGF01 (sample SAMEA3888902, study PRJEB22519) | human gut metagenome | biome: human gut; feature: human-associated habitat; material: faeces | place: Denmark | collected 2011 | reverse complement strand
AAAGAAACCGCGCCCGGATTTATTGCTTAACGCGCCCGGGCTTATGGGCGCACGTGTAGATCATGGAGATGAGGAAATTGAAGGTGGAATCGGTGTCACTCATGATGAGGAACAATGCTGTCTTCTGATAGCTCTTGTCGTTCTTGTCCTCCGGGTGCAGGAAAATCTTATCGCCCAGGGTGTCAAGTTCCAGCTCGTCATACATGGTGATCTCTCGAAGCTCCGCAATGTCAAAGGGGGCAAGCCGGGCACCGCAGGACACGAGGATGGATTTGGCGGTCTTGCCAGCTGCCAAGCGATACTTTGCATACTGGCGGACTGCAAAATGGTTCGGGTCTTTTACAGCCAGCTCATCGAACATCTTGTCCACGGGGTTTTTATACTCCTCATCGTCCTCTCGGACTTCCATGGCGTTAATCAGTTCGAGCAGCGCCGCAAAGTTCTGTTCTTCCGGTGGAGCCTCATAGTAGAGATACCCGATCAGGGCTGTGTACAACAGGGTCTCCGCCTTCGTCCAGAACTCGTCACCCGATTTCCCGTCACCCTTGGTGTTGGACATGAGCGTCGTTACCAATTTCAGAATATCCTTTTCAGCGTGGATAGTGATTCTGCCGCCAAGCTAACCGTTTTGAGCGCCGGTGCCGCCGGAAGCACTGGTGTACTGTACTATCCCCAAGAAAGCGCATCTGGTAATACGAACATCACTCTGCAACTTTCCTTGCCGGCAGCCGCAACCGTACAAGTATTGGGTAGCGATGGAAGCACCCGCACCTTCTCGATGCAGGCGGGCGAGAATACCCTGCCGCTAAGTATTGTGAAAAGTGAAATTTATTTTGTGAATGTGCGTGAAGGGGCTCAGCCAGGAACCGGTACCGAAGTAAGCTTCAGCCCTTGGATCGACGGCGCGCAGCTTATTGCCTCTGATGCACAAGGGAATTCCTATACCGCCGGAGCAAACGGTGTATGCATCCTGCCCCAAGGTCAATACACATATGAGGCAACCGCTTCCGACGGAGCTACAGCATCGGGGAGCTTTTCCGTGGGGGGAGAATCGCTTTCTGTACAGATTGCTTGGAATTACACCATTGTGGTTAATGACAACGTGATGGGCGAAGGCATCAACCGCTTTTCCTATGACTATAGTCATTGGACCTATTATGAGACAGAAAATGGTGTGAGCTATCCAGGATGCGTGCAGGGAGATGTCCACTGGACTCCCAGCAGTGTGCCAGCACAGGCAGAGTTCACTTTTTACGGTAACAAGCTGGACTTGAAAGTGTTCCATAACAATGCTACCCGTCACACTTTTACTGTTGCCATTGACGGTGGGGCGGCTCAGGAATTCACCATGCCAGAAGGAATTCCTAATTTTGCATCTGGCTGGATAACGGTAGCGGAGGGGCTGGAGAACACCAGTCATACCGCAGTCATTACCAAAACATCTACGACTGGCGGACAGTTTGGCATTGATGCCGCCCGTGTGACCTCGGTTGGTACAGCTCCGGCTGAATTGGGAAGTCGCATAGAATATCTCAATAATGATGACGCCGCTATTACCTATAGCAGCCAGCCGGTAAACACACCCACAAATGGTGATAAGGGTGGCCCAGAGGAAGCCGCAAATGCCAGTGCCGGTTGGGCGCGTGTGCGTAAAACAAGTGCCATCAATTCTGGATGGACCACCTCCACCAAAGAAGGCGCATGGTATGAGATCAGTTTTTACGGCACAGAACTGCGCATCTTTAGTGCCAGAGAACCATATCTGTCGGCACAACAGAATTCCTTGGGTGAAATCCGCGTGTACTTGGATGGCACAGAAATTACGGCCCAGTATGAGACCGAGAATCCAGGCGGCTTCACCGATCACACGGCCTCTGTACGTGGCCAACTGTCCTATTTCCCGTTACAAGTGCTTCACATATCCAAGCGGGAGAAGCAAATGCACAGCACACTGTGCGAGTAGAAGTGGTGTCGGGCCAGAGCCGTATCGATTATGCCGCAGCAACTATCTTAGATGAGAATTGATAGAGAATGAGTTACGGCTAGTATCTATTCAGATGGGTTGCCAGCAAATGTAAAGTATTATCGTACAGATTGATGTTGGCTAAAGTGTTTTATGAAAACTACTCATTTACCTAGTATCTGTGCCGGAACTGCCAGAAGGGTTCTGCGTTGAGCAGCAATGATGAGGGAAAAAGGACGCCCCGCTGTGGGGCGTCCTTTTTGAATTAATAACGGCTTAGATCGAAGTGAATAATTTACTGACTTTCTATGATTGTAGCTTTTTCCCTTTCTTCTTCGTCCCCACCGCCGTGATCATGGCATAATGCTCCTTGCTTTTCCGGGTAATGCTGTTGTAGTCCTCGGAGGTGAGGAACTCCAGCAGCCACTCTTTTGGTACCTTATAGGTGTGTTGGTAAGGGAACGCTTTGAGTCTGCCCTCGGTACACCAGCGGCTGACGGTGCGGAAGGCGTAGCCGGTGACGCAGGCAATCTGGTGGGCGTCCAGCACGTCGGGCTGGCGGGCCAGCAGGCTTTCGTACCAGCGGCGCACCCAGCGGCGGGTGGCGTCGGTGAGCAGGAGCGCGCCGTTCAGGCTGAAGGCCGGGGGCTTGTGGTTCGGGTAATTCCTGTACCAGCCGCTGGGTGGGGTGTAGTAGGCCGGCTCCGCGAGGCGGCGGCGCAGGTAGGCGGCCACGTCGGACTTGGCGATCTTGTAGCAGCGGGTCTGCTTGCCGGTGTTCTCGCAGGGCACCAGGCCGCTCTGCAGCAGGTAGATGGAGGTGCGGGTGCCGATGCGGCAGGCCTTGCGGAAGTCGGTGCGGCCCATGGGGTCGGGATACGGGGCCAGCAGGTCCTGGATTTCCCGCTCCAAGGCGTCCTGAAAGAGGTTCGTTTTCTTCATTTTGGGGGTTCTCCTTTGTTTTGAATTTGGACCCGGAGAACCACTGTGTTTTCCAGCAAAACTATACAAATTGTTGAAACTTGGGAAGATACTACACAAAATCAGCCCGAAGTCTTGCATTTGGCGAATTTCGTTTTCCGGCAGCGGGGCGCAAATTCAGTGTTCATCCGGAATATCGGCCCCCAATTATCTTGCATGAAATCTTGCATTTTTCCAGAAAATCTTGCCAAACGGGGCCAAAACCGGGGGTGGCGATTTGATTCGTACCATAGCCATTTTTCGGGGTCCAGCCTCTTGAAAACGGCTTGACACCGCCGAAAATCCGGGGACAAACTGACCAGTTTTGACCCGCCCTTTTCCACAAGAGCCTTTTTGGCACAGCACTCGAAATCAGTTTGCGAGCAATCGCACGAGGGTTCGAATCCCTCCCGCTGCGCCAGAACAGCCGGCCGGATCTTCCGGCCGGCTGCTTTTTTATAGCTTTGCACAGCAAGCTATAAAAAGCGGCCATGTGGGCCCTCCGTCCCACGGCCTTAAGATCTCAGGCGCCCGGGCACAAAGTGCCCGGATGCGCGTAAAAAATAGTAGCTGCGCCGACTGTTTTTATCCCTTTTTGCTTGAGAGCCTTGACTTAAGTATGAAATCGGACTATAATAAACGCATTGAGTCCGAAATCGGATATGGGAGGCATGCATATGGGACAGGGCCCCGGAATACGGGAATTCAACCGGCTTTACAAAGAGCTGGACGATCTTTACCACAATCTTGCACTGCGGCAGGGGCTTTCCGACAGCGCCTCCATCATTCTGTATGCGCTTTATCTTCTGGGCGACGGCTGCCTGCAGCGGGATATCTGCGATCTGTCCTACATCAGCAAGCAGACCATCAATTCCTCCATCCGCAGGCTGGAACAGGATGGCTATCTGTATCTTCAGCCCGGACGGGGCAGAGACATGCACATCTGCCTGACGCCGGAGGGCCGCAGGCTGGTGGAAGAAAAAGCCGCCCCTGTGGCCGCCATGGAGGAACGCGCGTTTTCCGGCATGCCGCAGGAGGACCAGCAGGCCCTTCTGCGTCTGACGCACGCCTATCTTGCCCGCCTGCGGGCAGAGGCCGGACGCATCCTGTAAATTTCCATATCCCATCGGAGGGCGTATGGCCGCAGCCATGTAGCCGGAGAAGATGACGAGTGCGCTCGGTTTTGGAAATCCGGGCGCAATTTTTCTGCCGCGCGGACATGCGCGCGGCACATTTATCCCAACCGTTTCAAGGAGTAGCATACTATGAGGATCCAATTATCCGACCACTTCACCACGGGAAAGCTGCTGCGCTTTGTGGCGCCGTCCATCGTCATGATGATCTTTACCTCCGTTTACGGCGTTGTGGACGGCCTGTTTGTGAGCAATTTTGTGGGCAAAACGGCTTTTGCGGCCGTGAACCTGATTTTCCCTCTGCTGATGATCCTGGGCGCGCTTGGCTTCATGATCGGCACCGGCGGCAGCGCTCTTGTGGCCCGTACCCTTGGTGAAGGGGACAGCGGCCGGGCCCAGCGTTATTTTTCCATGCTTGTCTATGTGACCATCGGCGGAGGCATCGTTTTTTCCGTGCTGGGGCTGCTGTTCCTGCGCCCCATCGCCGTGCTTTTGGGCGCACAGGGTGCCATGCTGGAGGACTGCGTCGTTTACGGCGGAATCCTGCTGGCGGGCCAGACGATGTTCATGCTGCAAAATGTGTTCCAGAGCTTTCTCATCACAGCAGAAAAGCCCCATTTTGGCCTGGGCGTTACCGTGGCCGCGGGGCTTACCAATATCATACTGGACTTTTTGTTCATCGCCGTGTTCCGCTGGGGCGTGGCGGGCGCTGCCATTGCCACGGCCGCCAGCCAGTTTGTGGGCGGCGGCGTACCGCTGCTGTATTTTGCCCGGCCCAACCGCAGCCTTTTGCGGCTTGGAAAAACGAAGCTGGACAGCCGTGCATTGCTGAAAGCCTGCACCAATGGCTCGTCGGAGCTGATGACCAACCTCTCTTCTTCACTGGTGACAGTGCTGTACAATTTTCAGCTCATGCAGCTGGCGGGGGAGGACGGCATTGCCGCCTATGGCGTCATCATGTACGTCAACTTTATTTTCATTGCCATTTTCATCGGTTATTCCATCGGCAGCGCGCCCGTGGTGGGATACCATCATGGAGCGGGGAACAGCACGGAGCTGAAAAGCCTGTTCCGCAAAAGCCTGCTGCTGGTGGGCGCGGCCGGAGTGGCACTGACTGCAGCTGCCGAGGCACTGGCTCTTCCGCTGACAAAGATATTCGTGGGCTATGATGCGGCGCTGCTGGCGATGACCTGCCGCGGCTTTCGTTTGTATTCGCTTTCGTTCCTGCTCACAGGCTTCAACATTTTCAGCTCCGGCTTCTTTACAGCGCTGAACGACGGCTTTGTTTCCGCCGTTATCTCGTTCCTGCGCACGCTGGTGTTCCAGACAGCCGTGGTTCTGGTGCTGCCCGCTCTCATGGGGACGGACGGCATCTGGCTCGCCATCGTTGTGGCCGAACTTCTGGCTCTGGCGGTGAGCGCCTGGTTTCTGTGGCGAAAAAGGGGAAAATACCGCTATGCCTGAACGGAGCCGGGTCAAATCACATAATGGTCGGCGGACTGGGCCTCGGCTGTCAGATCTGCCAGCGTGACGCCGTCCAGATAATCCTGCACCAGCGCGTTCAGCTTCCGCCACATGGGCAGCGTGCGGCATTCGGCCCTGCGCGGACATTCCACCGGCTCCTGTTCCAGGCAGGCCACGGGGGCCAGGCTGCCCTCCGTAAGCCGCAGAATGCTTCCCACGGTATACTGCTCGGGCGGCCTTGTCAGCCGGTAGCCCCCGCCCTTTCCGCGCACGCCTGTCAGAAACTGGCTCTGCACCAGACTTTTGAGAATGCTCTCCAGATATTTTTCCGAGATATCCTGACGCCGGGCAATAGCTTTGAGAGGGATATATCCCTCTGCCTGGTGCTCGGCCAGGTCAATCATAACACGCAGCGCATAGCGCCCCTTGGTGGACACCATCATACAGCCGTTCCTCCGTTTCTTTTTGCTTCCTCTGCCGCGGGCCCTTTCCCGCGGCCTTTTTATTGCTCCGCAATAAAAAGCTTATCTTACTGACCACAGGCCGGGGACGTCCCGCAAAGCCTAAAAACAGCCTGCGGCTATTTTTTATGGATTGTATAGACGGAAATTGTCTTATAACATCTTGCGAGTTTTATTGAGGTGCGGAAACTGCCTGCATTTTCAACCGTTTTCCCATTTCCGCTTGTACCTTCTCACATCGCCGTATAGGTTGGTTTTGTAGAGTTGGATACCATTTTAACACTACAGCTAAGATGATACAGAACAGGCACAGGGATGCAATCACGCCTGCAAAGGCAATTTAGGATAACTTTGTACACCATTATGGTTACGCATTCGAAGTTCAAAAACCTTGCCATAAAAACAGTACCGGCAATAAAACCGATGGGGTAAAATGCTTATACATGTCCCCCTGAAAACGCCATTTAGCTGCGCAATATATCAAAGAAAAGACCCTGCCTTGAGATTATCATTTCCTTTCTGTTCCTTTGCGAAAAATCCCGTAGCAAGCAGTGGAAAGGGGCACCCTTCCCGTAAAAATCACTCGTTTTCATCTATGACAGTATACAAATACAAATTTATTAAATTTCTCTTATCGGAAAATACATATAACCCTTTCCCGTTGCTGGATCGATATAGTCGTGAACTGCTCCGACCAGCGACATACCTTCCTCATTCATTTGTTTAATGGTATCTTCAAACGCTCCATTATGGTTTTCAACAACTATATACTCATAACCTGGTATTATCCATTTTGTCCATCCAGCCGGTGCTTCTGCATTATCAACACATTCCACTCCCGCCAGATACAAGCCTTTGCTAAAGCCATCTTCCCAGGCATTAAATGTGTGAGAACCATCGGACATGGCCCCCCATATTCCCACAATATTTCCGTTTGTATCTTTCTTCGCCAGATGTGCTACTTCACTGAAGTGACCGTTTGCATCATCCCACAATTTCTGAATAAAGCCCGCGCCGTCTAGCGTTGAACCCTCTTTCCCAATGACAACAAACGCTTTTTTTATTACTTTAATCATTGTTCGCCTCCTCGATAAATTTAAAGTTGGTGCTTTTTATTGCCCTAAGAAATTCGGGCAACTCCGGGGACGCCAAAGTGCCAAAGTCATTGTAATTTTAAGTGTCTTGATACACAAAAACCAGTATTTGCAAGGGTATTTATGTTTTAAAACTTTTCGATAGCAAAAGTTCAAACCCTGTTTTTTTTTATTTCTCTGCAATAAAAAACTTATCTCAATGGCCGAGGACTGCCCATATAGTCCAAGACCCACCAAAAGCTATTTTTTAGATTTCCACATATAAACCTATTATACTGTTGGGTTAATAGGAATTCAACTGCAGACCTCGGCAAAAACTTCCTGCTTTCTCCTTGACAAGCGGACCGGTTCGGGTTATAATCCCTATAAACCTATCTGAAAGATTGGTATTTATGAAGCCTCACACCTCAGATCCTTTCCGCACACAGCCGCCGGGGCGGCTGTGCCTGTGCTGGCGCTGTTGCTGACAGCCCTTTCCGCCCGGCTTTGCCGGAACATACAAGCACATCATTCAGGGAGGAAATTTTTATGAGCCGTATCTATACATCCGCTGACCAGCTGATCGGGGCAACACCGCTGTTGGAGCTGTCCCACATTGAACGGGAACACAGGCTGAAGGCCCGCATCCTTGCCAAGCTGGAATATTTTAACCCGGCCGGTTCCGTGAAGGACCGCATCGCCAAAGCCATGATCGACGACGGGGAAGCCCGCGGCCTGCTGAAGCCCGGTTCCGTCATTATCGAACCCACCTCCGGCAACACCGGCATCGGCCTTGCCTCTGTGGCAGCCGCGCGGGGTTACCGAATCATCATCGTCATGCCTGACACCATGAGCGTTGAGCGCCGCCAGCTGATAAAGGCTTACGGTGCAGAGCTGGTGCTCACCGAGGGTGCGTTGGGCATGAAAGGCGCCATCGCCAAGGCGGAAGATCTGGCCAAAGAGATTCCGGACAGTTTTATCCCCGGGCAGTTCGTCAACCCGGCCAACCCCGCTGTACACAAAGCCACCACGGGGCCGGAAATTTGGGCCGATACCGACGGCAAGGTCGATATCTTTATCGCAGGCGTGGGCACGGGCGGCACCGTCACCGGCGTGGGCGCTTATCTCAAGGCGCAGAACCCTGCCATCCGCGTAATAGCCGTGGAGCCTGCGGCCTCTCCGGTGCTGAGCAAGGGCACAGCCGGGCCGCACAAGATCCAGGGCATCGGCGCAGGTTTTGTGCCCGAAGTTCTGGACACTCATATTTATGACGAGGTCATACCCGTGGAGAATGAGGACGCCTTTTCCGCAGGCCGTCTGGTGGGCCGTCTGGAGGGCGTGCTGGTGGGCATCTCCTCGGGCGCGGCTGTCTGGACCGCCATTCAGCTGGCCAAACGGCCGGAAAACGCGGGCAAGACCATCGTGGCACTGCTGCCCGACACCGGCGACCGCTATCTTTCCACACCGCTGTTCGCCGACTGAACGCTGCCGGAAAGGATGAGCATATATGGCTATGACGTTTGAGGAAGCGGAAGCTCTGCTCACCCCGGCCCAGCGGGATGCGCTGGCGCGCTGTGCATTGGAGGACGCGCCGCCGCCAAGCCCGTTGTCGGAAGCACAGCGTGTATTCTGCTTCGGCCTTTCTGTGCTGTGTGAATACGAGCAGCGGGATGAAATTTTTCGCTATCTGCTCTGATCGTACATCCCGCCACGGTCATCGAGGTCGTTTTTTCAGGCCTTGCATGCCGTCCCGCGTCCAACCGGGTAAGCATTACGGAACAATCAAAAAACCGCCGCCCGCGGATTCCCTCTTATGAGGGCTGCGCGGGCGGCGGTTTTTACAGTTGCCGCTCTCCTTTATCTCGGGACAGGCGCGTATCAAACCCGTCTGTGCTCAAAACGCGGCGCGCCGTTTTCCACCATGACCACACCATAGCTGCCGCGCCCCTGCACCCGGGAAAGCGCGCCGGGGTTGAAAAGCACCACACCGCTCCGCTCCTCGCAGCCAGCACAGTGGGTATGTCCATAAAGCGCTGCATCCGCACCGCGTGCACGTGCCGCATCAGCAAGTGTATCCAGTTCGTTTTTTACATTATATAAATTACCATGTGTATAATAAAATAACACACCGCCGAAAGCGGCCAGCCCGTCCGGCGGGGCAAAGGAGGCATAATCGCAGTTGCCCCGCACGCTGTAAATCTTCAGCTCCGGGCGCATATCCTGCAGGTCCTCCGCTTCCCGCAGACCGTCTCCCAAAAAAATAACGGCGTCTGCATCCGCTTCGGCATCCACCGCGCGTTCCAGCGCGTCCAAATCTCCGTGGACGTCGGAAACGACCAGCAGCTTCATATGCTTTCCGCCTTTCAGGCCGCGCCTTACTCCAGGCAGCGGCGGTAAATTTCGCTCTTGGAAAATGCACTGTGCGCAGCGGCATATTTTGCCGCCGCCGTGGCGCTCTGGCCCGCGGCCATCTGTTTTCGCGCCAGGCCGACGGCGTCGTCCAGCGTCAGTTCCTGCGCAGGGCATGGCTGTGCGCCGGCCATCACCAGCACAAACTCGCCCCGGGGCGGGTTTTCTTTATAGTAAGCGCTGGCGTCCCCCACGGTGGTGACACGGATCTCCTCGTGCAGCTTTGTCAGCTCCCGGCAGATGGTCAGGCTCCGCTCCGGTCCGAACGCCTGCTCCAAGTCTTGTAAAGTCGTGGGCAGTTTATGCGGTGCCTCGTAAAAAATCACGGTGCGCTCCTCGTTTTGCAGTGCGGCCAGCCGCTCCTTTTTCTGACGGCGGTTGGTAGGCAGAAAACCTTCGAACACAAACCGACCCGTCGGCTGCCCGGAAATGCACAGCGCCGTGACAGCGGCGCTGGCCGCGGGCACGGGCACTACGGGAATGCCCCGGGCGTGTGCGTCCCGCACGATGACCTCCCCGGGGTCGGAAACGGCGGGCATACCCGCGTCGCTGCACAGCGCGCAGGATTCCCCGGCCTCGATGCGGTCCAGAATATAACCGCCCCGCTCTTTCAGATTGTGCTCATAATAGCTCACCATCGGCTTTTTCAGGCCCAGGTGGTTCAGCAGCTTCAGCGTCACACGGGTGTCTTCGGCGGCAATAAAATCCGCTTTTGCAAAGGTTTCCGCCGCGCGTGGGGTAAGGTCGCCCAAATTGCCGATGGGCGTTGCCACGATATACAAAGTGCCGCTCATGGGGCCTCCTTTTTCGGTTCTGTTCCGTAAATTTCCAGCATGGCCGCGCTGGGGCGGCCGTCTGCCCGCGCGGTAACGAGCGGGGCCGGCACGCGCAGGCCCGGCGCGCGGTTTTTCTGGCCTTCCACCAGCACCAGCCAGGGCGCTTTTTCAGGCCGGGCCATAACAAATTGCAGACGCTTGGGTTCAATGCGCGCGCCGCGCATTGCGCACAGCACGTCCGCCAGGCGTTCCGGACGCTGGCACACACACAGCCTGCCGCCGTCTTTCAGCAGCAGACCCGCAGCCGCGCATACATCGGGCATCGTGCAGGAAAGCTCATGGCGCGCACCCGCCCGCGCCGTGTCCGGACTGACGCGCCCACCTGTAAAATAGGGCGGGTTGCAGGCCACGACATCGCGGCTCTGGGCATATGGGTGCAGGCCTGCAAGGTCCCGCAGATCTGCTGTGACCGGCGTGATATGCCAGGCCTCCGCAGCCTGCACCGCCGCGTGCAGCTGCGCTACGGCGCCGGGCGCGATATCCAGCGCAAGGCATGAACCGCGGTGCCCTCTGTCGTGCCAGCGCAGGGGAATGACCCCGCAGCCGGTGCCCAGATCGCACACAGCCTCGGCGCGGCGCACGCGGCAAAAGTGAGCCAGCAGCAGTGCATCCTGGCCAAAACGGTGGCTTTGCGTGATGAAAACGGGTGTGCCGTTGGCAAGGTGTTCCTGCTGCAAAGGCGGAGGCTCCTTTCGAATCGGTTTCAGCGGCACGCCCAAGTAGAGGAGGCCGCTCAAATCAAAAATTCAGGCCCCTCGCGGATGCAGAGGCCGAAATCGCCTGAATAAGGAAAAAGCAAGGCGGGCACGCACGGTGCCCGCCTCTTTGTTGCTTTGCTCTGCTTTTCCCGGGAAATCAACCCTCGGAAATAGCGGAAACCGGGCATTCGCCGGCGCAGGTGCCGCAATCCAGGCAGGCGTCCGCGTCGATGACATACTTGCCGTCGCCCTCGGAAATCGCAGAAACCGGGCACACGCCGGCGCAGGTGCCGCAAGCGATGCAGTCGTCAGAAATTTTGTAAGCCATAAGTATCCATCCTCTTCTCCGCGCGATCGAATTTTTTACGGCAGCGTGCGCGAGCGGCGCGGGTCAGCGCATGCAGCCGCCAGAGGCTGTGCCCCCATGTGTTCTCATTTTAACATAAAATGCGGATTTTTCAAGGGGCGCAGGGCCACTTTCACGCACTTTTTACACGCCGGGAAACAGCTTTTCCCCGCGCGGCCCGGCAGACGCAGACCTATGCGGGGCAAAAGCGTTTATTCGGTGATCTCTTCCGGCTCCGGGTCCGGCGCGATGGGTGCGCGCTTGCCGCCGCGCAGATACTGGCATTCGTCCTTGTGGAACGTTTTGAAGCCGGTGGCTGGGGGGTCCATCCGCACGCGCAGGGTACCGGAGATGACATTGGTCTCCACCACGGCGCCCACTCCCTCAGGCGTTTTGACAATGCTCCCCACGCCCGGAGTGATCCTGTTCAGATACTCATATGCCGGCTGCTCGTAGGCAAGACAGCACATCAGGCGGCCGCAGCTGCCGCTGATCTTGGCCGGATTGAGCGAGAGTCCCTGTTCCTTGGCCATTTTGATGGACACCGGCTGGAAATCCCGCAGAAAACGGCTACAGCAGAACGGCTGGCCGCAAATACCCAAGCCGCCCAGCATTTTGCTCTCGTCCCGTACGCCGATCTGCCGCAGCTCGATGCGCGTGCGAAACACACCGGCAAGGTCCTTGACAAGGTCACGGAAGTCGATGCGTCCGTCGGCCGTAAAGTAGAACAGGATCTTGTTGCGGTCCAGCGTATACTCCACATCCACCAGCTTCATGTCCAGCTTGTGCTTGGCAATGCGCTCCTCGCACACCGAAAAGGCGCGTTTTTCGTCCGCGCGGTTCTGCTGCATGCGGCGCACATCCACGGCGTCCGCCATGCGCGTGACCGTCTTGAGCGGCTTGACGATGCTGGAATCCGGCACGTCATGAGGGCCTTTTGCTACCTCGCCGCACTCTGTTCCCCGGGCCGTTTCCACGATAACGTGGTCCCCCTGTTGGAGCTCCAGATCGCCGGGGCTGAAATAGTAGGATTTGCCGTTCGCTTTGAAGCGGACGCCGATCACTTTTGTCATAGCTTCTTTCCTTTCGCCGCCGCTGCAATGGGTGTCAGTTCCGCCGCCCGCGGCATTTGAAGCGGCGTTTTATCAAGAGAGTGGGGGCGCGGGGAAGAAATATCCGCGCAAAGTCTCCGCCCGCCGGCAAAGCCCTCCCGCCCAAAGCGCAGGCTCATGCCGTCAGGCGCGCGGCAAGGCAGGTGAGCGCCAGTTTACCGCTGACATTGCCTGCCAGCAGCCGGGCCGTTTTTCCGGCTTCCCCTGCGCAGCGCGCGGCGCGGGCCGGGCTTACAGGGCTTTGGGCCGCCTCGCTGCCCCGCAGTGAAGCGCTACACACGTTCAGCAGCAGGCCAAGAAGCGCCTGTGTGCCCGCGCGGTCTTTTTCATATTTGGAAAGCAGCGCCAATGCGCCGTAAACGTCCTGTTTTTCGGCCAGGCCCGCCAGCTTCAGCGCGTCCAGCAAAAGCGTCCGCCCGGCCGCGTCCTCCAGGCAGCGCTTCGCACTGCCGATCTTCCCACCGAACAGCGCCGCATACCGAGCGGCCTCAGGCTCCTTTGGAAAGTGCTTCTTCATATACGCCGCGCACACCTCCTCGGCCACGGGGGCCAGGGAATAGGCGCAGCAGCGGCTGCGGATGGTGGCCATCACGTTCGCCTCGCTGGGCGCCGTCAGGATAAACAGCACACCCTCAGGCGGCTCCTCCAGCACCTTCAGCAAGGCGTTGGCACTGGCGCCGTTCAGCTTGTCCGCGCCTTTGATGTGCACGGCGCGTCCTCCAGCGGAGAGCGCGGTGTTGAATATCTCCCGCCGCACCTCGCGCACACGGTCCACGCGGATATCCCCGGAAACGCCTTCGCCCGCCAGCAGCAGGTATTCCGGGCTTTGACCCGCCAAAACCTGAGCGGCGGAGGCGCCGCCGTTTGGGTAAAGGTAATCCGCGGCCAGGCAGCGCGCGGCAAAGCCCGCGCCTGTGCCTGCCTCGCCGCAAAGCAGGATACTATGAGAAAGCCGCCCGGCCGCAAGCGCGGCCGAGAGGCTTTCCTTGAGTGTTTCATTTCCGAGCAGGGAATCCAGCGCAGCCATTACAGCTTTTCAAAGCGTTCCACGTTGGTGACGAACACCGTCGCGCCGCCCACAGTCACTTCCAGCGGATAGGCCGTCGTGACACCGATGCCGTAGCTGGCGGTGCTGGGCACCACCTCTTTGCGCTGCTTGGAGCAGGAGGCGATCAGCTCAATGCACTTATCCACCTTTTCATCGTCGGTGCCGATGAGCAGCGTCATGTTGCCCGCCATCAGGAAACCGCCCGTAGTGGACAGCTTTGTTACCGAAAAGCCGCCCTTCGTCAGTGCGTTACAAACAGCATTTGCGTCTTCCTTGTTGACGATCGCGGTAATCATTTTCATAACAATACCCCCTAAACATTACAGGGCGCGGGGTGCGCCTTCTGCTTGCTTTCATTTTAGCACAGATCGCACGAAAAATCCACTGCCGCGCGGGTGCAGGCACAAATTCCCCGTGTCAGCGCCAGTTGCTGCGGTTCTGGTTCTGCCAGGTACGGCGCGTCTTATGATACTTGATCTCCTGCTTGACCGTGCGGAAGAAATCCCCGCCGAAAAACAGAAGAAAGTTTGCCAGCGAGAGCAGCACCGCCGCCCGGGTGCTCCAGCCTCCCATCAGCAGGTCGATGAGACACAGCGCGCCCGAGAATAGGGCCATATACTTCATCTTAATGGGGATGATGAAGAACAGCAGCACCTGAAAATCAGGGTAGAGCATGGCAAAAGCAAAAAACAGCGACAGGTTGATGTAGTAGCTGGTGCCGTAACCTGTGAGCGCAGCCGCCAAGATGGCCCCGAGCATGCCGCACAAGTAATAGACGTTGAACTGGAAATCGCCCCAGGTATTTTCCAGTGTGTTGCCGATGAGATAGTAGAAATAAAGCGTCAGCACAAGGCCCAGCGGGCTGGTGCTCTGGGGAATGAACACAAAGGTGAACAGCCGCCACACCTCGCCGTGCATCACGGCGGCCCAGTTCAGCGAAAAACGGCTGAGCAGCAGGATGTCTGGGTTGAGCAGATTGGCCAGATAAACCATGGCCTGCCCCGCGATGATGACCAGCATCAGATGGGGAATGCAGATGCGGCCGAATTTCCGTTCGAGCTTATAGACCCATTTCATGAAACGTTTGGTTCCTTTCTCCACCGCCCGCGCCGCGGGCGGATATTGCTTTTTGTTGAATCCGCCGCGGGCGGAAAAAACCGGCGGCGATATAAAGATATTGTATCAAAACCTCTTTCAGTATTCAACAATTAGTTATGTACAAACTGTAACATTCGCGGAATATTGTGGAAAACCGGGGTCTATTTTACGCCCTTTTCAACGCTTTCCACAGGGTTTTCAACAAAAGCTGTGGAAAACCCGCTATACTCGGTGTAAAACTCGGTTGAAATGTTGAAAGTTTTCCTTGTCCGTGTTGAAAAACGCTCCGCGCCGGATCCCGGCGCGAAGCGAAGCATGGCATGTACTTTTGTTTTGAAGTATGCAGTTTGGGCGCATATATATTTGAAGCTGCCGCATGAAAATATATATTTTCTAGAGATGGGGCTTCAAATCTTTTTCTCACGGGCTCACCCACAAAATATTGGGGATGTGTTTGCCGCCTTATGCCGACGCATCTTTATCCGCATTTGGAGAAACCGCAGTTGCGGCAGATGACACAGCCTCCCTCATGCTCCACGGGGCCGCCGCATTCGGGGCAGATATGTATCTCCGACGCCGCGGCAGGCACATGGCTGCCGCGGGGTC
>OLGF01002869.1_pt1 | contig 15215 bp, 20 predicted proteins | sample 1604971 | NCBI WGS metagenome assembly OLGF01 (sample SAMEA3888902, study PRJEB22519) | human gut metagenome | biome: human gut; feature: human-associated habitat; material: faeces | place: Denmark | collected 2011 | reverse complement strand
TCTTCGGGAAAGTTACGAGGGACGGCAGAACTTTCAATCGTTTCACAGAAATAGACATAAAATAAATGATAAAGATACGTTGCGTAGTAGAGCACATTACCTACCAAAATCAGGAGAATGGATATTCCGTGATGAGGGTTAAGGTCAAGGATTATTCAGAACTTGTTACCTTGGTGGGCAACCTGCTGGATATACCAGTGGGTGCTGTACTATTGTGTAATGGTGACTGGAAAGTCGATAAGCGATACGGACGTCAATTCGTATGTGAGACGTGGGAAGAAGTGATGCCTGCAACTGTATATGGCATAGAGAAATATTTGGGAAGCGGACTGGTGAAAGGCATTGGTCCGAAGTATGCTCATCTGATAGTTGAGAGGTTCGGTACTGATACCATCGAGGTAATTGAAGATGACATCGAACGACTATATGAAGTGGCCGGCATCGGTAAGAAACGTGTAGAGAAAATACGAGACAGTTGGGAGAAACAGAAGGACATCAAGAATGTAATGATCTTCCTGCAACAATACGGAGTAAGTACTGCGTATGCCGCCAAAATATATCGCCAGTACGGCAAGGAAAGCATCGACAACGTGAAAGAGAATCCTTATCGCCTTGCAGATGATATTTGGGGCATCGGATTTAAAACCGCTGATGGTATTGCCTCTAAGATGGGCTACGAGAAAAACGATTTGAGACGTTGCAAAAGTGGCATAAGTTATACATTAAATGAACTTTCCAACGAAGGACATGTATATGCTATAGAAGAGCAGCTTATAGAAGCAGCCAAGAAACTGCTTGAAGCAGACGAAGAACCCATCAGACAAGCCATTTCAGAGATGATTGCTTCGGAAGATCTCATCCGTGAGAATGAAGCCATATATCTGCCTCCATTCTATCATTCTGAACGTGGAACGGCAAAGAAACTCTTGACCTTAATAAATAGTCAAGGAGCAAATAACCTCGGATTGAAGGCTGATATTAAAGCGATTGAAAAGGCCTCTGGTATAGAATATGACGAGGTTCAGATTGCTGCCATCCAACAAGCGATCCGCTCGAAAGTGATGGTACTGACTGGCGGTCCTGGTACAGGTAAGACCACAACTACGCAAGGTATTATTACTGCGTATAAAACGGCAGGAATGAGGATTTTGCTTGCAGCACCTACTGGCCGTGCGTCCAAGCGAATGAGCGAAGCTACCAATATGGAAGCCAAGACCATTCATAGACTATTGGAGTTTAATCCACAAGATGGTTACAAACGAAATGAGGAGAATCCACTGGAAGGTGATGCGCTGATTGTGGATGAGTGTTCTATGATTGACATCATATTGATGTATAATCTAATGAAGGCTATTCCCGAACACATGCGCTTACTGCTTGTGGGTGATATTGACCAGTTGCCAAGTGTTGGAGCTGGCAATGTTTTGCGTGACATTATTGACTCCGAGAAGATTCCCGTAGTTCGACTAATCCGCATCTTCCGGCAGGCTCAATCCAGTAGAATCGTCATGAGTGCCCATGCCATCAACCAAGGGCATTATCCAGATACGAGCAACGGCAAGCAGACCGACTTCTTCTTCATCAAAAATGAAGACCCGGAACAAGTGGCTGAAGAAATAGTAAAACTTGTGAAGTATCGCTTGCCAAAGGCTTACAATCAGCCTTTAAGCAACATCCAGGTACTTACGCCGATGCAAAGAAGTGTGGTAGGTGCAGCCAACCTGAACATGATGCTACAGCAAGCACTCAATACAACTACATTGGGCATAAGCCGTGGTGGTACAACTTATAAGTTGGGCGACCGTGTGATGCAAATACGTAACAATTACGATAAGAATGTGTACAATGGTGACATCGGAACTGTAGAAAAAGTCAACATAGAAGACCGCACACTCTGTGTCAACTTTGACAACAATCTGGTGGAATATGAAGCAACGGAGCTTGATGAGCTAACATTGGCCTATGCTTCTACCATTCATAAATCGCAAGGTTCGGAATATCCGATCGTGGTAATCCCAGTTTTGATGACTCATTTTGTGATGCTTCAGCGCAACCTCATCTATACAGGCATTACGAGAGCTAAAAAAATCTGTGTGCTTATCGGCCAGCCCAAAGCTCTCGCTTATGCAATACGTAATCTGACGGTAATCAACAGAAACACCAAATTGAAAGAACGACTGCGTGGAGAGATAGAAGCGAACAATGATTCTGGTCTCCACATCAGCAGTAGATACATACTTCCTGAGGAACAGCCAATGATGGCTGCGGAACCAGAGCCAAATCCAGACATTAGAAGTAATATTAAATGATCATATATATAGCAAGAAAGATGTATTTTTTCTGATATGGTAAAGGTTTTTAGTATAACAGAAATAAATTAATTGGACAAAAATGAGAAAGGAATCAAGAGCAATGGATAGTGAGTGGGCTTTGGAAATAATGCACAAGGCTCCGTATATAACGGTCAGTTTTATTGACGAAGAAGGCAAGCCTTATGGTTTACCCCTGTCACTCGCATCAGATGATGATGTGAACTGGTATTTTCATGGTGCCCTGGAAGGCAAGAAGCTGGAGGCAATCAAGGCTCATCCTGAGGTCTGCCTTTCAGCCGTAACCCGTTGTGCGCCTACGGTTGGTCCGAAGGACGGCAGTTTCACCCTGCAGTTCAAATCAGCCATTGCATTCGGCAAGGCAGAAATAGTGACAGATGAAGCAGAGAAGATTCATGGGCTCCGACTAGTTTGTGAACGGTTTCTTCCTCACCACATGGATGCTTTCGACCAGAGCATCGCCCGTTCCCTATCACGCACGGCTGTAGTTCGCATCACGCTTACTGAGCCACCAACCGGCAAGCGCAAGCAGTATGATAAGGAGGGCGTGGAAATGAAATATGGAAGAATGGAATAACGAACATTAAAACATATAGATTATGAAGAAGATAAAGTTAAGCAACGGCGTGGAAATGCCGCAACTGGGTTATGGTGTTTATCAGGTGGAACCTGATCCAACCCTACCCTCACCCAGATAGGCGAGAAATACGGCAAGACTGCTGCACAGGTAGCCTTGCACTGGCTGTTGCAGAGCGATGTAATCATCATCCCGAAGACTGTTCATAAGGAACGAATGCAGGAGAATCTGAACATTTGCATAAAAATCATTAGAATGGAGAATTATGGAAGAAAAATTATCGACTATATATTTGGTTGGCGGTCAAACAGCTCTGCAGTATCTTATGAACGTGAGCAAAAAATACAGGCAAATAGCGACCGAAGCGATATTCGAGTGTTTGAGACTGGGATATCCCCTCAACGACATGGAAATATCAGGCAAAGCTCGCGAACTGCTAAGGAAGAGGAATGTAATTGGTTAAAACGATTTTTTCAAATTTTCTTCAAACTGAAGCAAAGGGTGTCCGTACCAATGCTGGAGCAAAGCTACACGATTTAATTTTATCCAAGCAATCACACTCTCTGCATCTTCATCAGAAAGCAACTTTGCATTAGGTTTTCTCATCGGATTATCCTCTATCGTAAAATATTCAAATTGCTTTCGGTTAACCATTACACCCAGAAAGGGCGTGAAAGTCATAGTTGTTTCAAAAGGAATATAAACTTTAATCTTATGACTAAGCCCAGTGCTTTCTTGCCAGAAACATGAAATGTCAAAAAAGGGAGGGTAAAAGTAAGGCTTGTCATTTCTTGGAATAATCATAAATTGATCATATTTGGTTGATTACAAAACTCATAATTCTCAGTAACAATCGAGGCATTGGAAAACAACACAGTGCTGCATTCGCTCATCCCATAGGCATTATGAATGTGCCCGAAGAGATGAGCCTCCGGCTTGATGCGTTTAACTGCATCTAGCAATGTTCTGCTGCCATAATGTAAACCTGCACTTTCATCCATAATGAGATAGGGTGGCTGATGAGTGATAAGCACGTCGATATTGGAAGGAATGTTCTCCAACATTTTGGTATAGTTACCACTTATATCATCTTCCACGAACATCGGGATGCCGAAGAACTTTATGCCTTCTATCGTTACACCGTTACCATAAAGATAATGGCAGTTTTCGGGCAGACCATTGATATCGGCTCCGAAAAGACAGTCGTCATGGTTTCCTGCTATGAAAACTTTGTGTTTGTATGGCAAGGCACAGAACCATTCCATAAAGTCGATAACTTCGGCTTCAGTTCCTGCCATCGTGAAGTCACCGGAATGGACTATCACGTCAGCTGCAGGAAGATCCTGCAGCTGACGATGATGGCTGTGAGTGTCGGAAATGTGAAGTATCTTCATTACTGATTTGTGCTTAAAATGATTTCTGAAATTTCCTTTCCTGTTCCTAAGTCTAAACATCGAAACTCGACTTTTTTTTCTGTATCTAATCCTGCATTATCATAACTAGCTTTTATTTTTTCTGCAATAGACTTGATTGTTCTATCATTTGCAGATTTTACTATCATAATGAAATACACAAACTTTTGGTCTTCATTCAGTAATTTCACATAATCTTTCATATAACTTTGCTTATCAGGATTTAAAGCTTTGAACTCTATCAACGCAACCCTAGTAAGTTTATCCTGTTTTTTTAGAAATATTGAAAAATCAACCATTGCAGATTGACCATTTGGATAGTCAACTTTACATGGCATTTCCTTGTTACTAAAATCATACCTTTTGCTTGTAGGCGTTTCCACAGAATAATAAGCATCCCAATTTTTTGAGCAATACTTATTGAATTCCTCCACAAAAACAAATCGGAGTTCTTGCTCACTGATTCTAAACTCTTCCTTTTTATCCTTACTTTCTCTCTTTAAGGGAAATATAATTCTTGAAGAATTATTATTATAAGTCCCTATTTTTTGATTCTCCATTTGTGTCCTATAAACCACGCTAATTGTGTTAAACGTCTTTTTAATAATAACGTCAATATGTTTTTTTACAATCTCATCTTCCATTGTTTCTTAATTTTATAATTCAGTCCCAGCCTCCTTATGGATGCAGATGACCTCCTTGGGTTTAACAATATCTATAACTTTCTTGATGCACTCTTTCGAAGCGTGTCCTGAGGTATGAATATCCACCACATTGGGAAACGCCTCTCGAAAGTCTCTGTAAGCAGGATTTTGCTTTACTTGCAATGGGTCTTTGTAATAACCATCCCAAGCAGAATAGATGAGAAGAACCTCTGACGAAGATAAACCTTGACACATTTTCTTCACAAAATCCAAATGGCTAGCCCCTGTTACCAAGACAAAGCCTTTCTTTTGCATCTCACCGAGTTTAGGATCATCCTCCCCCACATACTTAAAGTGAAAAGCAAACAAGCCCTTTGAAGATTTTGCTTCTCGATGTGTAAAGATTCTCATTGCCCTGCCCATCATTCCACCAGTATAGTATAGTCCCTTACGAGCTTTGAGAGCTGCCGTTTTGACACTTGCCAATCTCTCAATATCCGTGGCAGAAGCCAAGACTATCACATACTTGAAAGCACTCATCACACAAGCCATACGTCTGGACACCTCACTTTCTCGAATACAAAGGTCTCCACGCTTCAGTGTGGTTCCTTCTGTGATAAGCAAGTCTATATTAGAAGCATATCTATGAAGCGTAGGATATAATCCTTTGCCAAGATAGCCATGGTCACGATAATCACCAGTATGCCATAGGCGTTTTCCGTCAGCTTCGATAAGAAACATATAAGAATCATAGATGCTATGGCTATTAAAAAAAGGAGTAATACGGATATCCCCTATCATAAAAGATTTTGGCCGAGTATGCGGTGCTGTACGCTCCCATATATGAAAATCTTTTATCTTCCTTATTTTCTGCTCATCATCTATCAATATCTTACTTTTTTCTTCCGAATCTTTCCATTCTTGCTCATGAGCTATTTTCAACAGATCATACTTCGCAAGCATTAGTTCTTGACCTCCCACACCTATATATTGAGGCACATAGCAAGGAATCAGGTCAAACAAACCAACATGATCTTCATGGGCATGAGTGTAAACCACCGCTTGGTGCTGCTTAACATTTTGCGCAAAGATGTCACGCACCAAAGCTTCATCTTGCTCAGGTGTAGTAGGAACAGCACAACCAGGCAAATTCTGACCGAAATCCACAAAGACACGAGAAGTCTTCGTGGAAATTTCGGTAATACATCCACCTATTTGGTCTATTCCACGATGAATCGTAACTACAACATCGCTATCTTTTAGATATGTTTGAAATCTTGCCATCGTCATTCAATTATATTGTTTTATTAGAAAACGTATACTTATTAGAAATATTGTCTTAAATCCATAATTCCGCAAACTTCCCTATCTTTTTTACTTGATATTTATGTATATTCATTGGGATACAACTTCAACTAAGGTTACTAATCTCACAGAATCCTCATGGCAAGAGCCTATTCCCCACGTTATAGTTTCAAAGGACTTGCTTACCAGATGCAAACTTTCCATATCTGTCATTTGCAATTCATGACCAGTTGGCTGGAAGACAAGAAAGAGTACACGAGCTATCTTACGCCCCACGCACAAGGATTCGAGTTTATCTTGCGTCATTTTGCAAACCAATTTATACGGCTTATTCCATAAATCAAACTCCTCACAATCAAAGGCTACAAGTTTGCCTTTTGTAAGAAAGAAGGGCTCCAAGTCATCATTATCAATGCTTACCACCATATGGGTCTGATAAAACTCCCTCACCAGACCCTTTATTATTTCAATATTGCTTATCATTGATTTTACTTCAATACTCTTCGTATGATGACTCTCGTATTCTCCAATTTCAGCATCGGCTGAGACATATAGGTGGTAAACTCACATCCTTGCTCCTTCATCCATTTCACTACCTCATTTCTAACCTCGTTGTCATAGCAAATGGTGAGACCTAAAGGAAGAGTTACTTGAAAATCTTTTGGTTCGATTTCCTTGCCTGTCACCATTGGGTTGCTAGGTTCAAGCCCAAGGCAGTATGCCACATAGCTGCCTGCCAATATTCCCTTGGAAGGCTCAGCACTGTATCCTAACTGCTCTTTTACTTTATCCATTACATCTCTCAATGTCATTAGGTCCTTAGCAATACCCAAGTTTGCAAATACCAGCAACTCCTCTTTTATTCGGGTTTCGATTTCAGGTGTCAGGGAATCGAATTTCTGCTTTGCACCAAACATAGTTTGGAATGTCAACGACTCGTTGAGTGTTCTCTGTTGCAGTTGCACCTTGCGTTTCTGTTCTTTGTTCATTGTTCATTATGTATTTTAAGTTCTACAATATCATAAGAAGCATCTTTTTCATGTGCTCCTTATATTTCTATAATACGATAATCCCAATGTAATAATTTTCGAAAAGTCTCTATTTCTGCACACTTTTGCAAGAAATGAGCAAGAATTTCACAAAGTTTAACCATACGGGGCTCTTAGTTACCATTCTGACTACAACACTAGAAGTTAACCGCTTTATGAAAGTAGAAGAGGTGTCTAACCAAAAATATGGTTTACAGCTTATGAGCGATGATTATATTCTTGAAAATCTCATAGAAGAACTGAGGGAAACCCAATAACTTCAAAAATGGAGGCTTAATGTAAGAAGTTACGGAGAATATGAATTATCTCCGTAACTTTTTACATTTTCATCTTATATGTTTTTGGGAGCATTTCACTCCAAAACTATACAGTATTAGAAATCACATGTATCCGGGTCTGAACCTATTCTGTCTGCCTTCAGCGATGCAATTTCAAACATTTCCTGCTGAGAGAGTTCAAAATCGAATACATCGATATTTTCCTTGATTCGGCTTGGAGTAACCGACTTTGCCAGTGGCAGCACGCCTGTCTGCATCACCCATCGGATAACTACCTGAGCCACGCTCTTGCCATGGCTGGCAGCAATCGACTTCAAGAGAGGATTATCCAAGACATTACCTCTTCCCAATGGGCTCCATGCTTCCACAAGAATGTTGTTCTTCTGGCAGAACTCAACACACTCCTTCTGGGTGAATCCAGGATGATACTCTATCTGGTCAACCATTGGACAGATGTTTGCCTTCGCCATTACTGGCTCTGCATGATGCTGCATGAAGTTAGAAAGACCGATGCTGCGAATCAAGCCCTCTTCATGCAGACGCTCTATCGCTTTCCAAGTATCTACATTCAGCTGATTTGCATCCTTGCCAAACTGCAACTCGTTGGCTGGCCAATGGATGAGGTAGAGGTCGAGATAATCAAGATGCAAATCACTCAAAGTCTTGTCAAACGCCTTCAAGGTCTTGTCGTAGCCACGCTCTGTGTTCCAAACCTTACTGGTAACAAAGAGATTCTCACGCTTGATACCACTTTCCTTGATTCCCTCGCCCACGCTCTTCTCATTTTTATAGATAGCAGCGGTGTCGATGTGGGTGTAGCCTGCAGCGATGGCAGCTTTCACAGCTTCAACGCAGGTTGCTCCATCAGGAGTGAGAAACGTTCCGAAGCCCGGTGTAGGAATCTTCACTCCATTATTCAATAATATTTCCTTTTCCATGATTAAACTAATCTTTTAAATTTCAACTATTCTTTTGACGGTGCAAAGTTACTGACTTTTCCGCTTAACAAAGTTCTGTATGTTTGCAATATCATCGTGTATCTTTGCAAAAATTACCATTACTTAGCAGCGCCATTGATTTCCCTGCGATATTCAGCAGGAGCAAGATGGATGGTGCGCAACCATTCAAAGTAGTACCATTTCGTAAAACCCTCACAATAGATTTTGACGGTATATTCAAGCGGTCTCTGTTCCATGTTAACCTCCTTTCTTATTCGTCAATAAATATACTGCCCAACTGAGGCTTTGCTCCCAACTTACCTGCTCTGTAAGCATTGAGGATGGACACTTCCTTATGGAGACCGAAATCTTTGGCACGATAAATCTCTGTCGCTCCCGATTCGTTTTTGCTGGCAAAATACACCATATCCCTGCGGATAAAATCCTCGTCAAGAAGCATAAGACTATGAGTAGAGAATATCAATTGTGCCCGGTCTGAATTTACAAGGAATGTCTTGATAATATGGGTGAACAGGTCGTAATGCAGCGAGTTCTCCAACTCATCACACAGCAATGTCTGATTGTTTTTGATAAGTGTAAATAGCAATGCCGACAAACCGTACATACGGTTGGTACCTTCCGATTCCACCATGTTAGAAAGACTTCCCGTATAGAAAGGAGTCTTGTGGGTGAAGAACAATTCTTCTGTAGATATGCTCTTGTCCTGTGGTTCCGAGATATGTAAGATTTTTGCTATCTTTCTGAACTTCTCCATTGCTTCCTCAGAAACCTCACCTTTTTCTTCCTTGATGTATATGTCGGAAATGTTGAAATCAGCCTTTTCAAACATCTCGCAGATAAACTTCTTGCTATCAGCATCCAATCTTACCACATCGTTAGCTAACTGTCCAAGATTATCATTCTTGCTGAGCAAAGGCATGAACTCACTTTCAAAATAATTGAAGACTTTGTCAAGTTCAACATTCTTTTCAACGTTTGCATTCTTATAGGTTGTGAGTACCGTAGCATTGGAAATGCAATTTGACTCTATGAATAGTTTCTGTGTTGCAGACAACTTCAGCAATGGTCCAAAAGAAATTGAAGAATTGCTCTTGTCCTCATTCCAGGTACGCTCATAAAAGAGCGCACGGCGGTTATTGGGATAGAAGTACAGTTCTTCCTTATAAATCTTTTGGTTGTTCAAGACAACGGAATATTCATATCTGACATCACCAATATAGAAAATCAATTCAAATGATGAGTTTCGTTTTCGGCTATCCTCATCCATCATGAATGGTGTCAGTCCTGTGCCTGTACCAGGTTTCTTGGAACGACTTGCAACCAAATAAAAAATGAACCAAGCCAAAGCTTTGAGGATGTTGCTCTTGCCTGATGCGTTTGGTCCGTAAACAACACCCAATTTGGAAATGCGAACACCTTTTATTTTAACAACAGCGTAGTCTTCATACGTTTTGTCAGCAGAAGCTGTAAAATCCAGCGTCTGCTCTTCTCTTATAGAAAGGAAATTCTTTACTTTAAATTGTAATATCATATCTTTCGTTCTAAAATCCGCAATTCTTTTACAAAAATACAAAGAAAAGATGAAATATACAGTTTTTCAGCATCAAATTTAAGAATATTTTTCAGAAAATCCGATATAGTAAAGAAATAATCCTTTCAAGCATCGCAGATAAGGAAAACAGACGCATTTCATTGACAGGTCGTAGCCCATTAGTGTCCCGTAAAAATCGGGACACTAATGAGTTCAAAAGGGAAACAGACATTCTTTCGCCATGCTCGTATAGGTCATTGAGAAATAGTACACAAAACTATTGAGACCAATCCTTTTATCGGTCTCGTCTGAAATCGTTGCGTCCGTCTCCATGCCACCATGCGCCCAGGAAGGCGATGATGGCACGGAAAACAACGTAGATAACGATGATGTCAACAAATTCATTCATAAGCTTGATATTTAGCGAGTTATTCAATATATATTCACAACCGGAACGCCAAAACAGTTGGCTTTCTTGAAAGTGTAGTAGGTTCCACCCTTCTCTCTCCCATCATAGAAGGCAATGAGAAGGGACGCATTCTCAACCATGAACTCGTCTCGATCAAGAAAACATCGGGTGTAATAGTATTCTGAAAGGATGATCACATCATCTGCAGAAGCCATTAATCCATCATAAACCACCCTATCACTGGGCTTGAACCTATCTGCCTGACCTCTGAAAGGAATGGCTGCGGTAAGCGTCATTCCTGGGCAGGAAGGTTTCAGCGACTGCACAATCTGGGCTGCCATCAAGTCAATACCGATGGCGAATCCCGAAATAAAATTGCTGATGCCATGCTCGTAAGCTTCGAGGATGGCTTTGGTCAATCGCTCTCTTATGACCTCCTGCTGCGAGAAGTTGTAAAAGCGATGACCAGTAAAGGCTGCCGAAACAGCCTTATCAAACTTTGTCATGTTCTTTCTTTTCATTGCTGTACATATTTATATGATGTCTTGCCGAGGAAAATGCCGTTTGTAACGTGCGCCCCGACTTGTTCCAATTGTGCGGTGTAGGCACAGAATGAAGTGCCGGTAGTGACCACATCGTCCCAAATGCAGACTATCTTGTTTTTGAAGAAGTTCGCATCCACCTCAATATTATTCTTTTCCTTCAAGCGCTTTGCTCGCTCTTCCTTCTTGACCTTGGTGCCATGAACAGCGGTACGTTCACCAACAACCTTGACATGGGAAAAGCCGTTGATTGCTCCAGAAAACTTGCAGACAAGTTCAGAGAAGTTCTTGTTGCGTGCCTCGTTACGCTCCTGGCTGCTTGCAGGAACGCAAGAGAAGACAACGCTGCGAACCTTACGACCAAACTTCTTGACAAGCATCTTTGCTACGCACTTCGCCACATCAGCATGGTTTCGACCATCCTTGAAATCATAGATAACCTGGCGGTCGAAGAAAGCATCCATACCGATGTTCTTGATACGTACCGGATAATAGCGCAAAAAGCTGCTCAACTCCTTATCCTCCTGTCCCTTGATGTAAACCTGTACCATGTTCATTGCTTTAAGTGTTGTTACTTGGCAGGTAGCAGCCATCAGCTACTACCCACCGAGAAAAATGTTTTCAATCGTAAAGTCTGCTGAGGAAAGACTGCAACTCCCTGTCGATGATTTGAGAAAGCTGACATGGTTGGAATGGCTTTCTCTGCTCCACTCTGACCTTGCCGAGTCCGAACTTGGTTGCATCCAACTCCACACTTGCCATTTCATTGGCAGAAATGTAGCTGTACTCAGTCTCAGCCAGACCTACAACGATGCCAAAGAGCACAAAATCATCATTCTCTCGCTGTCCTTCAAGAATGTACCAGCGAGCGTTGCCGATGAAAAACACTGCGATGCAAACTGCATCCTTCTTCTTGCTATCCTGGGAATAGAGCGGATAGTCCTGCATTGCCTTCTCTAATTCTGGAGTAATCAGGCGGTTGTTGAAATCTTTTGCCATAGTCTCTAAATTTTTTCTCCCTTTCGTTAAGTCCTTTCGGACTTGGGATCGGGAAGCTTTTTCTGCTTTTCAAAGTGCGTACAAGGCAATAAGGCAAGTCTGATGGGAAGAATACTCTTTTGCATGTTTCATGGAAAAGGAAGATTGTTACCGAATCACGACTTGCTATTTGCCAAATACGCGATAACTTTGCAGAAAAAGAATCCCGAAATCCCAAAGACGATACGGAATCAAAGATTTCTGGTTTCAGTAAGAAGAAAAAGTATAACAGGGAATGACTGCAGGGATAGAAAAGCCGGGTGGGAATAGGCCAAGCAAGTATCAACAGTTTAAAAAGCCAGCGTGTTGCTCCTTCGTAAGTCGATAAAACGGCCTGCGAAAGAACAACACCCTGGCTAACTGTTCATGCTTACTGGACTATGGCGTGGGCGAAGATTATAAAGAAGGAAAGCCGACAGATTTATAAAGGAAAGACAGAATGCCTATAAAGAGGAAGACCTGGATATTATAATAAGGTGGAAGGGAGGGAAAATGAAGGTTGATGCTGTGAGCCAGTGCCCTTCTCGACGAATGGACATGCAGTAGTGTCAAACTGATTAAGTGGGAATCGCTTGCGTCCCACCTACTCAGTTTGTAAGATACCGTATGTCGTTTCGTGGGCACCTTCCGACTGAGGGACTTTGCACTTACGTCACGCTCTGCTGACATAAATGCAAAGTCTATCAGGTGGAACTCCTGTAGCATCCTTCATGGTGTGGGGCAAAGCATTATCAAGATGTTTACAAAAATGCAAATCTATAAAGGCCTGCTACTCATTATGGTATGAGGGTTTCAAGGTGTATTCATGTGTACACGTACACACCTATCCATGTATATATGTATTCACGTCCACATGAATACATTTAAAAAGAGGAAGACCAGGATATTATAATAAGGTTGGAAGGGAGGGAAAATGAAGGTGGATGCTGTGAGCCAGTGCCCTTCTCGACGAATGGACATGCTGTAGTGGCAAACTGATTAAGTGGGAATCGCTTGCGTCCCACCTACTCAGTTTGTAAGCTACCGCATGTCGTTTCGTGGGCACCTTCCGACTGAGGGACCTTGCACTTACGTCATGCTCTGCTGACATAAATGCAAGGTCTATCAGGTGGAACTCCAGTAGCATCCTTCATGGTGTGGGGCGAAGCATTATTAAGAGAAAATCAGTCGATTATCACTATAAGAACAGCTCATTTTGGTTAAAATCCGCATGTTTATACCATTTTTTTGCTGCTACGCAAAAAGATTTCGCACTATTTTTGTATCTTTGCACCCGTTAAAAGAATTTAGAAGTAAAATACAATAAAAATCCTATACGGAAATGAATTTAAATATGCACATAACATCACAATCATTCGTTCAGAGCTATCGACGCTTTGAGCGGAATAGTTATGTACATACATCAACTACATCAGATACAGCCGGTATAGGATTTCCACATCATTATTCGCATAGTTATTTCTATCGGGTATCGTAACAGCGTGCCCCACAGAGAACAAAGATAACACGAAAGAGTTGGAGTTTCCTTGCCGGGAGAATCCAACTTTTTCTTTTTAGTCAACTACTTGCATCTGCTCTGACATGGCGAGAAAAAGCTGGATGAAATCCAACCATTTTTTACGCTTAAAATGAAAGAACTATGCCAGCAAATAAGAATGCCTTAATAAGGTACAAAACTATAGACAACTGTTTGAGAAACAGATACAGAAGATGGACTCTCGAAGATCTCGTGGAGGCATGTAGCGACGCTCTCTACGACATGGAGGGAATCACCAAAGGAGTATGCGCCAGAACTGTTCAGATGGATATACAGATTATGAGATCTGACAAACTGGGCTACAATGCTCCTATAGAGGTTTATGATAGAATATACTACAGATACGCTGATCCAGACTACTCTATCACCGAAATGCCTTTATCCATAGAGGACTGCAAGCTGATAAAGAAGGCTATCATCCTTCTTGAAAACAAGAAGGATAAGAACAACGAAGACACCATCCAGGTGCTCAACAAGGTACAGGACAGACTCAAATCTATTCTGAACTTTGTGTAAGGAAAAAGGAGGAAAATTATGAACGAACATCAGCGAGACATCGTCTTACAAGAAAGCTAAAAAGCTTCTTTTCAAGCAAAACTGCCTGAAGAGAAGCCTTTCTTATGTGGAGCTTCAAGTAGGATTCGAACCTACGACCTGCTCATTACAAGTGAGCTGCACTACCACTGTGCTATTGAAGCTTTTGGGAGTTTGATGGGGATCGAACCCATGACCACCAGAGCCACAACCTGGCACTCTACCAACTGAGCTACAAACTCCATATAAACTCCAGATGGATTCGAACCACCACCTCCAGATCTGAAATCTGGTATGCTACCAATTACACCATGGAGTTGTTTCTTAACTTGTCGCCCCAGAAGGAATCGAACCTTCGCTAACAGGACCAAAACCCGTTGTGCTACCATTATACCATAGGGCAAGTTGAGTTCGGGAGGTAGGACTCGACCTACGAAGTCATCAGACAGCGGATTTTTTCGCAAGCTCAAGGAACTCCAGTCCGCCCTCGTTGCCACTGGAGCACTCCCGAATTTTAAAGTGGAGCCTCGTGGAGTCGAACCACGTTCTCGGGATTTTCAGTCCCGCGCATACACCAAGTCTGCCAAAGCTCCTTACTGATGCTGCCCCAGATGGAATCGAACCACCACTTGCAGATCCAGAATCTGCCGCACTACCATTATGCGATAGGGCAAGTTTGCGGAGGCTAAAGGATTCGAACCTTTGAGACGTTGCCGCCTGCCGGTTTTCAAGACCGGTGCAATAGACCAACTCTGCCAAACCTCCAATGTTGTGACTCGTGAGAGACTCGAACTCCCGACACCGACGTTCGTAGCGTCGTGCTCTGATCCAACTGAGCTAACGAGCCAATGTGCGGAAGCAGAAGGATTCGAACCTTCGGAACCTTTCGGTCCGGCACGTTAGCAGTGTGCTGGTTTAAGCCGCTCACCCATACTTCCTTGTTTTGACGATGCAAAGGTAGAAAGGGAGAGTGAAGTCTTTTTTCGTAGCAAGAAAAAAGTTTCAAAAAAGCCTAAAATCCGCAAGCAATCTCAATGGCAATCTCAATTGCAGTAAAGAGCTTGAACACT
>OLGF01002866.1_pt1 | contig 15226 bp, 14 predicted proteins | sample 1604971 | NCBI WGS metagenome assembly OLGF01 (sample SAMEA3888902, study PRJEB22519) | human gut metagenome | biome: human gut; feature: human-associated habitat; material: faeces | place: Denmark | collected 2011 | reverse complement strand
TTACTGGAGACAGAGCCTAATGCCGATGCGCTAATTGCCAAAATCTTACGCCGGGCGGAACTGGAATATGAATTCTGCTCTGCGGGAGATGCCGACCCGGCAACTATGCAAATACGAAAAGCTTGTGCCGAGTATGATCTGACAGACGGCTTTCAATATACCTTTTATAAAGAGGTCGTCAGCAAGGTTATATTGTACCGCGATAATCATCTGGAACTCAAACTGCAAAACGGACAAATTGTGTAAGGGGAAAAGCCATGAACAACATGAGGATCATTGAGATTCCCGCATCTATGAGGGAAAGCGCCGGGCGAAAAAATGCCGTGCGCAAGCTGCGGGTAGCTGCCTACTGCCGTGTTAGCACTGAGGAAGAAGAACAGCAAAACAGCTTTGAAGTACAGGTCGATTACTATACCGAAAAAATCAGCAATCATGAGGGCTGGCAGCTGGCCGGGATCTTCGCGGACGACGGGATCTCCGGGGTGCGAACCAAAAAAAGAGAGCAATTCAACAAGATGATCGAGCTCTGCAAGCAGAAAAAAATCGACCTCATCTTAACAAAATCCATCTCCCGATTTGCCAGAAACACCCTTGATTGTATCAAGCACATCCGAATCCTCAAAAGCTGGGGGATCCCTGTTATATTTGAAAAAGAAAACATCGATACTTCAAACATGAACAGCGAGATGATTCTGACCTGCTTGAGCGCCTTTGCCCAAGCCGAGAGTGAATCCATCAGCGGTAATGTTACCAAGGGAATCCGCATGGGCTACAAGCAAGGGAGATTCACTTTTCGCTACACCGGATTCGCATTTCAGAGGGGGCCCGATGGAGAGCCAGAAATCATTCTGAAGGATGCGGAAACGATTCGTATGATCGCGCAAAGCTTTCTGAATGGCGACAGCATGCAAGGAATCAAAGAAAAGCTGGAGAAAGCCGGTATTCCAAGTCCTGCCGGAGAGCCTCAATGGACGACGCAGACGGTTCTCCGAATCCTGCAAAATGAAAAATATGCAGGTGACGTCCTGCTTCAAAAAACCTACACCTCGGACTTTCTGGAGGGAAAGGTCAAGAAGAATAACGGAGAGCTTCCGCAGTATTACATTCAAAATAACCATCCAGCCATTATTCCAAGAGAAACGTTTTATCAGATCCAAGAAGAACTTGCCCGAAGAAGAAGCAAAAAGCCCTCAAGTGTCAAAAAGACAAAAACGAACCGCGGCCGATATACCAGCAAATACGCCCTCTCTGAGAGACTGGTCTGCGGGGATTGCGGTTGTTATTTTCGTAGGGTGACTTGGAGCATCCATGGGCGGAAGCAGATTGTCTGGCGATGCATCAACCGACTGGAATTCGGACCAAAAGCATGCAAAAATTCTCCCAGCCTTAAGGAAACTGCCCTTCAAGCATCTATATTGGATGCTATCCGCTCCTTGATCTATGGCCAGCAGGAAGAAATGGCAGCGGTGCTACAGGACACACTGATACGCTGTATTGCCGAAGAGGATGATGAGAGCAATCCTGCTGTAATTGAAAGTCAAATAAAAGAATTGGAAAGTGAATTTGACCGTCTGCTTATTTTTGCCGTTAATGAGAATGACATCGTTGACCAAAAGCTAAAACAAGTCAGCGAATCCATCCTTCATTTAAAGCAAAAGAAAAAACAGATCGAATACAGCACGGAACACTCAAAGGTAATGGAAGCTAAATCTAAAGAGGTCATGGCGCTGATTTCTGCAGAGGATCTTAACTTGACGGAATACTCCGACACCCTAGTTTACCGTATCGTTGAAAAAGTCACTGTACTTTCCAGTGAAGAAATTAAAATCCGTTTCATAGGCGGTTTTGAAATCACTCAGCCCCTTTATTGAAAAGCAGGCATAGAAAAATGCCGGTAGGTCCTACGCTGTCGGTATTTCTCTGTCCCTGCTTTTTCGATTGGGGCTACACCGTTCGCAGTGTCAACGATGTTAAGCAGCAAGAGAAGCCGTAAATGATGATGAAATTTTTTAATTTAGGAGAAGATCAAAATGGAACAGAAAAAAGCATGGGTAAAGCCGGAAATAAAGTTTCTTAAAGCAAAGACCTTAGAGGATCGGCCTGAGCTTTTAGAGGACCCAGTAATTCGGGCGTTTTACGAAAGCTGGAAAGAACGGGAAAACAAAACAAGGGAATCCGGAGCTGTAAGCATACAGCCTTAAAATAATGGATTCAATAATCTATCAGAGAAGGAAGGTTAAAAAATGAGGAAACTCAAAAGGTCGCTGGCTGTATTGCTGGCGGTGCTTGTACTCATTACAGCTTTACCGCTAACCGCGTTTGCGGATGAAGCGGCAGAAAGCCCGCCGATGGATACAGCAGCATCTATCGATGAAACGGTGCCAGATGAACCTCCTATATCGCCTGAAGATAATTCGGGTACCGTGGAGGCAAGTCCGCCGCCGTCGCCGGAGCCGTCGGCTGAACCGGATGCGGATGAAAATCCCGACGGTACGGAAGACAGCACGGCATCCGAGCCAGATGCAGCGCCTACACCTGACGTAAGTGCTACTCAGATGCCCACGCCAATTCCAACCCCAAACCCGATAAATCTCGAATACGAATATCTGCCCGAATCCGAAACAGGCGGACTGTTCGTATTTCCAGCGCCATACGGAGATGACCTGACACAGGAATATAGCGCCGAACATCCGGCATGGGATATTGCCGGAGATATTGGCTCTCCGGTTGTTGCTGCGAATGATGGCGTAGTGACTCAGGTTCAGATATGGGATGGCTCAGAAGATGAAACCGGCTCTATGAGCTATGGCAACATGGTTCAAATTAAGCACGGCGAGGAGTTAACCACGCTATACGCACATCTGTCGGAGATCAATGTACAGGAAGGTGATACGGTCGTGCGCGGTCAGCGCATCGGGCGTATCGGTGATACTGGAAATGCGACAGGGGCGCACTTGCATTTTGAGTTCATTACATCCAGCGGCAGAAAGGTGAGTCCAGACTGGCTCCTTGCATCCGACATTATGCCGCTGTTGTCTCCAGACCTTCCGTATGCCACGGTTAAAGAATGGTGTAATCGTCCGAACGGAACAAGAACCATTTCCGATTTCGGCGTGACGCGAGAGGAAGTTATAGCAGAGCTTTCTGCTCATGTGTCCGACTCCTACTATTTGGGTACACCCTATCAGGGGCGCGACTGGCAGTCACCGAATGGCGATCCGTCGTACAACGGTAGAGCCGGACTAAACTGCGGCGGCTTTGTGGCTTATGTACTCAGCAAGTGCGGATTGAACAGCGGAACATCGGACCTTTGGACGCACAGCGCGGGTCCGGTAGGTTCCGTCCAATGGTATATGACACAGAATGCAGACATCACCGGCGGCGCGTGGTGGGACTGGGATGGAGTATCTCCAGTTTATAACCGTATGCTGATGTGCGGCGCGGCAAACTATCCGCTGTGGGTACGCAACGCCGATCTCGTTGCGCACACATTTGCGACGAAAGCTGACATGTTAAGTTCGGGTGTGCTTGAAAAGGGAGATATTATTGTCATGATCCCCAAAGCAGCATCCTCCAGTGGTTTCAATGATTCTCACATCGGTTTCTTTTGGGGTAACAGCTCCAGCGAGGACAAGATGTGGCATTCTGATTTTTCAGGCAACCACATATCGACGATCACACCGAAGTCCCCGGACAACTCGTTCATCGTTATCAAATACGGTGAAAACACCTTTGATATCACGCTCACAAAGACCTCTGCGAACGTGACAATCACGAACAAAAACCCGAATTACAGTCTGGCGGGTGCGGTGTATAACGTATACACAAAAAATGCGACACCCGGTCATGACTACTCAAAGGATACGGTACAGGCTACATTTACAACAGACACCAACGGTAAGGCTAATCTCAGCAAGAAGCTGAAAGATGGCGATTATGCGGTAAAGGAAATTACTGCTCCGAAAGGGTATGTCCTTGACCCAACCATCCACTTTGTCAACATCAGCAGCGGTAATACCACGCTGAATGTTGTGGACGACCCGTCAAAAATTAAATTAACGGTTGTAAAGAAAGATGCAGGAACAGGCCAGAGTGTGCCGCAAGGCAACGCTTCTCTGGCCGGAGCAGTCTATGAAGTGACCTATAAGGTGAACGGAATAGACACAAAGGTACAGGGAACGACAAATGCGCAAGGCAGAGTGATGTTCCTCGATATTCCGCTTGGTACAGTAAAAGTGCAGGAGATAAAAGCCCCGGTTGGCTATAAGCTCGATACGATGGTACACACCTATACCGTTAACTCCGCCGGTACATCTGCTGTATATGAGCTGGAGCCTCTCGACGACTTCCGCGAGCAGGTTTTTCTCAATAAGATCAAGGTCATCAAAAAGGCCGAGATGGCCGGTGCGCCGGATATGCTTGAACCCGGAGCAAAGTTTGAGGTCTACCTCAAGAGCGCGGGCAGCTATGCAAACGCAAAAGCCGCCGAGCGTGATCTCATCACGATCGGCTCAGACGGCACAGCGACGACGAAGTTCTTGCCGTACGGCACCTATACAGTCCATCAGGTCGCGGGCGGCGCAGGCCGTAAGTTTGCCGCCGATTTCGACGTCTCTGTAAGTGCTGACAGCTCCACGCATGCTCCGTATGAGGTGAATCTTCGCAATGAGCTGAAGCCCGGTACAGCAAATATCGTCAAAACATCTGACGATGGTGTTGTTGCGGGTTTGAAATTCAAAATCACACGAAACATCGATAACTGGTCGCAGAACGTCACGACAGGCGCAAACGGTCAAATTGCGGTTAGTAATCTCCCGATCTACTCGGACATCGACGGTAAGCAGAAGATCCAGTACACCATTACGGAGATCGACACGCCGGATCGTTATGTGCAGCCCGCATCTCAGACTGTCACACTCACAGAGGGGCAGGCTACACCTGTACGATTCCATAACAAGCTTATTCGCGGCAGTTTGCAGATCATCAAGGTCGACCACAACGGTACAACACCGCTTGAGGGCGCGGAGTATCAGATCACAGATGCGGACGGTAGGGCCGTTGCAGCGAAGACAACCGGCAAGGACGGCAAGATCCTTGTTGAGAACCTGCGGTACGGCTCATACCACTATCAGGAGATCGAAGCGCCAAAGGGCTACGATCTCGACAGTACGATCTATGATTTCGCCATTGGGTATGACGAACAGGTCATTACCGTTACCCGAGAAAACACACCGAGCGTCGGCTCGATCTCGGTGTGCAAAGTGAACTCCGCAGGAACACCCATGTCCGGTGTTTCTTTTTTATTGGAGTTTTCTGTGGATGACGGCGCATCATGGAAGCCGGTCGTTGCCCGTCCTGCGGGCAGCGAGGTATCGATTGGCGGCTGTGACAGTTCCGGCCTCAAGGACGGTGTGCTGGTTACAGGAGATGACGGTATCGCGGCATTCACGGGATTACAGATCGACAATCAGACTGTGAAGATTCGGTATCGTCTGACCGAGATTGCGACCCGTGACGGCAGTACACTCATGACGACTGTCCTGTATGACGGCAGTCTGCCTGATGTGAACGGCGACACGGAGATCACCGACGTCAAGATCACGGCGGTCAATAACCGGAACCTGGAACTGCCCAATTCGGGCGGCAGTGGTTTCCCTGTATCTTCGGTCGGCACAGTACTGATCTTTATCGGTCTGTTTTTCTGTGTCGGTTCGATTCGGGTTTTACGCAAGGCCCGGTAAAACAGGATTCGAGGGGATTCTACACCCCTTGAAATATAAAAATAAACTTTGAAAGGAATGTAGAAAATGAAAAAAGCGAGCATTATCGCAAAACTCGGAGCAGCAGCTATGGCGGCTGTCATGGCGTGCTCCAGCATTGCTGCATCGGCGGCAACCGTCCCCAATGCAACAATCGACACCACTCGCAAAACGTCTCTTGAGCTTTACAAGTACGATTTTACGACAGCCCATGAGGACGGTAAGCTGAACACCGATTCCTATGTTTCCACTGGTCTGCCGGATGATGCGGTTGAAACCGCACTGGCAGACTACGCCATTCAGGGCGTTGTCTTCACCTATACAAAGGTCGCGGACGTGACAACCTATTCGGCGCTGGAAGCAGACGGCTACAAGGACATGGTGCTCTATGCAATGCCCGACAACGCCAAGACAGCTCAGTTCCTCGCCGCACTTGGCTTGAGCGCTGCGGATGCGTACAGAACGGACGGCGGCAATCTCTATTTCACCTCCGATGTTCTCATCGACGGTCTGTCTGGTCAGCTCACAACCATTGAGAGCCAGACAAAGAACGCTCTTGAGAAGTTCGTAAAGGACAACGGCGGTACGGATATGCCGGAGACGGATGCAAATGGTCATTCTGGCAAGACCGGCATGGAGCAGGGCCTTTACATCCTCGTCGAGACCTATGTTCCGGAGAACGTAAAGGACACGACCTCTCCGTTCCTCGTTTCTCTGCCGATGACCACCATCGACGCTGATAACTGGAACTATGACGTCACCGTGTATCCGAAGAACGAAACCGGTATGCCGACGCTCGAGAAGACTCTGCGTGAGGACAAGGTCGACACAGGTAAACACAATGGCACAATAGACGATATCACCGACGGCTATGCTCACACAGGCACAGGCTCTGACGGTGACATCGTTGACTACCAGATCATCTCCACTCTCCCGACAATCACTTCCAATGCGACCGCTCTGACAACCTACACCTTCGTCGATACACTCTCTAAGGGTATCGAGTACAACAAGAAGGATGTTCAGATTGAATGGTTCACAGACAAGGCTTGCACAGATAAGATCGCAACATGGACGGAAGCCGACAACAAGTTCACTGTTACCTACGGCACGGCAGCAAACAACGCGACAACCATGAAAATCGAGATGACCGATACAGGTCTCAGTGAGATCAACAACAGCGACGCTGTGTATGACCTTGCAACAAGCCTGTACAGAGGTTATTCCGACTGCACCATGCGCATCACCTACAAGGCAACAGTTAATTCTTCTGCTGATACCGTTTACGGCGACAACGGCAACCCGAACGACGTTGTACTGACATGGAAGCGCACAAACACCACCTACTATGATACACTCGAGGACGACTGCCATTTCTACGTTTACGGTCTGGATCTCCTCAAGCAGTTCTCTGACGGCAAGGGTGACTTCAAAAATGTCCAGTTCAAACTCTACAACAATACCGATAAGTACTGGGTAACCGCAGAGCTGAATGAGACGGAGGGCATCTACTACGTCAAGGATCAGGCGGATAAGGAAGCAGATGCAACGACCTTTATTCCGGTTTCCACCGGCGCACTCACTGTTAAGGGTCTTGAAGATGATGAGTATATCATCACCGAGATCGCAACAGACGACGGCTACACGCTGCTCAAGGATTCTATCACAGTTGTGATTACATCTGCTGAGAGCGGTGTGATCTGCGACGTGTGCGGCAAGTCCGGCATTACAGCAACAGCAACCGTCAACGGTGACGCAGTTGGTATGATCGAGGATAACGGCTCTGTTTCCGCTATCGTACCGATGAGCGTTATCAACACACTCGGCTTCGATCTCCCGCAGACAGGTGAAAACGGCACATGGCTGTTCGCTGTCGGTGGTGTCCTGATCGTAAGCCTGAGTGCAGCCTTCATCTTCTTCATTCTTGCGAAGAAGAGAAAGACTGACGAACAGTAAGCGTACACCTCATTTTCGATATACATTCCCCATTCCCGCGGGGTCAGCGGGCGACTGCTGACCCCCAACCAAAGCCCATACCGCAGCGTGTGGGTTTTGGTTGAAATAAAATGAAGGAGCTGTCTATGAGAATAACTAAGCAAACAATCTACTGCACCCTTGCCGTCCTGTTTTTGCTGATCGCGGTCGTCTGTGGCTATCTGCTGCTTGACAGTCAGCATCAAAAGGATGAGGGCCGAAGCGCATTCCGGGAGCTGGCGTCGGCCGTAAATGAAGCGCAAACGACAAAGCAGGAAGCTCCGGATGAGCCTCCTGCTGAAACAGAAAACAGTCTGCTTGCAGTGTACCGCGCTCTCGCAGAACAGAACGCCGACATGGTCGTGTGGATACGGATTGAAGGAACGACGATCGATTACCCGGTGATGCAGACGCCGGATGATTTCAATTTCTATCTGCGCAGGAACTTCGACAAGGAGTACAGCAATCTCGGTACGCCGTATATTCAAGAGAACTGTGATCTCAAGACGAGTGACAACCTCATTCTCTACGGTCATCATATGCTGGACGGCGGGATGTTCAGCGATTTAGATTTGTATAAGAAAAAGTCCTTTTGGGAAAAGCACAAAACCATCCGTTTTGACACGCTGGATGAGATCGCCGAGTATGAGATCCTTGCGGTCATTGTGACGACGGCGTATCGCCCGGACAGTTTTCGGTATTACGAGTACACAGGGGGCTCTCAAGAGCAGTTCGAGAAGTATGTTTCCGACTGCAAAAGGTTGTCGCTGTATGATACCGGCGTGAACGCCGAATACGGCGACAAGCTGATCACACTTTCGACCTGTGAGTACAGCCAAAATGACGGGCGGCTGCTGGTTGTTGCGAAAAAGACGGAGGATTGATCCAAATGAAAAAGAAGTTTCTGTTCCCCTTTCTATGTTTCATTCTGCTCCTGCTGATCGGCATAGGGCTTATGCTCTATCCGCTGATCTCCAACTGGTACGGAGAGCGGGTACGGTCTACGGTTGAGGTGCAGTACAACGAGGCCATAGCGAAGCTGGAGGATGAAAGCATCCGGGAAGCGTTCAGGGCCGCACAGGAATACAACGAATCTCTATACAGCGTGCAGCTTGACCCGGCGGCAGCGGTGGATGAGTATGACAGCCTGCTGAATCTCTCCGGGAACGGTATCATGGGCTATGTGGAGATTCCTGTGATTGATGTGAATCTGCCGATCTATCATACGGTCGCGGAATCCTCCTTACAGAAAGGCGCCGGTCATATGCCGGGTACCTCCCTGCCAATCGGCGGCAAAAGCACGCACGCCGTGATCTCCGCACATTCGGGGATGTCCGACGCGCGGATGTTTACCGACTTAGACAAGGTGCAAAAAGGAGATCTGATCCTGCTTCATGTGCTGGGCGATACGCTCGCCTATGTGGTCGACACGATCACCGTCACCGATCCTGCCGACATCGAAGCCATAGAGATCCGGCAGGACAAAGACCTTGTGACGCTCGTCACCTGCACGCCCTACAGCGTCAACACCCACCGACTGCTGGTACGCGGACACAGGATCGAGCTGACCGAGGAAGAAATCACCGAAGAGACGAAGGCTACTGAGCCGGAAGCCTCCACTTGGATGGAGAAGTATATTGAAGGAATTTTCTTCGGCTTCATTATAGGTGGCGCTGTTCTTGTACTGGTGAGAGCTCTATCAAAAAAGGTTCGAGAGAATCAATAAAAAGTGGAAACGAGTTCGGAGTTTTCGCTTGCAGTAAAAAAGTTTTGAACTATAATTGGTGTGAGAAGTTGAAAGATTGCAAAAAGGGAGTGATTTTATCATGAAGAGACTTAGCAAAAAGAAGGTCGTCGGCATCGCGCTGGGAATTGCGGTGCTCATTATTCTGATTATGCTCTGCGTTTCGGCTTGCAGCAGTCATGCCGGTAGCGTCCCCGAAAGCGACTCGAAATCTTCTGTTGTAAGCGAGGTTGAAAGCAGTAAAATGGAGAGCCGTAAGGAAGAAAAGCCTGCCGTCAAGCCGACTGCGAAACCGACAAGTGCGCCGGATAAAGGTGACGTGGATAAGACTGCAAGCAGTAAGTCGGATAGCAGTGCGAAGCCTGCGGTGAAGCCCACGGCAACACCAAAGCCGACAAGTAAGCCGGTCGTTACACCCACCCCAAAGCCTACGGCAGAATCGACCTCAACGCCCACCGCTGTACCAACCATGAAGCCCACACCTGTTCCGACTGCGACGCCGGAACCCGAAAAGGTCTGGGTTGTAGACGTACCTGCGCAGGAGGAACAGGGACATTGGGAAGAAGATGGTTATTGGAAAAGTGATCCGGCATATCAATGCAATCAATGTGGCACAATATATACTTCAATAGAAGGAATCCATGAACATCTTAGCGATTGGGATGGTGAGTGTGCCAGTTATACAGAGATTTCAGGCGAATTGTATTGGGTATCTACCGGTAGGTTCTGGGTAGTTGATGTTCCAGCGCAAGAAGAAAAAGGGCACTGGGGATATAAGTAAACACCTGTCTTTGATCAAATGAGGGTATCCTTTGGAGCAAGAGGGTAACGCAACTACTCGAGATATCACTTCCGTTGAGTTGATTTTGATTGATCTGTGACATGATTCCGAGAAGTCTCTTCAATAAAGCAATCGTCCAGGAGGGATACTTTGAATTTAACAATTACAATTCCTTTTCACCGTGATGCAGCATCTATATCTTGCAACACGACGTCATCCTTATAGAGCTCGCCCGTGAAAGCCCGAGAATCATCGCTTTGAATAATATATATATCCAAAATATAATCTTGAAGCCCGTTTTTCATAAAAGTATCATCTCCATTACTTATCATATACGACGTAGCACATATATCCGAGTTATTACCATATACAACAACTATGCGGTTATGTGAATCAACACTTTGATAGGTTCCAACTGTAGACAATGTACTCGCTGTTCCCCAGCAACTATACCTACCGGTCATCCAGTTCTTTTTAAGGATAATCAATTTATTATATTCTGCTTCTTGAAAAAATATCCCTGAAAAATCCCCGTTATTACTTGTAGCAAGAGGAATATTTTCAGAAGATCCTGTCGTTGTAACATTGATCGCTCCAACTATATCTTCACTTCTTTTTATGTCAAAACTTGTGAATACGTGATACAATCCCAAGGCTAACACTATGCAAACTAGGAATATAACAACTATCAAAGGTATGGCTCTTCTTTTGTTTATCATATAATCAACTCCTAATCAACATGAAAATGGGGCTATAGAACAAATTATCCATAGCCCCATTTTCAACAACTCTTAGTATGGTATGCCTGTAACTACCGCTTGGATGGACCAACTCTGACTTGATGGAGAAGACAGCCCAAAACTGCCACTACCGCCACTTCCACTCACAGACCATGAAACAGAAGGACTCACAGCTGCCCAAGTATGAAGATACTCTCCTGTTACAGATGTCGTATTTCCACCACCTGTCGCAACATTTTTATTTATATTCGTCCAGCATTGTGCTCTTGTAATATAGTCATCATATTCCGCTTCTGTGGTATGTTCATTGAAATTCCAAGCGACGCCGCAATTAGCTTTCGACTGTATATATGCCGCTCTACCATGATTGCCAAATGCGTCAAGAAGGTCATATCCATAGCCATCAAAATCGTATCCACCGCCCCAGGCAAACCCCATGATATCATCCCCCCAACCAGGAGAATTCGTATCACCGGTAGACAACCAACTTAGGCCAGACCAATTCGAAGTAAGATTCAATTGGTAGCGACGAGCTTGACTATAGGCCATTACTGTAAACCGTATTGTCAATTTACCGCGAGAAGTAGTTTTATCACCAATCGTACTGATCCTCGGTTGCACTGACTGTACGGGAACATCAAATTCACTTTTTCCAATGGACATAACTTCCTCTTCTGACAGAAGCCTACTATCTGTGGTGAAAATATTGCCGTCTTCACCCTTTGTATATGTTTCTTCAACATATACTGTGGCATCGACATAGCCCACCAATGTCTTTCCATCTTCTTCTGAAGAACGAGCGTACGCACTATTTCCGGGAACAAATCTCGACTCAATGTAGGCATCAGGATTTTCTTTTGACGTGATCTGAAAATTGATTTCATCAAAATTTGTCGGCTCAATCGTTTGAGCCTGAGCCATTACGCCAAAACTTCCTGTTATCAACATTGATAATGCTAACAGCAGCGAAAATACTTTTTTCATGATTAGCGTCACCTTTCCATCTTAAATTCGGAGTATTTCAACTCGCCGTGTATTTTTGCAATCCATGAATTCATGAGGAGTGCATCTGTATTCCTCAATTTTCATGAATTGCATATAGGAATTATGTTCCGGCTACATCTCAACATATATACCCGGAACCCGACAACTCGGGCGGCTCTTCTTGGTACATCGGTAACACATTCTTTCTTTATTCTCCCAATATTGCAAATATCACATATGCCCACAAGCTATCCACTTATATCGGGAGTTTCTACCCATATATTATCACCTCAAAAAAGCGATTTGTTCTATTTTGTCACAGTGGTCTGTTTTTCGTTCCAATTGGTAAAACACCTACCGAAAAAGCGTTGACAAGATGCGTAGGTCTGAAAGTTCCGAACAGGTTAACTGTTATTTCAGCACCTTCAGAAAAAATTTCTTTCAATTTAATCTCTTATGACGGGAATAGATACTTGTGATATAGTTAAAAATCGACTAAAATTAGTCATAGGAAGTCATAGATTAGACATTGAATTTAGTCATAGAAATAAACAGAGGTCGGAATTGGAAACTCAAAAACGAGACATCAAAAACAAAAATCAGAGCGACAACGTAAAACTCTCACCACTGGTGAGAGAAAATGCTTGATCCAACAATCATACCATCATAATCAGATTGACCGAGCCGGTTCTTAATGACGAATAGAATAAGTGAAAAAGTCGTATAGCAGCGACAATGCGATTGAGCCTGTTTCAGACCGAAAAATGGCACCAGGAACCAAGAGTTCCGAGTGCCATCTTTCATGTTACAGCGCGTTTGTGGATTGAAATTCAATTTTGACTCTCATACCCATACCGGCAGCGAGGCGTTGGAGTGTTCGGAGCGATGGGTTAGCGTTGCCGTTTTCCAATTTGCTGATATCTGCCTGTGCGATACCGGTCTTTTCCGAAAGCTGCTTTTGGGTCAGACCCGAACGATTTCTGGCGTCGACGATTGCCTGGATGATCTGAAACTCCGGTTCAAGTGCATCATATTCAGCCTTGAATTCCGGATTTGCCATTTGCTTATTGAGGGTTTCTCTAAAGTTTTTGCCCATTATAAATTCTCCTTTCGCTGTTCATATTCGGAACGATACTTCTTGGACAGTTCAATTTCTCCGGGTGGTGTTTTTTGAGTCTTTTTGGTAAAGCCATTCGTGAGTATAATCTTGCGGCCGATAACGAAAAAATACAGAACTCTCGTAATATTATTCCCCTGTTTTGCGCGGATCTCAAAAATACCGTCATCGAGGGATTTTGAGTATGGCTCTCGAAGATTATTTCCATTTACCTCCAAGAGTTCCAGTAAGCGAAAAAGTTTCGCCTGCATTTTCACATCTTGGGAAAGTATGAATTCCTCGGCCGGAAATGTACCGTCTGACTTTTCAAAAAATTCGACATCAAAGTTTGGCATCGTGCTCTCCTTGGTAACATTGGTTATATCCTATAATCAGTATATGGGATATAACCAATGTTGTCAAGCGTAAAGCGAAAATTTTTTCGACACCCGTTCTGTACTATGAGGTCGGTCTGATCAGAACCCTCCGTTCTCATTTTACGATGATATCTTTTCCGTCGCGTAATCCCAGAAAAAAGGACTTTGCATTTTGCAAAGTCCTTTTTTCAACAAGATAAATCCCTTGGGGATTTGTGAAACTGCCCTTTGGGCGGTGAAGTGTCTTAAGACGTTTATAAAAAGGAAAGCCGCCGACCTTCGCAATCATCTCGCGCAGCAGCTCCGGGTTTTCCAGCATGGGGCACGGGCGCAGGTGGTTTTCGTTGAACGGCTGGCCATCGTGGTACGCCATGAAGAGCGGCGACTGCAGGACTTCGAGCAGTGCTTTTTCGCGAATGTTGAAATCGGAATAGTGGATGAACACGCACGGGTCGGCGTCGCCGTTTGCATTGATGTGCAGGTAGCTGAAAGCGGTGCGCAGAGCCGTATTTTTGAATTTGTTTGAACTACGCATCTCCTGTTTCTGAATTTATCCGCAATATACTGCCTTTTTTGCAGAACAGCTATAATCAAAACCGATTTTGTGATGAAAAACCGATCAAAAGTCGGATTTTGTAAAAACAGGAGAAGGAGAAAAGGCGGACATAAAAATACTTTTGTCCGTTTTGGCAGAAATTATAGAGAAAACAAAAGCGCCGGGCTTCCATGAAAGCTCGGCGCTTGATTTGTTGATGAGAATTATACGAACTGGGACGGGTCTACACGAGTGCCGTTTTGGTAGACCTCAAAGTGGCAGTGGTCACCGAAGGAATAGCCGGTATCGCCGACATAGCCGATGACATCGCCCTTGTTGACCCGCTGGCCCTCGCTGACAGCGACGGAGCTCATGTGTGCGTACAGGGTGGAATAGGTGCTGTCGTGGTAAATGGAGACGTAGTAGCCCCAGGAATAGCCCCAATCATCGGAGCCGTTTGCGGTCATGACCGTGCCGGAGCGGGATGCCACGATCGGCGTGCCGCGGCTTGCGGGGATATCCATGCCGTAGTGGCCGTTGCCGAATGCACAGCTGACGCCGGTCCAGCCCGGAACAGGCCATGCAAAGCTTTCACCGGAATAATCATCGTCATAAGACGGCTGCGGCACCGGGGTCGGGGTGGGGGTCGCCTCCACGATGGCCGTCGGCTCCGGGGTGGGTTCCGGCTGGGCCTGGGGCGTGAAGGACGCTGCCATGACGCCCAGGCCGATGCTGGCCGTGAGCACCACGGCCGAGCCGCCTGCCACCAGTTTGTACAGCGGCAGACGCGCAAAGGCGTTGCCGGAGAAATATTTCATGGGATTCCGCTTACTGAACATCCTGTCCTCACTGTTTCCTTTTATAGAGTTCTATTACTGCTTATGGTCATCATACCATAAAGACTCCCCTGGCCGCAAGGGGGCAGGGGCGAAAAAACTTGTAAATTTTGCCAAAACAGATGCTCTAATTTTGTTCAATTTACCGCATTTTGGCAGTTTTTTAGCTGATATGGTGGTTACTCTGCCGTAAGGCCACCAGTAGTTGTGTAGGGCAAAAATTCTTCTACCAGCAGGTCCACGCAGGCGCCGTAGCTGCGCATGCCCAATTTCTGGCCGTAACCCTGCAAAAAGGCAGTGTACACTTTTTCGCCGGTCTCCTTCACCGGGCCTTCCCACTGCTTCCAATAGGCGTTGTGGTCCGCCATGTCGGCCTGAGCCTCGGCGCACAGGGCGGCAT
>OLGF01002859.1_pt1 | contig 15277 bp, 10 predicted proteins | sample 1604971 | NCBI WGS metagenome assembly OLGF01 (sample SAMEA3888902, study PRJEB22519) | human gut metagenome | biome: human gut; feature: human-associated habitat; material: faeces | place: Denmark | collected 2011 | reverse complement strand
TCTGACGGGAGAATACCCAGTCACGCAGCTTGTAGTTTACAGTTGCACGTCCGATTCCTCTTTCTTCGATGATATGTGGAGCTTCTTTCTTAAGGACAGAGCTTTCCATGCCATTCCATTCTCCGGAATTGATCATCGTTCCGGAAGCCTCTGTGTAAGCTTCTGTCATATTTTCGATTTCTTTACCATCTTTTGCAATAACCTGGATGATTGGGATGTTGAACTTGGTTGCAAATTCAAAGTCACGGTCGTCATGAGCCGGTACACACATGATGGCTCCTGTACCATAATCAGCCAGTACATAATCAGAAAGCCAGATCGGTACCTTTGCTCCGTTCAGAGGGTTGATCGCGTAAGTTCCTGTAAATACACCTGTTTTTTCTTTGTCCTGCAGACGGTCTACATTAGACTTCATAGAAGAATCGAAGATATATTTTTCTACTTCTTCTTTGTGTTCCGATGTTGCAAGCTCTGCTGCAAGCTTATGTTCCGGTGCAAGTACCATGAAGGTTGCTCCATGAAGCGTATCTGGTCTTGTTGTGTATACAGTGATCTTATCTTCTCTTCCTTCAACCGGGAAATCTACTTCTGCACCGTAAGATTTACCGATCCAGTCTGTCTGCATCTTTTTAACTTTTTCCGGCCAGTCAAGCTTATCCAGGTCATTTAACAGACGGTCTGCATATTTTGTGATACGCAGCATCCACTGACGAAGGTTCTTTTTTGTAACTTCAGCACCGCAGCGTTCGCATTTTCCGCCTACAACCTCTTCGTTTGCAAGACCTGTCTTACAGGACGGGCACCAGTTGATCGGGAATTCTTTTTCGTATGCAAGTCCTTCTTTGAACATCTTTACAAAGATCCACTGTGTCCATTTGTAGAAATCAGGATCTGTTGTATTGACTTCCATATCCCAGTCATAAAGCGCTGAGATCTCATTGATCTGACGTTTGATATTCGCGATGTTTGCTGCTGTCGATTTTGCAGGATGGGTTCCCATCTTGATCGCATAGTTTTCAGCCGGAAGGCCGAATGCATCCCATCCCATCGGATGAATGATGTAATATCCCTGAAGCAGTTTGTAACGGCTCCACACATCGGAGATAACATAGCCTCTCCAGTGTCCTACATGAAGACCGTTTCCTGACGGATACGGGAACATGTCCAGACAATAATATTTCTTTTTCGGGTTGCCGTTTTCATCCACTTTCGGATTAACCGGATTCTCAGCCCATTTTTCTTTCCATTTCTTTTCGATTGCCTTATGATTGTAAGGTACTGCCATTTTTCTTTCCTCCTGGTATTGTTTCAGTATGAAAAAAAGTGTCTTAACCTTTTATTTAACAGGAAATTCCATCAGGATTTCCTGTTAAATAAAAATCTTTCGCCTCTTTTGATAAATTCAAAGAGACGAAAGATTAAATTCCGTGGTACCACTCTTCTTCGCCGCATCCCGGTAACATAACTTACGGTGCAGCGCACTTGTGATTCTATAACGGGAATTCCCGCTTCTGCCTATCTGAAAACCGTTCAGCAGAAGAACTCAAAGGCGAGTTCAAAGATTTGATCTGCTGCCTTGCACCGCCCGGCAGTTCTCTGTACAGACTCTAATCTTTTACTGATCCTTATCCTTGTTTTTTTCATATACCTTGTTATTATAAAAATAAATACAAGTTCCGTCAAGAGATTCTTGATTGTTTTTTACGAATTCTTGATTATTTTTACCATTTAAAATTGATTTCCGTTATCTCTCAGCCATTTTCTATATTTTTTATAGTCCGGCATCCACGTCGCCACGACCTTCCAGAATGCAGCGGAATGATTCATTTCTCTACGATGTGCCAGCTCATGCACCACAACATAATCCAGAACTCCCGGCGGCATCAGCACCAGCTTCCAGTTGTAATTGAGATTCCCCACGCTGCTGCAGCTTCCCCACCTGGTCTTCTGCTCCCGAATGGAAATACGCCCATAGGTCACACCCATTTTCCGGGCATAGTATCCGGTCCTTGCACCTAATACTTCTCTTGCAAGATTCCGGTAATATTTCTTTTCTGCTTCCGGCATCTCTCTCTTTTCCTGCCGCTTCATTGCATTTTCCTTCTGAAGCTTTACCTTCTGTCGGATCCAGTTCTCTTTTTCCAGAAGAAACCGGTCAATCCGCTTTTTCTCACAGGAATAGGGTGCACGGACCGTCACCTTTCCTTCCCGGTCAACTTCGATTCCAATACTGCGCCTATCTGACCGGATCAGATGATATTCTATGTCCACGACCGGATCACCTCCAGAAAGCGCTCTCCATATTTTTCAAACTTGAACTCTCCCACACCGGAAACTTTCAGCATAGCATTCTTATTTGTCGGTTTTTCGATACACATCTGCACAAGGGTCTTATCGGAAAATACAATATAAGGCGGAACTTTTTCTTCTCTTGCTATCTCTGCCCGCAGAACGCGCAGGATTTCAAAAGACTCTTCCTGCTCTTTATTCAGAACCAGTCCGGCCGTTTTCTTCACTTTTTTCTTCGGTGTTGTCTTCGCCTCTTTCTCCGGTTCTTTTGCCATCTTCATTGTAAATGTCTCCTGCCCTGCAATCAGTGCTTCCGACTTTTCAGTCAGCTTCACAATCATATAAGAATCCGGCGTGGTCTTCAGATATCCTTCTGCCAGAAGCTGGTTGAATATCTGCCTGAGCTTCCACGATGGCGTCTTAGAAAGTACCCCGTAAGCCGGACTGGCACCCATGCCATACTGCCGGATCTTCGCATTATTTGCTCCATGCACCGTATCCAGAATCACATTAATTCCATAACGCTGATGACTTTCTTTTACACACATGGCAAGTATCCTTGCCTCTGCCGTCATATCCACGGTATCAAACTGCGTCTTACAGTTTGAACAGTTCCCACAGTAATTGCTTCCGTATTCCCCAAAATACCGCAGAATATAATCACGCAGACATTCCTTTGTAAAACAATAATAAGTCATCTTTTTCAAGCGCTCCTGATCCCGCTCCATCACAATCCGGCGCGTCAGTTCATCCAGTTCCTGATTGTCGCGATTGTTCTCAATGAACATCTGGTTTGTGATCACATCCTGTCCGCTATATAAAAGCAGGCACTCCCCCGGCTCACCGTCTCGGGCGCAGCGTCCCACTTCCTGATAATAGGACTCCAAATTCTTCGGCATATTGTAATGTACGACAAAGCGGACATTGGATTTATCAATTCCCATCCCGAATGCATTCGTCGCCACCATGATCTGCTTCCGGTCATAAATGAAATCATCCTGATTATCACGCCGCTCCTGGTCTGTCAGTCCCGCATGATACCTGGTCACGGAAAACCCATCCATTTCCAGGAGTGCGCAATTTTCCTCCACCTGCTTTCTGGTCAGGCAGTAGACGATCCCGCATTGATCCGGATGCTCCTCAATAAATGCTTTGAGTGCGGCATATTTATTCTTTGGGAACTGTACCGCAAGGAACAGATTCGGTCTGTCGTAACCTGTCATTACTACTTCCGGATCCTCCAGCATCAGGATATCGATCATATCCTCTCTTACTTCTTTCGTCGCTGTTGCAGTAAATGCACTCACAACCGGCCGCTTTGGAAGATACTCTACAAACTCTGTGATCTTTAAATAACTTGGCCGGAAATCCTGTCCCCACTGGGAAACACAGTGCGCTTCATCGACTGCGATCATAGAAATATCCACGCTCATAGCAAAATCCATAAACTCTGCAGTTTCCAGCCGCTCCGGTGCCACATAGATAATCTTATATCTTCCTTCTTTTGCAAAAGCAAGTGCCTTCCGGTACTGCCCCATAGTCAGGGAACTGTTCAGATAGGCTGCATGAACCCCTGCCTGGTTGAGGGATGCCACCTGATCCTTCATAAGAGAAATAAGGGGAGATATCACAAGTGTAATACCTCCCATCATCAGAGCCGGAATCTGAAAACAGATGGACTTTCCAGCTCCCGTTGGCAGTATGCCGAGTACATCCCGGCCGGACAGGATCGCATCGATCAGTTTCTCCTGTCCCGGTCGGAATCCGTCATAGCCAAAAAATTGCTTTAATACTTGAAATTTATCCAAGATATACTACCTCTTCTTCCGGTTTTTCTGCGGATTCCATCTCCAGCATATAAAGAACCGGCTGCTTTGGAACCATCGGACGGTACGCTTCGTACTCGAACTTGACGGTTACTTTTTTCCAGCTTCTCTGTGTGATCTGCGCTGCCCTTCCAAGATTACATGGATATCCATAGAAACGGATATCATCTGCGCAGCAGGTCATGATCTGTCTTCCCGGAATCAGCATATTTGCCGGCATTCCCTTCGGACGGAAAAGCTGTGCAAGGAAGGTGATCTTCTTGTGCTCGTAACGCTCCGGATGCTCATATGCATCCACATACCAGGTCCCAAAGTCCACATCATCAATGAAGATATGGTCTGCTTTCAGATCATATGGCAGATCCTCTTCTGTCTGCGGGATAATATTGCCATCCACGCCTTCAAAAATCAGCTGTGCTTGTGGGTTCTGGATCTTAAGGGCACGTCTGAACGCACTTCGGTCTGTATTTTCCCCACAACGGTTGATGATGATCAACTCAGATTCTGTAAGCTGGTTCATCAGCATATTCCGCATATTCTTCAGGTACATGTCCAGCGTCTCACCGCTAACCGTTGAGTACACACCCTGAATCTCCCAGTTGCGTGGGAAATCTTCATCCAGAATTTCCTGCAGATCCCAGGTTCCATTGTACTCAATGATCACCTGGACCGGATGATAGATCTTCTCACAGTTTTCAAAGAAAGTTTTATTTAACTTTTCTCTTTCTTCTATATTGAAGAGGAACAGTCCATTCTCATCCAGATATTTTTCCGAGTACTCTTCCTCTCCCTCTTCACACTGCAAAAGCAATGTCGGACCTTCTTCGATCCATTCCTGCTTCATCAGTGTGTCTTTGATAAATGTTGTTTTTCCACTGTCCAGAAATCCTGTACAGATATATACCGGTGTTGTCATCGCCGCTTGCTCCTCCTAGATATGGAATAACTTAATCAGATCCTCTTCTTTGAGATCTGTTCCGATCACGCATACACGTCCTGTGTAATCAGCCTGTCCCTCACGGACTTCATATTCTTCCGGAACCATATCAAACTGCTTCCAGGAACCGTCTGCCATCTGGATAATGCCTTTGGAACGAAGTACGGTTCCGTAAGCATCTGTCTCAGATAATGCTTTCAGCAGGTAATCCAGTTCTTCTTCTGTATACTTATGAGCAGTCTCCTTGCCCCAGCTTGTAAATACTTCATCTGCATGATGATGTCCTTCGTGTCCGTGGTGATGGTCATGGCATCCGCAGGTGCAGTTCTCATCATGTTCATGATGATGCTCATGCTCTTCATGGTCGTGATCATGATGGTGTTCATGGTCATGATCGTGGCATCCGCAGGTGCAGTTCTCATCATGTTCGTGATGATGCTCATGCTCTTCGTGATCGTGATGATGGTCGTGATCATGACCGCAGCCACATTCGTCATCATGATGATGGTGATGTTCGTGGTCGTCATGCTCATGTGCATGTTCTTCCAGGATACCTTCGATCTCAGCACCATGCTGCAGGGCATGCAAAACGGCATCTTTTCCAAGTTCTTCCCAAGGTGTGGAAATAATGGTTGCCTCTGCATTTTTCTCACGCAGCATATGCACGCACTTTTCTACCTTTTCATCTGTCATCATCTGGGTACGGCTGATAACGATCGTAGATGCATGCTCTACCTGGTTATTGAAGAATTCTCCGAAGTTCTTGAGATAGATCTTTGCTTTCTTACCGTCAACAACTGTGATTCTTCCGTCAATCTCAATATCTGCCTCATCTTTGACACCCTCGATTGCTTTTACAACATCAGAAAGCTTTCCAACTCCTGAAGGTTCGATGATGACACGATCCGGTGTATAATCTACAAGTACTTTCTGAAGTGCTTTGCTAAAATCCCCCACCAGTGTACAGCAGATACATCCTGAGTTCATCTCTGTGATCTCAACGCCGGCATCTTTTAAGAATCCGCCATCAATACCGATCTCCCCAAATTCGTTCTCGATCAGGACCAGTCTTTCTCCCGGAAATACATCCTCGATCAGTTTCTTGATGAATGTTGTCTTTCCTGCTCCCAGGAAACCAGAAATAATATCAACTTTCGTCATTTTTCGTTCCTCTTTTCTTATTATTATAATTCCATAAATTAGCCTTTTCTAACTGCAAATTGTTTCCGAGCTATATCGTATCACATTTCTTTAAAAGATGCAAATAAATAGCTTGTTAATGCATTGTGATTAGTGTATAATAGTTTTATAAAATCTCGTACTTTTTTAGTACAAATTCATAAACAAAGGAGACTTGATAATATGGTTAATTTATTGACAGGCCCAAAAGGAAGCGGAAAAACCCAGCAAATGATCGAACGTGCTAACGAAGCTGTAAAGACATGTGAAGGAAACGTATTCTTCATCAAGAAGAGCCACAGAGATACATACAGCTTATCTTTCAACATCAGAGCGATCTGCATGGATGACTATGATGTAATCACCAATACCGATGAATATCTTGGATTTATTTACGGTATGTTAAGCGCAGACCATGATATCAAAGCAATCTTTATCGACGGTATTTTAAAGCACGCCGACATCACACTTGAGAACATTCCTTCTTTCATCGAAACACTGAAAAAGATCTCCAAAGAAAATGATGTAGATTTTTATGTCAGCATCAGTGCAACGAATGAACAGCTTGGTAATGTAGATTTTGAAGATTGTACACTCCTTAACTAAGATAGACATTATCCAAAAGGAGGGATGAAGATTTTCTGTAAATCTTCATCCCTCCTTTTATGGTTTTCCAAATGTGACAGAGCACATTCTTTTTATGCTATGATACCAGGGTCAAAAACATGCTATTTCAAAGACAAAACCGTATTTGCCTTATCCCCTTTTGCATACTCCAGTTTTACATCATCTCCCACATTGTACTTGATGATCTCAATAAAATCGACTACCGATACATCAAAAATCTCATCTGATCCTTCCAGCATAATGTAGTAATGAGAATCTCCATCTATAACACCCTGGGCGATTTTCGTGATCTTTCCTTCGATCGTGCCGGTATCCATCTTCACTTCTTCTTTTTCCTTGATTCCATTGGTAAGAAGCAGATTATTGTAGGATTCTTCACATGCACTTACCGTGTCTCCGATCGCAACAACCTGGTACTTCTGGACATTGACCATTGCATACTTTTTCACAAGTCCTGCATCATCCTTAAGTGCCATAAAGTAAGTCGGCTCCCCGGAAATGTTAAGCAGCAGCGGGAAAGTCGCCCGATACTTCAGGTTCTGTACCTGTCCTTCTGCCGATGCCATCGCAGAATCCTCGATCGCACCTGCCACCGGATAATACTTTGTCTCCATAGTTCTCTGGTTCATCAGAACAAATCCCACATTGGACTGGTCACTGTTTACAGAAGTTACTCCCGTGTACACCCATACATCATCATCAATCGCCAGATAATTATATCCGTTTGTTGTCTTCAGACAATCTTTCTGGCTGAGTACACTGTTAAAATACCCATGCTTTAACGTGCCATAATAATCATAAAGCTGTACCAGAAGATCTGCCGAATAGGCTCGGTCGATCCATCCCGGGACTTCATCGATCCTGTAGTCCTGCATTTCGCCGGTGATCGCATTGCAGAGCACCACATGCCCTACCGTTTCTCCTCCGAAAAGACCGATATTATACTTTTTGACCGGTGCTACCCAGTATGGAACACCATTATCATCAATTTCAAAACTAAGGTCTCCGTAAATATAAGTCGGATGCGCAAAACGAAGATGACGGTAAATATTTCTTCCAAAATGCTCGCTGGTCGAATACTTCATTCCCTGCTCCAGCTTTACCATCTCCGTTGTCTGACTTGCCATATCGATCCGGATATATGCAGGAAGTCCATCTCTCCGATTGGTAAACCATTTGATCAGATTCGCATATTTCAAAGGTGACACACGGACCGGACGATCCTTGTAGTTGATCTGACTGTAGATATCGTCCACCTCAAACTGGGATACCATATCTGACATGCTTCCCATCTTCCGGTCTCCTAAAAGCTGCGCAGACTCCTTATCCAGAAGCGGGATCTGGTCAAAGGAAAGCTCCTCGATATCTTTTGTGAATTCACCCTCTTCTACCTTCAGAAGCTGTTGGTATTTCTTCGCATTCACAATCGGTGAAGAAAGAATGGTTCCGGCCAGATAAATCACTAACAAAAAAATAAAAAGACGGACACACCATTTGAAACCTTTGGATTCTTTCATCTCCTTCAGATCAATCGCTCCGTATCGCAAGCCTTTTTTTCCTGCAAGCACAAGACCGACCGCAAGCACCAGAACAAGCACAAAATACCACACTCCGGAAGAATGGATATTAAAAGCCGGCAGTGATACATAATACCAGATTCCTGCTGCCACTAAAAGCAGCAGAAAACTGATCGCTATATTTTTCTTTTTCATAAATTCTCCTTTTCATCGTTTTGCCTTACCAAAACTGTCTTAGAATTTTCTACTCCAAAGTGACGGCGAGAACAGCATCAGGAACGGGAAGATCTCCAGTCGTCCGATCAGCATATCCACGCAGAACACAATCTTCGAGAAGTCTGAGAACTTCGCAAAATTTTCCACCGGTCCTACCAGATTCAGTCCCGGTCCTACATTATTAAGTGTAGTAAGCACTCCGGTAAATGAAGTAGTAAAATCAAAGTTATTGATCGAGATCAGAAGCACGGATACGATCAGGATTAGTATATACGCAATAAAGTATATATATACCCCCCGCATCGTCTCTTCTTTCACTTTTTTACCATTTACTTTTACGATATTGACTGCTTTCGGATGGATCATAGTTTTCAGCTCCCGGCGGATGCTTTTTACCAGGATCAGAAGTCTTGATACTTTGATACCACCGCCTGTTGAACCGGCAGAAGCACCGATTACCATCACAAGAAGCAGAACACATTTGGAAAGCTCCGGCCACTTGTTGAAATCTGCCGTCACAAATCCAGTTGTCGTGATCACGGATGCCACCTGGAACGCCGCATAGCGGAATGCCTTTAAAAGAGAATGATAACCTCCGGCGATATTGCAGGTGATCACAACGGTTGCTCCTGCAATGATTCCCAGGTAAGCACGCAGCTCCTCATTCTTAAATACACTCTTAAATTCTTTCAAAAGCAGAAAGAAATACAGGTTAAAATTGATACCAAACAGGATCATAAATACGGTGATCACACCATCAATGTAGGCACTGTTGAAGTGTGCCACACTTGCATTGTAGCCGGAAAATCCTCCGGTACCGGCAGTACTGAATGCATGTGTCACTGCGTCAAACAGGTTCATCCCTCCTGCCAGAAGAAAAACTACCTCAATTGTAGTCAGTGCAAAATACATTCCATACAGGATCCTTGCGGTTCCTCTTGCCTTTGGAACCAGTTTATCTGCCTCTGGCCCCGGAACTTCCGCACGCATAAGATGCATGGAATTCTTCTCATCCAGAGAGGTAAGTACCATAACAAATACCAGCACTCCCATTCCACCAACCCAATGTGTCAGGGAACGCCAGAAAAGAATTCCTTTCGGAAGTCCTTCAATCTCAGTCAGGATCGTAGAACCTGTCGTCGTAAATCCGGATACTGTTTCAAAAAAAGCATCCACATAGCTTGGAATACTTTTACTGAGTACAAATGGAAGTGCACCTGCAAGTGACCAGAAAATCCAGGCCGTTGCAACAATGATCAGACCTTCTTTGGCATAAATCGTCATGTTCTCCGGGCATTTTCTGCCAAACAGCAGATAAATTGCCGTCAGGATCGCAGCTGTAATCAGAAAATAAACCGATGTGTGCTCGCCATAAATAATTCCAACCATCATCGGAAGCAGCATCAGCAGTCCCTCTGCTCCCATCATCTTACTGATGATATAGCGTATCATTTTCACATTCATTTCTTTTCACCCCTATTGCTCAGCCAGAATATCTGTGATATCCTTAACTTTCTTCTGGGTCGTAACGATTACAACACTGTCGCCCACCTGAATGGATTCATCCCCGTCCGGAATAATGATCTGCCGTTTTCTTCCGATACATGCGATCAGATTGTTCGGCTTCAGTTCCAGATCCTTAAACGGGATATCTGTATATTCTGTTTTTTCTTTGATAATAAATTCCAGTGCTTCTACTCTTCCGCCAACCAGCTGATACATAGATTCAACATTGACATTCTTGAGAGAATTCTGGCGTGCACGCACATAACTCATAATCGCATCTGCTGTTGCAGTCTTTGCCGATACGATCAGATCGATCCCAAGTTCCTCGACAAGCTGGGCACGTCCGTCTTCGTTGACCTTTGCCACGATCTTGTCCACACCTTTTGTCTTTGCAAAAAGTGCAAGGATAATATTCTCCTCATCCATACCGGTCAGGCTGACCAGGGCATCTGCCTGTTCAATTCCTTCTTCGATCAGAAGGTCATGGTCTGCGGCATTCCCACAGATGATCGTCGCTTTCGGAAGCTGGTCGCAGAGATCTTCGCATTTCTTCCAGTCCTGCTCAATGATCTTAACCTGCATACCAAGCCCTAAAAGCTGTTTTGCCAGATAATATCCGACTTTTCCCCCACCACAGACCAGAATATTCTTCGGCTCTTTCCGCTTTCCGATCAGATGGAAAAATTCTTCAATATATTTGTGGGATGCAACAATATGAAGCCGGTCTCCATCATGGATGACAAAATCACCATTCGGGATGATCACTTCCGATCCACGTCTTACAGCACATACCAGAACTTTGATCTGGAACTTGCGGTAAAGCTCAGCAAGCGATACTCCGCCCAGATGGCTTCTTTCTTTGACAATGAATTCTACCATTTCGACTTTTCCCTTCATAAAAGTCTCTACCTTTGCAGTATCCGGAAGAAGGATCGATCTGGAAATCTCAAATGCAGCCGCAAGTTCCGGGTTGACAGCCATACTCAGTCTTAAGTCCTCTTTCAAAAGATCGATCTGCTGATAATAGATCGGATTCCTTACACGAGCGATCGTGTGCTTTGCCCCCAGTCTCTTTGCGAGCAGGCAGCTCAGCATATTCAGTTCGTCTGTCGATGCACATGCCACAACAAGATCAGCGCCCGGCACTCCTGCTTCTTTCTGCACTTTCGCATCTGCACCATCTCCGGTAATGCAGAGAATATCAAGCTGATTCAGTGCTTCTTTTAATTTCCCCTCATTCTGGTCAATCAAAACCACATCGTAATTTTCTTCGGATAACTGTATGGTCAGTTTATGACCAACCTTCCCGTCCCCAATAATTACAATTTTCATTTTTCTTTTCCTCTACTTTTTCTCTTAATACTAAACCTTTAATACTAAAATTGTATAAAATACCAATGTGACAGCCGAAGCTGCCACCATCATAATATGTATACCACTTTTAGTACGAAAGTACAATAGAAAAAACCGGGATTTTCTCCCGGCTTTTCCTTATTCTTATTCTTCAGCTGCACGCTTTTCAATTTCTTTTTCCTGTACATCTGCCGGAGCCTGTTCATAACGGGCAAATTCATACGAATAGCTTCCTCGTCCACCTGTCATAGAACGAAGTGTTGTGCAATATCCAAACATGCCTGTCATCGGTACATCCGCTTCAATTACCTGATATCCGCCTGACTGTGGATTCATTCCAAGAACACGGCCACGTCTCTTGTTCAGATCTCCCATAACGTCTCCGGTATAATCATCCGGAACGGTTACTTTCACAGATGCGATTGGCTCAAGAAGAACCGGTCCTGCTTCCATAAATCCTTTCTTAAATGCCTGGATCGTCGCAGTCTTAAATGCCATTTCAGAAGAATCTACCGGATGGTAAGATCCATCATACAGAGTTGCTTTCACACCAACTACCGGATATCCGGCGAGAGGTCCTTTTAATACAGATTCCTGCAATCCTTTTTCAACCGCCGGGAAGTAGTTCTTCGGAACAGCACCTCCGACTACTTCTTCCTGGAATACATACGGTGTATCCAGATCTCCGGATGGTTCAAAACGCATCTTAACATGTCCATACTGTCCATGTCCTCCGGACTGTTTCTTATACTTGGTATCTACATCCGAGTTCTTGCGGATCGTCTCACGGAACGCAACTTTTGGTGTCTCCAGTCTGATTCCGACTTTGTAACGCTCTGCCAGCTTGCTTGCTGTCACTTCCAGATGCTGGTCACCCATTCCATAAATCAGTGACTGGCGGTTCTCACTGTCATTTACCACTTTCAGTGTCACATCCTCTGCCATCATCTTCGCAAGAGCCTGTGATACCTTGTCCTCATCACCTTTGTTATTCACTACATACTTCATATATGTATACGGTTTGGAGTATTCGGTTCTTCCATAAGATACCGGTGTATTTTTTGTTGAAAGGGTATCCCCTGTCTTTGTACTTGTCAGTTTTGCAATCGCTCCGATATCACCTGCAAACAGTTCCTGAACTTCTACCGGTTTGTTGCCGGATAAGGTGTAGATCTTGCCGATCTTTGCTTCTGCATCTGACTCCGGATTGTAAAGGACATCATCCCCCTTTAATACACCGGAACATACTTTTACGAAAGAATATTTTCCGATAAACGGATCTACCATGGTCTTGAATACATATGCGGTCTTTGCGGCTGCAAAATCATGATGTGCTTCAAAGATCTCATTGGTCTTACGGTTGATGCCTACGCATTCACGGTATTCCGGACTTGGGAAAAATCTTACGATATCAGACAGTAAGTTTGCAACACCCTGTGCCTGAACATTGGATCCCATTGCTACCGGAACGATATCTCCGTCCATAACTTCTGTTCTCATGGCAGAGCGGATCTCTTCAACCGAGAATTCATCTCCCTCAAAATAACGTTCCATAAATGCTTCACTGGTCTCTGCCACTGCTTCAAGAAGCTTCTCTCTGTAAATCTGCAGGTTCGGCAGACAGTAATCCGGAATCTCACACTCTTCTCTCTGTCCAAGTCCGGTGTATCTTCTACCTGCATTCTTGATAACATTGACATAACCTACTAATTTCTCGTTCTCACGGATCGGTTGGAAATGTGGTGCAATCACTTTACCGTATCTTGTGGTCAGATCTTCAACAACCTGACGGAAGCTGGCATCATCCACATCCATCTCAGTAACATAGATCATACGCGGAAGATTATACTTATCACAGAGCTCCCATGCTTTCTCGGTTCCTACCTGCACACCGGCTTTTCCGGAAACAACGATAACAGCTGCATCGGCTGCGCTGACTGCTTCTTCCACTTCTCCGACAAAATCAAAATATCCAGGTGTATCAAGGATATTAATCTTTGCTTTTTCCCATTCAATCGGAATCAGACTTGTGCTAAGTGAGAATTTACGTTTCTGTTCTTCTTTATCAAAATCACTGATCGTATTACCGTTCTCAACAGATCCCATACGATTTGTTGCTCCAGATACATAAGCCATCGCTTCTGCCAGACTGGTCTTTCCGCTTCCCCCATGTCCTAAAAGGACCACGTTTCTAATTTCATCCGTTCTGTAAACCTTCATGCTTGCTGCCTCCTTGCTAAAGTTTCTCATGGATATATTGTACTAAACTTTCTATAAAAACACAACTATTTTATCGAGTATATTCGATAAAATTAGTATCTTTGCACATAATTCTACTAATTTATTCTGACAAAACTATAAAAATAAAAGGAATGACAAAGGATTTAATAAAGATACTAATTGCAGAATATCAGAGATATGTTACACAAGTTGAACTTGTGAAACGTAATGTGGAATTGCAGGACGGACTGAATTACGTTTTCGTAGGACTACGCCATGCAGGAAAGTCATATCTGATGTTCCAACACATAGCACAATTAATGGAGCAAGGACATAAAGCTGAAGAGATTCTTTACTTCAACTTTGAGGACGACCGTATAGATTCATTAGACATAAGCGATCTCGACTTGATTAAAACCTGCTATGAAGAAATGTACGACACCCGCCCTATATTCTTTTTGGACGAGATACAATTGGTAGACAAGTGGGAAAAGTTTGCACGCAGACTTGCCGACCAGAAATACAGAGTGTACATCACGGGTAGCAATGCCAAAATGCTAAGTAGCGAAATAGCAACTACACTTGGTGGAAGATATATGATTCATGAGGTTTTTCCGTATTCATTCGCAGAGTATCTGAAAGCTAACGGCATTGACTTGCATACAAAGAATGCACTTTATACACACAACAAAGATATTGTAAAACTTGCCGACATATACTTTCAACATGGCGGTTTGCCTGAAACCGTCGGTATGAAAAACCCGCGCCAATGGATGAGCAACCTGTTCAGCAAGATTTTCTTTGGTGACTTGGTGGCAAGATATAAAATACGAAACGACTTCGCACTACGCGTAATGATACGCAAGATTGCAGAAAGCGTAAAACAGCCACAATCATACAATCGTATTGCAAGCATTGTTAGTAGCACAGGTAAAAAAGTCAGTACCGATACTGTAATCGATTACATGGAATATATGAACGAATCGTGGTTGATACTCCCATTTGAAAACTTTTACGGCAAATTGCAAGACAAGGAATCGAACCGCAAGTACTACTTCATCGACAACGGCTTGCTGCACCTTTTCCTGGTAGATGCCGAAACATCTTTGCTGGAGAATATTGTAGCCGTAAACCTAAAACGGAAATATAGCGAAAGATGCTATTTTTGGAATAGCAAAAATGCAGAAGTGGACTTCTTAATACCCGACGAAGAAACAGCAATTCAGGTTTCCTACTCAATGAATAATGCAGATACGGCCAAACGCGAAGTAGACGGATTACTAAAATTGGCTGCTATTCAACCTCTTAAAAGAATGATAGTTGTAACAAAGGATGAAGAGAGAGTTTTGGAACAAGACGGCTTTACTATAGAATTAATTCCGCTATGGAAATGGTTGTTGGAAACAACAGACTAACGATTCTGTAAAAAGCCATGAAAAACAGTAATAGACAAAAAACAGCTAAATCTTGAACCAGAAAACAATGAATAATTAGTTTTCCGGTTCAAGATTTAGCTGTTTTTATGTAATTAAGATCTACAAATCTCAACACATCAACATCTCAACACATCAACATCTCACCACCTCAACACCTCAACACCTCAACAT
>OLGF01002844.1_pt1 | contig 15352 bp, 13 predicted proteins | sample 1604971 | NCBI WGS metagenome assembly OLGF01 (sample SAMEA3888902, study PRJEB22519) | human gut metagenome | biome: human gut; feature: human-associated habitat; material: faeces | place: Denmark | collected 2011 | reverse complement strand
GCCCAGCCCCCGCGTACCCATCGCGCCGCCCGCGCGCAGGCGGCTGCCGCGGACGAGGACTATTCGCTTGAGAACATCCTCGCCGAGTACGGCGGTGACGCCGCCCCCTCGGAGCCGCAGCCCGCGCAGCAGCCCGCCGCGCCCACGGCGCTCGCCCCGTGCACGGCCCCGCTTGATCTGAATCAGCTCATGCAGGAGCCGCAGCGCATGGCCCGCGTGGCGCATGATCTGTCTCTGCTGAGCCAGGCGCTGCAGGGTCTGTCCGAGGACCTGTGGCAGCAGGGAGAGGAGGGACGGAAGTGAGAAAGGTTTTCAGCGTCTTCCGTTCGGACTGGCGCCGCCTGACGGCGAGCGTCGTGACGGTGGTCGTCATCATCGGCCTGTGCCTTGTGCCGTGCCTGTATGCGTGGTTCAACATCTTCTCGAACTGGGACCCCTACGGCACGTCCGCCACCTCGAACATCCATATCGCCGTTGCGAGCGAGGACGAGGGGCGCGATATCCTCGGCGTCAAGCTCAACATCGGCGACATGGTGATCGACGCCCTGCACTCGAACGACCAGATGGGCTGGCAGTTCCTCGACACGCGTGAAGAAGCGCTCGCGGGCGTTGAGTCCGGCGAGTATTACGCCGCGCTCATCATGCCCACCGATCTGACGAGCGACTTTGTCAGTATTCTCGAGGGTGATCTGCGCCACCCGCAGATCCAGTACTACGAAAACGAGAAGAAAAACGCCATCGCCCCCAAGATCACCAGCAAGGCCAAGACCGCCGTGCAGGAGGAGATCAACAGCACCGTCATTGAGACGGTCGCAAACGCCGTCACCACGGCGAACTCCGTCTTCAACGCCCTCGGTCTCGACGCGCAGGACGTGGCACAGCGTCTGACCGTCCACCTTGAGGACGCGTCGGCCAGCATGGCGCAGCTCAGCGCCACGCTCCAGTCGCTGCAGTCCCTGTCCGATCAGGCGGGGAACCTGATCGGCTGCGCCGGGATCGTCATCGACGACGTCGGCAACGTCCTCCAGTCCGGCCAGAGCACCATCGGCTCGGCCTCGCAGCTCCTGCCCGAAAACGCGGAGCTGACGGAGGTGATTGATGCGCTCGACCGCGTCGACCAGCAGCTCGACCGCGTGCAGCAGTCCATCGACAAGGCGCTCAGCGACGCGGCGAAGTGGCACGAGTTTCTGACGGGCGGGCTTGACCAAGTCGATAAGCAGCTCGCCGCCCAGCAGGAAAAGCTCGAGGAGCTGGCCGCAAACCCCATCCTCGACAAGTTCCCCGAGGTGCGCAGCGCCCTGCAGTCCGCCATCGACCGCATCGCCGACCTGCGCCAGAAGATCGAGGAGCGCCCCGACTGGGAGAATGCTGTCGAGGAGCTCGACGGCGAGGTCAGCAGGATCCGCGAGAACCTGCGCATGGCCGTCCTCCGCGCGAACGACAGCGTGAACAGTGCCCTCAACAAGATGACCGCGAACGCGCGCGAAGATCTGAGCAAGCTCAGCTCCGTCCTCGGCACGGGACGGCAGGAGCTCTCCGGCCTGCAGAATACGCTCAGCGGCTATCAGGCCGCCCTCGGCCAGACACAGAATACCCTCTCCGCCGCCGTGAACCTGACGAATACGCTCTCGACCGGTCTGGAGCGGCTCGCGGGCGACGTGAAGAGCTTTTCCGAGAGCGAGGCGTTCCGCCAGTTCTCCGACGTGCTCGAGAACAATCCCGACGGCATGGCGGACTACCTCTCCTCCCCCGTCGAGCTCAAGACCGAGAAGGTCTATGAGATCTCGACCTATGGTTCGGCCATGGCTCCGTACTACATCATGCTGGCGCTGTTTGTCGGCTCGCTCCTCACGGCCACGATGGTCAAGGTGCAGCTGCGCCCGGCCCGCGCGGCCATGCTCGGCGTGAACGCGACCCAGCGCTACTTCGGCCGCTTCATCCTGTTCTTCCTCATCGGGCAGATTCAGGCCCTCGTCACGGGCCTTGGGTGCCTGTACTACATCGGGATGCAGTGCGTCAGCCCCGGCCGCTTCCTGCTCGCTTGCTGTGTGTGCTCGCTGAACTTCTGCGTGATGAACTATTCGCTCGTCTACGCGCTCGACAACATCGGCATGGCCCTCTCGGTCATCATCATGGTGCTGCAGGTCGCGGGCTCCGGCGGCACCTACCCGATCGACGTGGTGCCGCAGCTGTTCCAGACACTCTACCCCATCATGCCGTTCCACTACGGCATGGATATGATCCGCGAGACGATCGGCGGCGCGTACGGAACCACCTACTGGAAGTGCATGGGCATCCTGCTCGGCATGTGCGTGCTGTTTATGGTACTTGGCCTGCTGCTGTACTACCCGGCGCGCCGCCTGAACGCGGCCATCGCGCGCAGTAAGGAAGCGACGGGCATCATGTAGCCTTCATCAAAGTGTGCGGGCACAGCCCGCACACTTTGATGAAAAAACGGATTGCATTTTATTCGCGCCGCTGCGGCGGCGCGAACTCGGCGAGACCTTTTTAACAGGCGGCGGGCGTGCGACCCGCCGCCTGTTTTGTAAATCTTCACAGAATATTAACGTGGTTTGCTGGCGGCGGGGGCGGATTTCTGCTATAATGAAAACAGGTACCGCGTGCATTCGGCCTGCGCCCTCCGGGCTTCGGAAGGCGATGAGGCGGGCTGCATGCTGCCGGAAATTTCTGGAAAAGGAGCGAACCATTTGCCTGTTCAGTATGCCATCAACGAAAAAATGAAGGAGGCCGTCGCCTCCGTCCTCCCCGTGACGGTCATCGTCGCCGCTTTGTGCCTGGCCCTCGTGCCGGTCGACACGGGGCTGATGCTCTCGTTTCTCATCGGGTCACTGCTGCTGATCGTCGGAATGGGACTGTTCACCCTCGGGGCGGACATGTCCATGAGCCGCATCGGCAACCTCATTGGCGCGAAGATGACGAAGTCGCGCCGCCTGTGGCTCATCCTCGCGCTGAGCTTTGTCCTCGGCGCGGCCATCACCATCGCCGAACCGGATCTGCAGGTACTCGCGACGAACGTCCCCGCCATCGACAAAACCGCCCTCGTGCTCACGGTGTCCGTCGGCGTGGGTCTGTTCCTCATGATCTGCATGGCGCGTATTCTGTTCCGCATCTCGCTGCGGACGTTGCTGATCGTGTTCTACGCGCTCGTGTTTCTCGGCGCGTTTCTCTCTGACCGGTCGATCCTCTCCGTCGCGTTCGACTCCGGCGGCGTGACGACCGGGCCGATGACGGTTCCGTTCATCATGGCGCTCGGAGTGGGCGTCGCGTCCATCCGAAGCGACGAGGACGCCAAGGCCGACAGCTTCGGTCTTGTGGCGCTGTGCTCAATCGGGCCGGTCGCGGCGGTGCTGCTGCTCGGCGCGATCTATCAGCCCGAGACGGACGCCGCGGCCGAGACGGTCATCGCCGCGCTGGAAAACACCGTCGAGATGGGCGGGCAGTACCTGCACGCCATCCCGGAATACATGGGTGAGGTCGCCGTGGCGCTGCTGCCGATCTTCGCGTTCTTCCTCGTGTTTCAGGTCGTCTCGCTGCACCTGCGGCGGCTGCCGTTTGCGCGGATCCTCGCGGGCATCCTCTATACATATGTCGGCCTGGTGCTGTTTCTCACGGGCGTGAACATTGGCTTCTCGCCGCTCGGCTATGTCCTCGGCGCGCAGCTGACGGTGGGCTGGCGCGTGTGGCTGCTGGTGCCGGTGTCCATGCTCATGGGCTGGTACATCATCAACGCCGAGCCCGCCGTCCATATCCTCAACCGGCAGGTGGAGGAGCTCAGTGCGGGCACCATCACGGCGCGCGCCATGGGCGTGAGCCTGTCCGTCGCCGTCGCGGCGGCGAACGGTCTTGCGATGGTGCGGGTGCTGACGGGCATTCCGATCCTGTGGTTCCTCGTGCCGGGGTACGCCGTCGCGCTGGGGCTGAGCTTCTTCGTCCCGCGCACGTTCACGGCCATCGCCTTCGACTCCGGCGGCGTGGCCTCCGGCCCGCTGACGGCGACGTTCATGCTCCCGCTGGCGATGGGCGCCTGCGGCGCGCTCGGCGGCAACGTCATGACCGACGCGTTCGGCCTCGTGGCGCTCGTGGCGATGATGCCGCTCATCACCGTACAGGCGATGGGCGCAATCTACGTCGTCAAGTCCCGCCGCAGCGAGCAGACCGCCCCCGCCGCGGCCTTCGGCGACGATGACATCATCGAACTCTGGGAGGTGGCCTGAGATGGAGCTGTACTGTATCATCAGCATCACCGACCGCAGCAAGGCACAGATCATGCAGGATCTCTATGCCTCCTGCGGCCTGCACATGATCTTTACGCACCTCGGTGTGGGGACGGCGCGCAGCGAACACCTCTCGCTCTATGGGCTCGAAGCGACGGACAAAGCCGTCGTGACGGGTGTGGCGAGCGCCAGTGAGGAGCGACAGCTCCTCAAGGCAGCCAAGCGCCGCCTGTTTATCGACATCCCCGGCAACGGCGTCATGCTCTCCATCCCGCTCAAGAGCGTCGCGGGCGGCAGGACGCTGGCTTATCTCAGCGACAAGAAAGATACAGGAGGAATCCCGGATATGACGTTTGCACATGAACTGATCGTCGCCATCCTGAACGAGGGCCAGTCTGACTTTGTCATGGACGCGGCCCGCTCCGCTGGCGCAGGCGGCGGCACCGTGCTCCACGCGAAGGGCACCGGCTCCGGCCGCGCGGAGAAGTTCTTCGGCGTGACGCTGGCCGACGAGAAGGACGTGGTCTACATCGTCGCGCGCAGCGAGGAGAAGGCCGCCATCATGAAGGCCATCAAGGAAAACGCCGGCCCCGGCACCCCCGCGGGCGCCATCTGCTTCTCGCTCCCGATCTCCTCGGTCGCGGGCCTGCGCAGCGGCGAATAAATAAAAAAGACGGCGGAGAACTGAAGTGACCCCCAAAAGTTAGACAATAGCAAAACACCCCACTTGTTAGATAGTATATCATACTGTCTAACAAGTGGGGTGCAGTTCATATTCTGCCAAAGTGTTTCACAGAGTTCGCGGCTCTGGGGCCGCAAAAAACACTTTGCGCGAGCCTCGGCCCAAAGGAACTGGCCTCGGCAGACCCGACGGTTGATGTCGGGCCAGCGTGTGTCGCAGGCTGACATAGTCAGCCGAGACGCAGAGCGGAGCGAACTCTCGATGAAAAAGGACAACGTCCTTTTTCATCGAAGTTTATTTGAGGTCCGGCATCATCGCCTTCACGCACTTGATGAACCGGTCGAGCGCGGGGGAAAGGCACTCGCCCGCGCGCAGCGCCATACCAAGGTCGCGGTAGAGCGGTGGGTCGATGGGGCGCGTCTCCACATGACACGTCCCCGTGAGCTGCGACGTGAGCAGCAGCTCCGGCAGAATCGCCACGCCCAGCCCGGCCTCCACCATCCGCGCGATGGTAAAGTCCTGATTCGAGTTGAAGCGGCTGCGGATCGTGACGCCGTGCTGCTGGAAAAAGCGGGTGATGTCGAGGTCCGGCCCCTCCATCGAGCAGCACATCAGAAACGGCTGGTTCTCAAAGTCCGCCGCGGTGAGCCGGTCATAGGACGTCAGCTCATGCTCGAGTGGCAGAATACCGTAATATGGATCCATCTTCAGCGGAATCCAATCGAAGGTGTGGTACGGCTGGCGGGCAAAGAACGCGACGTCGATGCGCCCGCCGGTGAGCCACTCCTCAATATTGTGGATGCTGTTCTCCTCGAGAACGTCGATCTGGATCTGCGGGTATTTCTTCTCAAACTGCGCGATGATGCGCGGCAGCCACGCGCCGCCGACCGTCGGGAACGTACCGACGCGGACACTGCCCGTCTCAACGCCGCGGAGCATGTCATAGTGCTTGTTGAGGCGGTCGTTCGCCGCGACGAGCTCACGGATCAGCGGCAGCACCTCGCGGCCCTCACTCGTGAGCTGGATGCCCTTGTTGCTGCGCTTGAGCAGCGGAAAGCCAATCTCGCGCTCCATGCTCTTCATCATGTGGGTGATGGCGGGCTGTGTATAGCCCAGATCCTCGCAGGCCTTGGCAAAGCATCCCTTGTCAAGTGTACTGAGCAGGACTTCATACTTCTTGATATCCAAAGACATCCCTTCCTTTCTGCGCGCAGTGATACCTTCACCGCCGCGACATGCGATGAATGTTTAAACCATTATAACATATTGCGATGGATTTCACCACAAACAAGTGCGCCCAAAAACTGTGCAAAATGCTGTTATGCAGTGAATATGCAGGCCGGAATCCGTCACCGGCAAGCACATATAGCCCCGCCAGAGCGTAAGAACACCGCGCCCCCGAAACCGCAGAAGACCTCGGCTGGGCGGCCGGGGTTCTTCTGCAAGAGTTATAAGGAGTATGCTGTAAATTGATTAGCCCTCGTGGCCCATGACGGTCACATGTAGGCCCGCGTCGCTGAGAATCCCGCGAGCGGTCTCGAGCGTCTCGTCGGAGGGCGTTTCAAACTCCTCCTGCTCGATACCGGCCTCTCTCGCCTTGCCGATGCCCATGTTGTGGTACGGCAGCAGATTGACCGTGTCGAGTCCAAGACGCAGCATGTAGTCGCGCAGGGCGGTAATATTGTCCTCGCCGTCGTTGACGCCGTGGATCATCGGTACGCGGATGATGATCTTGCGGCGCAGCGTCTCGTCGGCGCAGAGGCTCTCGAGGTTGCGGCGGATGACGTCGGGCAGGACGCCGACATAGTACTTATGCTTCTCCGGATCCATGACCTTCGTGTCATAGAGCACGTAGTCGCACAGCTCCGCCAGTGCGCGCAGCCCCTCCTGCGGGCCGAAGCCGCTCGTCTCGATGGCGAGCGAGAAGCCGCGTCTGCGGATCTCGCGGGCCAACTCGATGGCGTAGTCCACATGCGCGAGCACCTCGCCGCCGCTGAGCGTAATGCCGCCGCCGGAGGACTCATAGAAGCCGCGGTCCTTCTCGAGGATCTTCATCAGGCCCTCGGTCGTATACTCAATCGACTTCGTATAAATCGCCTCGGTGCAGCAGGCGTCGACGCAGGCGCCGCAGCCGGTACATCGCGCGCGGTCGATCTCAATGCGGCCCTCGTGGGGGCGGATCGCCCCCACAGAGCAGCTTTTGATGCATCGGCCACAGTGGATACAGTTTTTCTCGCGATAGAGAACCACATAGCTGCCGTCGAGCAGCTCGGGGTTATGGCACCAGCGGCACGCGAGCGGGCAGCCCTTGAGGAACACGGTTGTACGGATGCCGGGGCCGTCCTCGGTGGAGAAGCGCTGGATACCGCCAATGTAATTCATTGTCTGTCCTCCTGTGGCCGCGGCTTAGTCGGGATGGTGGGACGTACGGGCGATCAGGGCTTCCTGAACATCGGAATCCAGCTCGACGAAGTAGGCGAGGTAGCCGGCCACGCGGACGAGGAGGTTGCGGTAGTTCTCGGGGTTCTTCTGAGCGGCACGCAGCGTGGCGTCGTCGACGACGTTGATCTGGATGTGCTCACCCATGTTGGCGAAGTAGGTCTTCACGATGCTGCCGAGCACCTGCAGGCCCTTCTCACCCTGGATGCTGCGCGGGTCGAAGCGGATGTTGTAGAGGCAGCCGTCCTTGGCGTTCTTCTGGTCGAGGTGCGCCACGGAGTTGATGCAGGCGGTGGGACCGCTGACGTCACGGCCCATCACGGGCGAGCAGTTATCGTTGACGGGATCATAGGCGAAGCGGCCATCGGGAGAGGCGAGGACGCACTTGCCCTGGGACACGTTCATGGACTGGGACTCGACAACCTCGACGAAGTGGCCGCCGCGGGAGTCGCGATACTGCTCGAGGTTCTTGGCATAGTGGCGGATGATGTCGGCCGCGATGGCGTCGACATACTCGTTGTCGTTGCCGTACTTGGGAGCCTTCTTCAGCAGCATCTGACGGATGTCCTCGCTGCCCTCGAAGTTCTTGGCCAGCACGTCGAGCAGCTCCTTGGCGGTGAGCTTCTGCTCGCGGTTGACGATCGTGTCGATGGCGGCCACGGCGTCAGCGGTGTTGCCGATGCTGACGGCGAAGGCGCCGGACTCACTGTAGCGGGCGCCGCCGCACTGCAGGGCCTTGCCCTTCTCCACGCAGTCGTTGACGAGCATGGACGTGAACACCACGGGCTGACGCACGGCGTGCAGGGAGCCGACGATGTTGAAGCCGCGAATCATCAGATCCATGAAGTAGTCGATCTGGGTGTAGAGCGCCTTCTGCAGCTTCTCGAGGGTGTTCAGCTCGGAGAGCTCGCCGGTCTTGGGGCCGAGCTGCTCGCCGTTGACGGGGTTGACGCCGTTGTGCATCATCAGCTCAACGCACTTGAGCATGTTGACGTAGCCGACAGTGGGACGGCCGTCGGAGCAGCCGGCGACGCCGGGCTGGACGCAGCCGTGGATACCCCAGTTGCGGGCCTCCTCGATGGAGCAGCCGGTCTTCTCCATGACCATGGGAACGACGAGCTCATCGTTGAAGAACGCGGGGGTGGCCATACCGGCCTGGATCATCTTCAGTCCCTCCTGAATCAGATCCTCGTTCAGCCCCTTGAAGTACCGCACGGACATGGTGGGCTGGGAGGTCTGGACACCGGCGTTCGCCTTCAGGCACAGAAAGGACGTCTCGTTCGTGGCATCCTTGCCGTCTGGGGTCTGGCCACCGATGATGATGTTCTGCCACAGGGGATAGCCCGCGAAGGACTGGCTGTAGAACTTGTCGCGCAGCTTCATGACATCGGTCATCTTGATGAAGAAGCACTGGATGAGCTCGATGGCCTCGTCCTCGGTGATGCGGCCGGCGGCCTTGTCGGCGACATAGTAGGGGTTCATGTACTGGTCAAAGCGGTGCAGGGACTCGCCGTGGCCGTTGTTCTCGATGTTCATGATGACGTGCATGAACCAGACGAACTGGATGGCCTCATGGAAGGTGCGGGCGGGCTCCAGAGGAACGTGCGCGCAGACCTCGGCGATCTCAAGCAGCTCAGCCTTGCGCTTCTCGTCCTTCTCGGTCTTGGAGAGCTCCAGAGCCAGATCGCTGTAGCGCTTGGCAAAAGCGCCGGCGGCGTCGATGCTGATGATGACGGCGTTCCAGAAGTCGATCTGATTCTGCTTCTCCTGACTGTTGATGACGGTCTCGTCAATCTTCTTCTGGCACTGGGCCTTGTAGTAGTTCAGGCCGCGGGGCAGGAGGTTAAAGTAGTCGGGCAGGACATGGCCGGTGGAGCAGTCGCGGTTGCCGACGGTCATAACGCCGCTCTCCTCCGCGTGCTTGACATCCTCGGGCAGCTCGCGCTCGACGATCTTGTCAAAGCTCTTGCCCTTCCAGCGGGGCAGCACCTCGAGCAGGGTCGCGCGGTCCTCGGCCGTCAGGGTCAGGGGATCGCTCTTACGGGTGGCGAAGTCGTCGATCTCGTCGACGATCCACTCGGAGGTGAATTCGGGGAACACGGGGGCACTGCGGGGCTTATCGGCCTGGTTGCCGACGACTAGCTCGCCGTCCTGAATGAACACGGTCATGTTGCGCAGGATGTGGGAGAGCATATAGGCCTTCTGCAGGACCGGCGGCTCAAACGCGTAGGCCTCGATGGCCTCGGTGGCGAGCTTGGCGCGCTCAGCACTCAGGCTGGGCTTGACGTCGTTCTGCATCTGCTTGAGCTTGGCAACGCGGTCGCTCATATGAGTCTGCATCATGATAAATTACCTCTCTTTCAACTCTTTCGGTTTCAACAACTCTACTATAAACAGGGTCCGTCTATGCGGGTTCTTGCGGGGTTGGGGTTACGCCTCGGTGCTCTCGGCAGCGGCGGCCTTCTGGCCCTTCACGGGCTTCTTGCCGTCAACATACTTGATGCCGATGCCGGTGATGGCGCAGAGGATGGCAAACAGTGGGGTCAGCCATCCCATGAAGTAATAGGCTGTGTAGGTCGCGGTGGTGATGCCCAGCGTCGTGGCGCAGAACACGCCGTTCGAGCCCCAGGGAACCATCGGCGCGAAGCAAATGCCGCCGTCGGAGACGGTTCGGGACAGGACGCACACATCGAGACCCTGCTTCTCATACTCATGCTCGAACGCTTTCACGGGCACGAGGGCCGCGATGTAGGGGTCGGAGCAGACGAAGCTGGTGATGATGCCGGTGACCATCGTGGTGACAATCAGGCCGACACGGGTGCGGGTCAGGCGCTGGAACTTGGCGACGATCGTCAGCAGCAGGTTCGTGCGGTCGAACAGACCCGCGAGGGACATGGACGTCAGGACGATTCCGATGATGTACATCATGTTCGTCATACCGCCGCGGTTGAGGATCTTGTCGATGCTCTCAAGACCGGTGGAGACGGAGTAGCCGTTCCACATGAAGCCGAGGACAGCGGAGACGCCGTCACCCTGGAAGATCAGAGCCACAATCAGACCGGCGATGCAGCCGAACATCAGGGAAGCCAGCGCGGGAACCTTCAGCACGATGCTCACGACGAGCACGATGAACGGGATCCACAGCACGGGGCTGAAGTGATAGTTCGCGGCGAGACCGTTGCGGATCACATCGATACCCTCCTGATTCATGGCGATGCCGGAATAGCGGATGCCGAGGACGGTGAAGATAACCAGGGAGACAACCAGAGCGGGCACGGTCGTCCAGAGGACGTTCTTCGCGTGCTTGTAGACGTTCTGCTTGGTGATGCCGGAGTTGAACACGACGATGTCGGACACGGGGGAGCACTTATCGCCGAAGTACGCGCCGCAGACGATCGCGCCCGCGGTCAGGGGCACCGGCAGGCCCATGCCCATCGAGATACCGATGAAGGCCACGCCGATCGTGCCGATCGTCGTCCAGGAGGAACCGGTGATGCTGGAGAGGACCGAGCACATGATGACGATGAAAGGCAGGTACCACGACGGGTTCAGAAGACCGAGGCCGAGGTAGATGATGTAGGGCACCGTGCCGCATGCCATCCACGAGGCGATCAGCATACCGATGACCAGCAGGATTAGGATACACTCGAGGGAATCGTTCAGGGAGCGAACCATCGCCTGCACCATATCTTGGAACTTGATGTGCAGGAAGCACACGCCGAAGACCATCATCACGATGATGGCGCCGACGAGAGCGGTCTGGGCGTCGAGACCGAGGCCAACGATGCCGCCCATGATGACTGCCACGCACAGCAGGAAGGCGATCAGTGCACCCGCAAAGGTCGCCTTGCGCTCCGCGCGGACGGGCTTTTCAGCCTTGTTTCCGTTTTTGCTCATTCTATAACTCCTCCTTTTTGGAAAGCAGCATGTTGTACAATCCCGCTGTACTCATTTTGTGATATCGTACAAACTGCACTGTTTCTACTGCCTTCTTTGTCCTAATCTTACATATTTTGACGGTTTTTGTAAAATTCAGCTTTTTTATAGACGCGATAAAACTTTTCTTATAGCCATTTATACAGTGAAACTTTTCCGTATATTGGGATAATCTTCCCATTACCTTCCGGTTTCCATATATAAGGTATCTCTTCCCTGTCATATTCCACACGTCTCACAGAGTCCGCGCCGCCGCAGCGGCGCGAATAAATTGAAGTCCGTTTTTTTCGGCGGGCCAAGGCGCGAAGCGCAGCGAATCCTTCTCGTAGAAAATGGGCTGTGCCCATTTTCTACGAATGATATTTTTTGTTACCGCCTGTCATTGTATTGTGGTTGATTCCTGTCGAATTGGGTATAAAATAGCATAGAGAGTACATGCCGCCGCATGGCGGCCCGATTTTTGGGAGGTTTACGCATGAGTGGAAAACGCATGGAGCCGGCTGCCCCCGCGCTGCAAAAACATCATCACCACCGCCGTCGGCATACGCGGATCTGGCCGCTGGCCGTGGGAGCGGCGGTACTGGCCGCGCTGGTTATCGGCGTATGGAGCCTGATCGCAGGCTATTTTATCCTCAGCCCCCAGCCGGTGCTGACGCTCAACGGTGAAAAGCACGAGGAGATTTCCGCCTGTTCGGACTACACCGACCCCGGCGCACGCGCCCACCGCGGCCGCACCGACCTGAGCGGCAGCGTGGAGGAGCAGAGTGACCTCGACACCCGCCGCCCCGGCGACTACACGATTACATACACCGTCACCTACCGCGGCCGCACTGCACACGCCACGCGCACCGTGACCGTCCGCGACACGACCGCCCCTGTCATCGAGCTGCGCGGTGACGCGCACAGCTTCGCCTATCTCGGCGCCGACTGGAAGGACAAGGGCGTGACCGCGACGGACGACGTCGACGGCGACGTCACCTCCTCCGTCACCGTGAGCGGTACCGTCGACACCTCGGCCGCGGGTGACTACACGATCACCTATACCGTGACCGACCAGGCGGGCAACACCGCGACCGCCGAGCGCACCGTCACGGTCAAGAAGGCCGACAAGTCCAGCCGCATCTACCTGACGTTCGACGATGGCCCCAGCCAGCGCGTCACGCCGCGCATTCTCGACACACTCAAGCAGTACGGCGCGAAAGCGACGTTCTTTATCCTCAACTATGCTGAGGAGGACAAGCCGCTCATCCAGCGCATGATCGACGAGGGACACACCGTCGCCATCCACGGCTATTCCCACGACTACGCGACGATCTACGCCTCGGATGACGCATTCATGGAGAACATCTACAAGCTGCGCGACCGTCTGCGCGCGGACTTCGGCTATGAGGCGACGTTCATCCGCTTCCCCGGCGGCGCGTCGAACACCATCAGCGCCAACCACTGCAAGGGCATCATGTCGCGTCTTGTCAAGCGCGTGGAGCAGGAGGGCTTCGCCTACTTCGACTGGAACGTCGACAGCGGCGATGCCGACGGCAACACCAAGCCGAAGGACTATATTCTCTCGCATGTGAAGGGCGGGCTCTGCCAGGGCCGCGGCAATGTCGTACTGATGCATGATGCGGGCATGAAAACCACCACCGCCGACGCTCTGCCGGAGATTCTGCAGTACGGTCTCGCGAACGGCTATACTTTCCTCCCCATCACGAAAGACACCGTCCCCGTCCACCACGCGACCTCGAACTGACGCCGCCGGGAGAATTCCGCTTGTTATTCCGGTGACATTCTGTTATAATACCCTTGATACGCAAGGGCCGGCACGGCCGCTTCCCTGCGCATCAAGGGTATTTTGCAATAGAAAGGATTCCGATTTATGCGCATTATTGATCTGGAGAACATCAACTATGCCATGCGCAACGAGACGCAATTCGTCCTGCACTGCGAGGAGGTCTTTCACGATAAGGTTTCTGCCGCGGCGGCCGCGATCCTGACCGGCGGACGCGACAAGCGCATTGTGGCGCTGACGGGCCCCTCCGGCTCTGGCAAGACCACCACCGCCATGCGCCTGCGGGACTATCTGGAAAACCTCGGCGTGAAGGTCTGTCTGCTGAGTATGGATAACTTTTTCCTGCCGCTCGAGCAGCGCCCGCCCGAGGCGACGGACTGGGAGTCACCTTACTGCGTGAACGTTCCGCTGCTGATCTCCTGCATCAGCCAGCTGCTCGACGGGCGCGAGGTGGACATCCCGTGGTACGACTTCAAGAGCGGCATGACCGGCGGCTATCGCAAGATGCAGGGCTCGAACGACTGCGTCGTCATCGCCGAGGGCATCCACATGCTCAATCCGCTGATCTTCGACAAGCTCCGCGGCGCGGCCAACGGCATCTACGTCGCCCCCCGCACGCGTATTCTGACCGACCACGACACCGTTGTCCGCCCGGCGCAGCTGCGCACCGTGCGCCGCATGATCCGCGACTATAACACCCGCGGCCACAGCCTGCGCCAGACGATCGAGCGCGCCGAGAGCGTCGACCGCGGCGAGGAGAACTACATCAAGCCCTATAAGAGCAACGCTGCCATCCATATCGACAGCTTCCACGACTACGAGCCGTGCATCCTCATGAAGTACATGGAGGAGATTCCCAGCTTCCGCACGGAGCTGAGCGACGAATTTCTTGCCGCGCACGGCCTGACGGAGATGATGGCCGTGGCGCAGAGCGTCCCACCGCTGCACACGCCCTATGTCCCCCGCAACTCCATCGTGCGCGAGTTCGTGGGCGGGAGCTGCTACGAATACTGATTCACGCACTGCAGTGCGCGAACTCGGTGAGACATTGAGACATGTATTTTTACCAGGAGGGTTTTGGATATGAAAATTATTACGATCAGCCGCGAATTCGGCAGCGGCGGCCGCGAGCTGGGCAAGCGTCTGGCCGACGAGCTGGGCATCCCCTGCTATGATCACCAGATCATCGAGATGATCGCCAAGGAGAACGGCTTTGATGAGCGCTATGTCGCTAACGTCGGCGAAAAGAGCATTGAGGCCGCTTACCCCATGACCATCGGCCACAGCTTCGCCATGCCGCCGATCCAGCTGATGGATCAGCCCATCCGCGTCGCCGCAGCCCAGCGCCAGATCATCGAGAACTTCGCCAAGCAGGGTGACTGCGTGATCGTGGGCCGCTGCGCCGACGTCATTCTGAAGGACTACCACCCCCTGAACCTCTTTGTCTACGCCGACAAGGAGGCGAAGATTGAGCGCTGCCTGCGCCGCGCTCCCGCGGGCGAGAAGCTCACCCGCGGCGACATTGAGCGCCGCATGCGCCAGATTGACCGCGGCCGCGCGCAGTACCGCGAGATGTACGCCGACAGCAAGTGGGGCGCAAAGGAGACGTATCACTTGTGCATCAGCACCACGGAGAAGTACATCAAGGAGATCATCCCCGGCCTTGCGGCGTATGTGCGCTGCTGGTTCAGCGAATAATGGGCGGCTATACGGCGGCGGTGCTCACCGTGAGCGACCGCTGCAGCGCCGGTACGGCGGTTGACACGAGCGGGCCGTGCGTGGCGGACATGCTCCGCGCGGCGGGCTATGACGTTGTCCATACAGCGATCGTTCCGGATGAGCAGGAGCGGATCCGCGCGGCGCTGCTGCACTGCTGCGACGCGCTCCATGCCGATCTCGTCGTGACAACGGGCGGCACGGGGCTCTCCCCGCGCGACGTGACGCCCGAGGCCACGCGCGCCGTGCTCGAGCGGGAGATTCCCGCCATCCCGCAGGCAATGCTCTACGCAAGCCTGCAGATCACGCCGCACGCGATGCTCTCGCGCGCGGTCGCCGGGACGCGCGGCGGGACACTGCTTGTGAACCTGCCCGGCTCGGAAAAGGCTGCGCGGGAAAACCTCAGCGCGGTGCTCCCCGCGCTCGGACATGGGCTGAAGATGATGGCCGGCGGCGGGCACTGAAGTGTTTTTTGATTTTGAAAACAGGACGGACAAGAGTTTTGAACTGCACCCCATTTGTTAGACAGTATGATATACTATCTAACAAGTGGGGTGT
>OLGF01002829.1_pt1 | contig 15428 bp, 10 predicted proteins | sample 1604971 | NCBI WGS metagenome assembly OLGF01 (sample SAMEA3888902, study PRJEB22519) | human gut metagenome | biome: human gut; feature: human-associated habitat; material: faeces | place: Denmark | collected 2011 | reverse complement strand
CCTGCTTGGAGGCGAGGACGTGATCCAGTCCACCGTAGCCGATATCGTAGGCCCATCCGTCGCCACCGATCAGCCAGATAGATTTTTCAACCAGCGCGTCAGCATCGGTCAGCAGTTGTTCAGCCCCTTCAACACCCTGAAGCGCGTGGCGCAGTTCAGCAACCTGTGCGCGACGAACGTCAGGCGTGGCCTCCGCATGCAGGGCGTCATTCAGCTCTGCCGGGATTTTATCGGCAAACTGTTCCAGCAGACGCATTACGCGGGCGCGGTGCTGATCGACCGTCAGGCGGAATCCCAGACCAAATTCTGTGTTATCCTCAAATAGCGAGTTTGCCCAAGCCGGGCCGCGGCCATACGCGTCGGTGGTATAAGGCGTGGACGGCAAGTTCCCCCCATAGATTGACGAGCAGCCTGTCGCGTTGGCGATCACCATGCGGTCGCCGTAGAGCTGCGTGATCGCCTTGATGTATGGCGTTTCGCCGCAGCCGGCGCACGCTCCGGAGAACTCGAACAGCGGCCGGGAGAACTGGCTGTTCTTGACGGTTTTCGTTTTGTCGACCACGGTATCCTTGTAGCCGACCTGGTTGTGCATGTATTCCCAGCGCTCAGCCTCGCCCTTGTCGAGCTGGCTTTCGAGCGGCTTCATCAGCAGAGCCTTGGTCGGGGCCGGGCAGACGTTCGCGCAGTTGCCGCAGCCCGTACAGTCGAGCGGCGATACCTGAATCTTGAACCGATAGGCTTTCGTCGCTCCGACGCCTTGTTTGGTTTCGGTGCCTGCCGGCGCGGCGGCGGCTTCCTCCTCGGTGAGCAGGAACGGACGGATCGCGGCATGCGGACAGACGTAGGCGCATTGGTTGCACTGGATACAGTTCTCGGCCTGCCATTCGGGAACGTTCACCGCGACACCCCGCTTCTCGTATTGCGAAGTGCCGGCATCCCACGTACCGTCTTCACGGCCGTTGAACGCGCTGACGGGCAGGTTGTCGCCCCGCAGGGCCTCGATCGGCTCGACGATGTTGCGGACGAATTCCGGCACGTCGCGTCCGACGGCCGGAGCCGGGTTCAGCGAGGCCCACTGCTGCGGGACTTCAACCTTGGTTACGTCGCCGCCCTTCTCGACGGCGGCGTAGTTCATGTTGACGATCTCCTCGCCCTTCTTGCCGTAGGACTTGTAGATCGCCTTCTTCATCTCTTCCTTGGCCGTCTCGTACGGAATCACGCCGGTCACCTTGAAGAAAGCGCTCTGCATGATCGTATTGGTCCGGCTGCCGAGTCCGATCTCGGCGGCGATCTTCGTCGCGTTGATGATGTAGAAGTTGATATGGTGCTCGGCCATATATTTCTTCATCGCATCGGGCAGATGCTCCTTGGTCGTCTCGGCGTCCCACACGCTGTTGAGCAGGAACGTGCCTCCGTCCTTGAGTCCCTTGAGCAGGTCGTACTTGCCCAGATACGACGGAACGTGGCAGGCCACGAAGTCGGGCGTGTTGACCAGATAGGGCGAGCGGATCGGCTTGTCGCCGAAGCGCAAGTGCGAGGCCGTGTAGCCGCCCGATTTCTTCGAGTCGTACGCGAAGTAGGCCTGGCAGTATTTGTCGGTCGTGTTGCCGATGATCTTGATCGAGTTCTTGTTGGCGCCCACCGTGCCGTCGGCGCCCAAGCCGATGAAGCGGGCCTCGAACGTGTCGGCGTTGTCGAGATGCAGCTCCGGTCCTACGGGCAGAGAGGTGAAAGTCACGTCGTCGACGATGCCCACCGTGAAGTGGTCCTTCGGCTCGTTGGCCTTCAGGTTCTCGTAGACGGCCAGCATCTGGGCCGGGGTCGTGTCCTTCGACGAAAGACCGTAGCGTCCGCCGACGATCAGCGGGGCGTTTTCGCGGCCGTAGAATACCTCCTTGATATCCAGATACAGCGGCTCGCCGTTGGCTCCGGGTTCTTTCGTGCGGTCGAGCACGCAGATTCTCTTGACCGAAGCGGGCAGCACGTCGAACAGGTACTTCGGCGAGAACGGACGGTAGAGGTGAACGGTGACGAGACCTGCCTTTTCGCCCTTGCTGCGCATGTAATCGATCGTTTCCTTGATCGTTTCGTTCACGGAGCCCATGGCTACGATGACGTTTTCGGCATCCGGGTCGCCGTAGTAGGTAAACGGCTTGTACTCGCGTCCGGTGATCGCGCTGATCTGCTTCATCGCGTCGGCCACCATGTCGGGTATGGCGTTGTAGAACTTGTTCGAGGCCTCGCGGGTCTGGAAGTAGATGTCGGAGTTCTGAGCCGTGCCGCGCGTGACGGGGTTCTCCGGATTGAGCGCGCGCTTGCGGAAAGCGTCCAGCGCTTTACGGTCGAGCAGGCCTGCGAGCGCTTGCTCGTCGATCATCTCGATTTTCTGAATTTCGTGCGAGGTGCGGAATCCGTCGAAGAAGTGCAGGAACGGAACGCGCGAGCGGATCGCCACCAGATGGGCGACGCCGGCCAGGTCCATCACTTCCTGTACGCTGCTCGTCGCCAGCATGGCGAAACCGGTTTGGCGGGTGGCCATCACGTCCTGATGGTCGCCGAAGATCGACAGCGACTGCGCGGCCAGTGCGCGGGCCGAAACGTGGAACACGCCCGGCAGCAGCTCGCCGGATATCTTGTACATGTTCGGAATCATCAGCAGCAGTCCCTGCGAGGCCGTGAACGTCGTAGTCAGCGCGCCGCTCTGCAGCGAGCCGTGCACCGCTCCGGCGGCTCCGGCCTCCGACTGCATTTCGACAACCTTGACCGTTTCGCCGAAAATGTTCTTGCGGCCGCTGGCCGCCCACTCGTCGACGTACTCCGCCATGGTGGACGACGGTGTGATCGGATAGATCGCAGCCACCTCGCTGAACATGTATGCGATGTGGGCCGCCGCGTAGTTTCCGTCACAAGTAATGAATTTTTTCTGTGCCATCTTCGTAAGTAAGATTTTGGAAATTCCTATTGATTTTTCCCTTCGCTCAATTTTGCGCAAATATACGGCGATTATTTTAAAACGGGTAATTTTCCACTTTTTTCATTATGATTTGTCAAAATTTATATTATTTTTGCCCGCCGACCGGAAGGGGTGCAGCAATGATGCCGGCCCTTGTACGGGAAGGACGATTGACTGGTTTCGCTATGCGCTATCTGGGCCGTTTGGTGGCATATCTGGCCGTTTTTTTCATCACGTTCTCGCTCGGTTACACGCTGTTGTTGCGGTGGGTTCCGGTGACGCTCACGCCGCTCAAGGCGATCCGTCTGGCGGAGCATCTGCCCGAGGAGGGGCTTCGGGTGCGCTCGAACTGGGTTCCGCTGCGGAAGGTGGCCATGCCGATGGTGCGCGCCGTGATCGCCACCGAGGACAACCATTTCCTCTCGCACCGGGGATTCGACTGGGACGCGATCGACCGGGCACTCGACGAGAACCGCGAGGGAAAGCGGCTGCGGGGCGGCAGTACGATCTCGCAGCAGACGGCCAAGAACGTGTTTTGCCTGCCTGCCCGCACATGGCTGCGCAAAGGGGTCGAGGCGTGGTTCACCGTACTGATCGAGACTTTCTGGAGCAAGCGGCGGATCATGGAGGTTTATCTGAATGTCATAGAAACGGGCCGCAACATGTACGGAGTCGAGGCTCCGGCCCGCGGCGTGTACGGCAAGACTGCCGCCGAGCTGAACGCCTACGAGGCCTCGATGATAGCGACCGTACTGCCCAATCCGCTCCGCCGCGACATGGCCGCTCCGTCGGGCTACATGGTGCGCCGGGCTGCCCAGGTCCGCTCGCTGATGGGCAAGCTCGGTCCGATCGAATTCGACCGTCCCGAAGGTGGGAAAGATAAGAACTGAATGCCAGTCCGGGACGCTCGTCCCGTTTTGAGATCCCGTTCCGTCCGTATCCTGAATGTTTTTTTCTCGACTTGCGGAGCGTTATCCGTGAAATTTTCGTATATTTATTTCGAGAATTGCCGTCTCTGAATCGAATCCTAATTATTCCGACCGTTATGATTTTATCCAAATCCGATTTGCAGCGATATCTGGAGCTCGACCGCCGCGCTCTGGGAATCCGGCGGGCCAAGCGGCCGCCCCTGACCGGCTACCGGGTCTGGAAATTCCAAGTGGCCTTGCGCAAGCACGAGTATTACGCGAATACCGGCCGTTCGCTTTTCGGCCGGATTATGAAAAAGTTTTGGGGCGCCGTACATGAAATTTACGGCGTCCGGCTCGGCTTTTCTATTCCGATCAACGTATTCGGTCCCGGATTGCGGATCAACCATTACGGTCTGATCGTCGTCAATCCGAAGGCGCGCGTCGGCGCCTTTTGCGACATTCATCAGGGCGTTAATATCGGGGAGGGTTTCGGGAAAGACGATGTCCCCGAGATAGGCGATCATGTCTATATCGGCCCAGGAGCCAAGATTTACGGCCGGATCCGGATTGCCGACCGGACCGCCGTCGGCGCCAATGCCGTCGTGAACAGGTCGTTCGAGCGGCCCGACACGACGATCGCCGGCGTTCCGGCCCGGCAGGTGGCCGACAGAGGCAATCCGTACGAGCACTGATCGCCGTCTGGGTATTTCAGCCGTGTTTCGATGCCGTGGCTGTTCGACCGTTTTTTTGTTCAGGATAAATTTTTATGAAGCGGGATATCGGAATCTGATGTCCGTCCGTTCGTCGTGCGTTCGGGAACGGTCTTTCTGCTTCTTTGTTCACGATGGAATAACCGGCCCGCGATATGTCGGTCGGAAATCTTTACGGAAGTACGGTTTGGGGGTTCTTTCCCGAAGCATATGCGTACAGGCTCGGGTCTGGCATGTCTGTCTTTGTTGAAATTGTCTTAGCGGAATATCCGAGGCCGGCGGTCGATCGGCCTCCTACGCTTTTCGTTTTTGTAAATGGGAGTGCCCGTGTCTGGGAGCTTGCTTTGTGTGACCACGATAAGATTTCCCGAGGAATCTCGTTGTTGGAAGTCTCCTTGTAGCATTTTGATTGTCGAATAACCGTCAAGCAGCGGCTTGTTCAAGATGAACCGGGCACAGTCCTCAGGCCGGGTCGCATAGTCCGCGTACTTTTCCAGACAGTCGTCCACCATGGCCCGCCAGCGGGCGAGGCTGTCATTTTTTTCGACGAGGACCGATATCGTAAAAGAATAAGTCATTTCTTTTACGAATTTGCGAATTTCTGCTTCATAAGTTTTGAATAAAAGAGCTTGAGTCCCGAGGGCATGGTCCGTTGTTTCCGTTGCTTCTTGTAGTTTGAATCGTAATAATCGGGCACCGACTTCGTGCAAGTCGAATATGATTTGTTCGTGCGCAATCCCGGCCGTATCGTTATGTATGATATAAGAATCCCCTTTTTCGAATGCAGGGACGACATATATTTTTTCACCGTGTTCTCTTGTCCATTTTTTTCTTTTAGGCGCGTCCGCCTGTGTCCATAAACCGACGGACGCTACGCAACCGATACGACAAGAGTCGTACATATATTTATTTAATTCCGACAGCGAATCGCTTTTCTGAAAGTCGGCCGGGGTCAGCGGCCGGTCGGGTTGCCAGAAAACGTAGAGATCGGTCTCGGTCGGATAGTCGTTTTGCGCGAGGGCGGGCGAACAGGCGTAAAGGACCGCCAGAGCGAAATACAGATACTTTTTCATGACGGGAAACGGTTTGTCCGGAAGATGTTTTCGTAAAGATAAGTAAAATTTGCCGGCCCCGTTTTCTTTCGTTTCCGTTTTACGATGGATTTCGGACTGTCCCGGGGTATTGCGGCATGTTTCCGGATGCCTTCGTAGCGAGGCGTTGCGGCGACGGCAGTCGTAAAGCCGCCTCGCTGCCGTTGCGCCGGGGATGCTCCCGGCCTATGCGTCCGTGCGGCGTTGCCGGATCAGGGCCGCGACCGTCAGCAGCGCGAAGGCCGTTACGGCGGCGAAGACAGTCGCGGCGGCGTATCCCGGCCTGAATCCTCCTCCGTAGCTGTGCATGCCGCCGAGGAGGTAGTTTACGCCGAAATAGGTCATCAGTACCGCAGCGAATGCCCACAAGGTGTAGGCATGGAAAAAAAGCGGTCTGCGGAACCGGGCGAGGCTTTGCTCGTGCAGCGGCAGCGCGTAGACGATCAGCGTGATCAGCGCCCAGACTTCTTTGGGATCCCATCCCCAGTAGCGTCCCCATGACGCATTGGCCCAGACGGCCCCGGTGAAAATGCCTGCGGTCAGCAGGAATACGGCCGGATAGAGCAGCAGCCGTCCGAAAAGCCGGAGTCTCGCCAGCGTCCGCGACGTTCGCTCCGCCGTTCCGGCCCGTGCCGCCGCTGCCAGCGCGAGCGCCGCGGTTCCGTTCAGCATCAGCAGGCCCAGCAGCGCGTACGACGCCATGATCAACGAGACATGCAGACTGAGCCAGGGCGAGCGCAGCACGGGCACGAGCGGCGTAATCTGCGGATTGGCCATGCCCAGCGAGGCGACCAGCAGCGCGAATCCCGACATCAGCAGGCCCGAGGCCGCCGCGATCGGAAAACGGCGGCCGATTCCGAGCGCGAGGAGCGACAGACACCACGAGACGAAAATCATCGTCTCGTATCCGTTGCTCAGCGGCAGGTGCCCGGCGGCGTAGCCCCGCAGCGCCATCGAGACGGTCAGCAGGACGGCCGTTCCCGCCAACGGCACGAGCGACAGACGCTCGATCCGGCGATTTCGCCTGCCCGAGGCGAGACTCCATACGAAATATGCGAATGCCAGCAGTCCGCAGCAAAGGTCGATCCGGTAAAGCCACGGGACCGCGTCGAGCCGGTTGTACAGCAGCTCGGCCTTCAGCCGTCCTTCCGGCAGGAACCCGGCGGCTCCCCGTTCCCGCTGGAAAGCGGCCGTTTTGTCGATCAGGCCGCGCAGTCCGTCGCTGTCGCCGTTGCGGACGGCTTCGTACATCAGCGGGAAAATGCCCTTGATGAAAACCGAGTCGCCTTTCGGAAGCGCTCGTACCGGATCGGTCGGCGCATACCACTGCGTTCCGTTCTCCCCCTGTTCGGGAAACAGCCGGAGCACCCTGCCCGACTGAATCATGGCGATCAGCTGGATTTTCTCGTCCGCTTCGGCGAAAGCCCGATGCGCCGGGTCGCTGCGGTCCGCTCCGTGCCGGATCGCTTCGGCGAGCCGGTAGCTCCGCCCCGGGCCGAAGAAGTCGGTCAGCGCGGCCGTCGCCCCCGAGCCGAGAAGCTTCCGCACCGTATCCTGCTTGATTCGGATCATCGGCTCGTGCTGCCACTGTTCGGGGAAGAATATCCAGCCCGCGAGCACCTGCTCGGCCGTATATTTTCCGTAAGCGGGCTTCCCGCAGATTTTGACCGTAAGGTCGCGGGCGAATGACTGGACCGGAGCCACCCGGCCGCCGTACAGCATCCGCAGCCGGCCCAGCGCGTCGGCGGTCTCCCGGTCCAGCGTTGCCGGCGCTCCGGCCGATGCGCCGCAGCATACCGAAGCGAAAAGCAACAGGAAGCCCGCCCGCTTCAGCAGCGGATGGCGCAGCAGTCGGCGGAAGCCCGACCGTTTCGAGCACAGCGTGCCGATCATCGAGACGCCGAGCAGCAGATAGCCCGCATATGTGACCGGAGTGCCGTAGGGGTCCCGGTTGACCGACAGGATGCTGCCCCGCATGTCCTCGTCGAAAGAGGTCTGGTAGAGACGGTACCCGTCGCATGACAGGATGCGGTTCATCGATACGACGGCCTGCCGCGGCCCCCGGGAATCGACGACCGTCAGCAGGCTCCGATAGTCCGCCGGCGCCTGCGTGCCCGGATAGCATTCGATCTCGAACCGCTCGAGCCGCAGCGAGAACGGCAACGGCCGGACTTCCCCTCCGGTTTCCGGCCGGAAGCATGCCGTTTCCGTCCTCTCGCGCAGATGAACGTATCCTTTCTGCGAGGTGGCGAAAGTCAGCAGGGCTCCGAACAAGATCAGCCCGAGGGAAAGATGCAACGCGACCGCCGCCCGCTTCCCCGGTCCGATCCGGACGACCGCAACCGGCAGCGCGGAAGCTGCGATCAGAGCCCACCATGCCGCGAACCACCCCGTGCGGTAGATATGCCGCGCGGCGAATTCGCTGCCTTCGGTCTTTTCGACGAAAGTAGCGGCGGCCAGACAGACTGCCATGCCGATCAGCAGTGCGAAGGCGGTCCGCCCGAGCGCCTTTGTCGTTCGCGGATACAAGGCCGGTCGGTGTTAGAGCGGCGCGAAGGCCGGATTTTCGTCCTCGCGGACGGCGATGCATTCCGTTTCGATCAGCCAGCCGGGACGGCAGACCGGCGCATGCACGAACAGCCGGGGAACCGCTTCGTAGCGCAGCTCGAATATTTTTCGCACGGCCAGATAATCGGCCGGGTCCCGCAGGTAGACGATCATCTGGGCCAGGTCGGCGGCCGAGGCTCCCGCCTCGGCGAGCAGCGCCTCGACGTTCTCAAGCATCCGGACGGTCTGTCCCTCGATGTCCTGCGGCGCGACGATCTCGCCCCGGTTGTCGATGCTGGCCGTGCCCGACAGCAGAATATGGCTCCGGTCGCCGTAGCGGACCCGGACGCCGCGCTCGAACGTGACTCCGTACTCGTAGGTGGGGTTCAAATGGTCCTTCGCGTGCAGATAGACCTGTTGGCCGGGACGCAGTCCTTTGACGGCGTATGCGTCGAGCAGTACCAGACGGCTCGGATCGGCATGGCGCCCTTCGATGCCGGTACTGGCGATGTAGTGGGTTTGCGGCGTCAGGCCGTGATGCTCGAAAAGCTCCCGACGCGCCCGTACGACGCCCGCATAGTTGACATCGACGTTTTGCACGAAAAACCATGTCCGCACGCAGTCGTTCTCCAGCGTGCATCCGAACTGCCCGAGCCGTTCGGCGTACCGGTCGAGCAGCGTTTCGGTTTGCCGGGCCGAATCTCCGTCGGGCGAGGAGCCGTAAGCGGTCCAGATATGGCGGTAGCCGTTGTGATCGGCCGTAACTCCGTCTTCAAAAGGCACGACCTGTCCGTCGGCGAGCGAAAGCAGGTAGATCCACAGGGCGACCTTGCCGCCGTCCAGAGGGGGTTGCTGCACGACGGAAGTCGCACAGGGGGGATAGGGCTTCTCGCCCGAGCGGAGCGCGTCGATCTGATTGGCCGCGTCGCTCAGAAAGTAGCGCTTGAAAACGGGACAGAGTTCTCCGCCGTAGCTCGACAGCAGGTAGAAATAGGCGGCACGGATGTCGCCGAGCTGCTTGGCCAGCGGAGCTTCCGTGTCGGTGACATGCAGTACGGCATGGCACTCGCGCATGCCGCCCGGGCGGTCGAAATATCCTATTTCGATGCGTACATTGCTATAAAACAGTATTTTGCTTGAGAAACACATAGGCATAAGGTTAGTTTTGCGGACACCCTTTCTCGATCCAGATTCTGAGCAGGTCGATGTCCTCGCTTCGCGTGACGAATCCGGTATGCGGCGGAGAGCTGATCGCCTCCTGCGAGGTCAGCACGTCGAGCAGAAAGCTGCCCTCGGGGTCCGAAGGCTTGACGCGCAGCTTGTCCGAGAGCGTCGAAGCCGTGCCGACCAGCGAGCGGTAGCTGTTTCCCTCGGTCAGCAGCAGTCCTCCCGCGCCGCTCTCGCCCTGATGGCAGGAGACGCAGTTGTACTGCTGGAAAACAAGCCGCTGGATGCGGTCGTATTCCAGCAGGTCGATCTGTGCGGAAGGCAGGTCGATATCCGACGTCCGGTCGTCGTCGAGCGCGTATTCGAAAAACGTGTAGACGACCTGACGGCCCGAGTTGGTCATGCACAGGCGGACCGAGCGCGCGTCTTCCGGCACGTTCTCGATCGACAGCTCCACCTTGTTTCCGTCGGCCGGCTTAAGCACGTTCACCGACGAGAGGGCCGACGTTCCTCCTTCGCCGAAAGCTCCGAAGATCAGGTCGTACTCTCCGGGAAAGACTTCCGGATTGAGCAGCTCGAACGTCCCGCGCACGGAGACTCCCTCCGTCGTGGCTTGGTGCGACTCGTAAATATCCCCGCTGTCGCAGCGGACCGTCGTGCAGAGCAGCAGCGCCAGCACGGCCGCCCGCAACGGGCGGCGGTATGTTCCGTTCATCTCGATGATTCCGTTAGTCCGTTAGAATGAGAACTGAAGCATGACGGTGGCCGAATGCTGGGCCAGCCCCAGATCGTCCAGCTCGCGTGCGTCCTGCGTTGCGTGTCCCCACCGGCCGAGGAACTGATACATCGCCTGCAGCTTCAGGTTATAGCCCATGATGTAATAGTTCAGTCCGACGGCCGGCATGTTCAGGAAGCCGTCCGTATCGGTCGAGTTCCGGTCCATGAAGTCCCAGCGCAGCGCAGGTTGCAGTTTGGGAGTCACGAAGTAGCCTACTTGGGCGTATCCGCCGATATAGCGGTAAGTATGGTTCACGCGCTGGCGCTTGACCAGATCGGAGCTCAGATAGTAGGCTTCGGCGCCCAGATAGAGCCGGTTCTTGAGGTAGGTGAACTCGAAACCGAGCCGCAGGTCGTTGGTCGTCTGCCAGTTGGCCTCGACGTTGTACGAAGCCGACAGCGCGAACATGATCTTGTCGTTGTGCAGGTCGTCGATTCGTCCCTGATGCGCGGGAATCGGGCCTTTGGGCATGAAGGCCACCCGGGCCGCATACAGCAGCGAGGGAATGCCCAGATCGTCGCTGAGCGTCTTCTGCGCCAAGTTCACGTCGATTCCCGTGCCGTTGAACACGCCCAAGTTATATTCCCATTTGCCTCCCAGCAGACCGTGCATCATCACGCCCAGATCGAATCCCGTGGCGATCGTCGGCGGGGTCGAGTTCAGGCTGCGGTCCATATAGACCGACGAGGTCAGCGAGGTGGGCAACACGGGGAAAAGCGTTTCGCCCAGCGTGACCAGATAGGCCTGGCTGAACGGCGTCTTGAACTTGCCGACGCGGAAACGGATCTGATCCTTCAGATTCACGTCGACCCACGCCTGCTGCAGCAGCGCGCCGCCGCTCTTGGCCGCGTTCAGCGTCAGGTTGAACGTCAGCTTGTTGAACGCCCGGCCCGAAATGCCCAGAATGGCGTAGGGAATCTCGAAGCCGCTGTTCGCTACGTTGTCCTGATCGTCCAGCCCGAGCTGCTCGTCGTCGTACCAGTTGAACTTGCCGGCCGTCTGGAGCAGCACGTAGGGCTTGAGCATGAAATCGCCCGCGCGCGTCTCGAAGCTGAATCCTTTCTTGCCTCCCATCGGGATCACGGCGCTTTCGATGTATTTGTCCGCCTCGTTGTACGGGTCCTCGTGGCGGTGTTTCGCGACCTGAGCCGTCGCCGAGGCCGTTGCCGCGAGCAGGGTCAGTAATAGTATGATTTTGATCTTCATGTCGTTGTGTTCGGTTGTCTTTTACAATGATTCGAGGAACTTGATCAGCGCGTCGCGGTCCTCGCGCGACATGCGGGCGAACAGCTCGCGCGACACGGCGCCCTCGCCTCCGTGCCACATGATCGCCTCCTTGAGGTTACGCGCCCGGCCGTCGTGCAGGAAATAAGTGTGCTGGTTGACTTTCTGCTGGAGGCCGATGCCCCACAGCGGGGTCGTTCGCCACTCGCATCCCTGCGCCAGCCCCGAGACATAGTGGCTGTCGAGGTCGGGTCCCATATCGTGCAGCAGAAAGTCGCTGTACGGGTGGATCGTCTCGCTCGCGAGCCACGGAAGCCGCGTGCCGCCTATCAGCGCCGGAGCGTCGGCACGCGTGTGGAGCGTCGGCACGTGACACAAGTCGCAGCGGGCGCGGTAAAACGCCTGCTCGCCCTGCTGGACGATCGGATCGTCGACGTTCCGGCGCGCGGGAACGCCCAACGTGTGGAGATAGAAGTCGACGTTCTCCATGTCGTGCGTCGAGATCTGAATGCCGTAGTGGCTGTATCCGAGCATTTGGGACTGGCCTTCGGCCACCTCCAGCGGATAGCGGTCGTTCGTGACGCCCAGATCGGACGAGAAACCGAGCTCGATGGTCAGGTCGGCGTGCTGAGCCTTGTTGCCCGAAATGCCGATATATTGCTTGCCTCGCTCGGTGATGTAGTTCAGGCGGCCCGAAATGCCGTATTCGGGATAGTTGCTGCGCCGTGCGAGTTCTTCGAGCTCGGTCGGGTCGAGCGCCATCATCTGCCCCATGCCGACGTGCCGCAGCGGAATCCGCACGTCGACGATCAGGTCCTCGGCGGCGATGCTGTCGGCATACCACTCCGAAATCGTGTAGGTCGGCGTCAGCAGCGAGTATTCCTCCCCGTCGTGGAACGTATAGGTTTTCTCCGAATAGGTTACGCCGAGCTTGCCTTCCGGCTCGACTCCGGTGATCGCCTGATCGTGCAGCACGCGTCCGTAGTTGCGGAAGAATCCGCCGTTCTTTTTCGTGATGTAGATCAGGTGCGACGAGAATCCTCCGCTGCCGGTTCCGCCCTCCGAGTAGAGCGTCGGGTAGGTTCTTCCGGCGTTCGAGTGGCAACTGCCGCACGAGGAGCCGGCATACAGAGGCCCCTTACCGCCCTGCGCCGGATCGTCTCCGCTGACGCGCGGATTGTCGTACAGCGCGTCGCCTTGGTAGAACCGCGTGCTCAGATTGCCCGTCACCCAATCGGCCGGCGTGTCGTAGGCCGATACGCCCGACTGGAACACGGTCGACTTTCCGGCCGACAATGTCCGCGAGTCGGCCACGTTGCCGTACTCGTCGAGTATCTCGTAATAATCTCCGTCCGTACAAGCGGAAAGTGCGACGACGCATATCAGCGCCGTCACACAGACCGATTGTTTTCTTTTAAGAGATGCAGACATAAACCTTATATGGTAAATAGTTTATTCTCTTGCCGGGCTTATTCATTCGGCGAGCACCTTTCGGTTCTGCCCGTCCTTGAACAGCAGCAGCTCGATGGTATGGAAGCCGCGGACCGATTCGCTGCCGATCGCTCCGATGTAGTCGTCGACGCTCGACAGGTTCTTGTTGGTTATGATCGTGGCGATGTCCTCCTGGTCCAGCGGCCAACTGTCCATCGACGGGTCGAAGCCGAGCCCCGTCTCTTCGCCGGCAGGGCCGAACAGCACGGCCTCGCTCTGTTCCCAAGGCACGCGCATCGTTCTCCACGCCGTGCAGGCGGCGTCGACCTTGCTCTGGTTCCGGTTGTCGGCTTGCAGGGCGACCATCGCGTTGTAGAGTGCCCATGCCTTTTCCTTGAGATCCTTGTAGGTCGGCGTAACGACCTGATCGGCGTACTGGGTCAGAATGGCGGTGAAGTCGTAGTCTCCTGCGTTCTCGAACAGGCCGAGCAGCGAACCTTCGGTCAGCTCGGTCAGGTCGGAGCAGGCGGTGATCGCCGCATCGACTTTGCTTCCGGTCAGGTTATTGCGGAAAGGCGCCTGCATGCTCTTGATTGCGTTGTAGGCTCCGTCGATCGCCGCCGTCATCCGGGCGTCCAGATCGGCGTCCTGGCTTTTGACATAGGCCGAGATGCTGTTCGCGTCGGCCGGGTCTCCGATCGCGCCGCGGCGGCCGGCATAGCCGTTCTTGATGCTGATGATGTTATCCGAGTAATCGGTGATCGAGTTCCAACTGTACCACGACTCGACTTGCAGCACGGCCTCGTTCGTCTGTCCGCTCAGCGCGAGCGAGTTCGGGTTTCCGATCTTCGACGAGCCGACCTCGTTCGAGATGTTGGCGAAACCGTCGACCAGAATCGTTCGGATCGCATCGACTCCGCTGGTAAACTTGTCGTTACCCTCGCTGGCCGTCCTCATGTACTGGGCGTAGCCGTCGGCGCCGACGATCGTGTTCTTCGAGAAGAAATCGCGTCCGATCCTGTTCCAGTCCTCGTCGGGAATGCCCGACGGTCCGTTCCACGAGGCCCACAGGCCGACGCAGTCGTCGAGCAGCTCGGACGATACGGCCGTCGCGTAGTTGATCCATTCGGAAGTCATTGCGTATTCTTCGAGCTTCGAGGCGTTGCTGCTGCCGCCGCCACCGCCGGAGATCCGAGATAGATGTTCGCCTTCGGGCTGCCCATTCTGCCCATGAAATTCCGGTTTCCAGTGGACAGGCAGTTCTCTCCAGGAGCCAGAAGGCCGAGATGCCCTCCCAGGCAAGGTCCGCAGCCAGAGGGCGAAACGATGGCCCCCGCCGCCGACAGCTTCTCGATAACCCCTTCGCGCAGGGCCTGCCGGTAAACGTCTTCGGACGCGGGATTCACCAGCAGCCTTGTCCCTTGGGCCACTCGCTTTCCTTCCAGCAGCTTTGCCGCGAGCCTGAGATCCTCCAGCCGTCCATTGGTGCAGGAACCGATGAATACCTGGTCTATGGGTGTTCCCTTCAGTTCCCTTACCGGCCTGATCTTATCCACCTGGGACGGACATGCCATGACCGGTTCAAACTCCTGGGCCTTGTATACAATGGTCCTCATGTAGACCGCGTCATCATCTCCGGTCAGACTCTTCTGATACTCATCCAACTTGATCCCGCAATATGCTTCCGTCTTTTCATCCGGCGTAAACAGCGCGCATTTGGCGCCTGCTTCAATGGCCATGTTGGAAATGGTGAAACGGTCGTCCATGGTCAGGGAAGCTACTCCCTCGCCCGTGAACTCTAGGGACTGATGCAGAGCTCCATCCACTCCGATGGTCCCGATAAGATGGAGGATGACATCCTTGCCGCTGACCCAGGGCTGGAGCTTGCCGGTCAGGTGGACCCGGATGGCCTCAGGGACCTTGAACCAGGTCTCCCCCGTGGCCATGCCGGCGGCCATGTCGGTGGAGCCCACCCCGGTGGAAAAGGCCCCCAGGGCCCCATAGGTGCAGGTGTGGGAGTCCGCGCCGATGATACATTCCCCGGCGGCCACCAGGCCCTTTTCCGGCAGAAGGGCGTGCTCCACGCCCATCTGGCCTACATCATAGAAGTTGTCCAGATCAAACTGCCGGGCGAAGGTGCGGCACTGGAGGCACTGCTCGGCGGCCTTGATGTCCTTGTTGGGGGTGAAATGGTCCATGGAGATTTTGCTCTTGTCAAACACCCCGGTAAAGCCCTCCTTCTCAAATTCCCGGATGGCCACGGGGGAGGTGATGTCGTTGCCCAGGACCATGTCCAGCTTGGCCCGGATCAGCTGACCGGCCTTGACCTCCGGCAGGCCGGCGTGGGCAGCGAGGATTTTTTGTGTCATTGTCATTCCCATGGGAAAAGCCTCCTCTTTCTTGTGGGTGTGTCAAACTGAAACCGGAGCGGTCTCAGTCGGTTTCATGGGTGGGGATGAATTGCTTCACCTTGTTTTCCCGGTTCACGGCGGTGATGAGGGCGTAGACCGAGGCCATGGTGATGTCGCTGTCGACACCCACCCCCCAGTAGTGGTTGCCCTCCTCATCGGCGATGACCACGTAGGCCGAGGCCAGGGAGTCGGAGTCGGTCTCCAG
>OLGF01002826.1_pt1 | contig 15454 bp, 16 predicted proteins | sample 1604971 | NCBI WGS metagenome assembly OLGF01 (sample SAMEA3888902, study PRJEB22519) | human gut metagenome | biome: human gut; feature: human-associated habitat; material: faeces | place: Denmark | collected 2011 | reverse complement strand
TGTACGCCGCCGCCCGCCATCGAGCAGAGTTTTACACCTAATTGGGGATAAAACAGCTCATGGCGGGCGGCGGCATCATCGTGCTGGGCACGACCCTGATCCCTCTGCTGTCTACCCTGTTTTAAGGGCAGCTGCCGATGGGTATTCTCACCGAATGGATCACGGAATGGCTCAAAGGGCTTTTGATCGAGGGCATCATGGGAAACCTCGAGGGGCTGTTTGACACGGTGAATACCCGCGTCGGGGAAATATCCGTACAGGTGGGGACTACCCCGGCGGCATGGAACGCCGGGGTGTTCTCCCTGATACGGCAGCTTTCCGAAACGGTGATATTGCCGATTGCCGGATTGATCCTGACCTTTGTTGCCACCTATGAGCTGATCCAGATGATACTGGAAAAGAACAATATGCACGAGTTCGACGTGGCGAATATCTACAAATGGGTATTCAAAACCACTTGTGCCATCCTGATCCTGTCCAACACATTCAATATCGTCATGGCAGTCTTTGACGTGTCCCAAAGCGTGATCGCAAGCGCGGCGGGCATCGTCACAGGCGCAACCAACATCACGCCGGATATGCTGGCCGATCTGGAAATGACCCTTGAAGCGATGGAGCTTGGCTCCCTGCTGGGCCTGTTTCTGCAATCGTTCCTCATTAAGTTTACCATGCTGGCGCTGAACATTTTTATTTTCGTGATCGTATATGGCCGCATGATCGAGATATATCTGCTGACCAGTTTAGCCCCCATCCCCGTGGCGACGCTCTCCAACCGGGAACTTGGCGCGATGGGCCAGAATTATCTGCGCTCCCTGTTTGCCGTGGGCTTTCAGGGTATGTTGATCCTCGTCTGCGTGGCGATCTATGCGGTGCTCATTCAGGGGATCGCCACAAGCGGAGATCCTATCGGCGCGATTTGGGGCTGTATCGGCTATACGGTGCTTTTATGCTTCATGCTGATGAAAACCGGGACGATCTCCAAAAGCATCTTCAGCGCCCATTGAGAAAGGAAAGGTGATCTTATCGCTGATACCGCCGCTTCTGGTCACGGTGGCCAGAGGCCGATCCCGGAGGGGTTGCACCTCTCCGACGGCATTGAGGGCTTGCGCTCCCTGCCAAAGCATAGCGTGGATATGTTGCTGACCGATCCGCCCTACGGCACGACCCGGAACTTTTGGGATGTGCCGCTGCCGCTCCCGGAGCTGTGGGAGGCGGTGCGCTGGGCGGTGAAGCCCAACGGAGCCATCCTGTTTTTTGCTCAATGCCCCTTTGATAAGGTGCTGGGTGCGTCCAACCTCGCCATGCTCCGCTATGAGTGGGTATGGTACAAGTCCCGGGCAACAGGATTTCTCAATGCCAACCGTGCGCCGCTGAAAAAGTCCGAGAACGTTCTGGTGTTCTATCAGAAGTCCCCGGTGTACCATCCGCAATTCACTTATGGGGAGCCGTACCGCAAGACCAATCCCCGCAGCGGGTGCAGTACGAACTACGGCAAGTTTGAACGGACAGGCTCAGAGTCCAGCGACGGACGGCGTTATCCGGGAAATGTGCTGTTCGTGCCGACGGTGACGGGCGGCATCCATCCCACGCAAAAGCCCGTGGAGCTGTGCGAGTATTTCATCAAGACCTATACCGACGAAGGAGAGGTGGTGGCGGACATCTGCGCTGGCTCCGGCACAACTGCCGTGGCCGCGCTGAACACGGGCCGCCGCTTCGTTTGCTTTGAAACCGCCCCGGCCTTTTACGGCCCCGCCACGGAGCGCATCCGGCGGGCGCGGGAGGCTGTGGCATCTGGCGGGAAAGGAGAATGATGATAAGAACCTACGAAATTATTTACGCCGATCCCCCGTGGCGCTACTCCGCAAAGAAAGTGCAGGGGGCGGCAGAAAACCATTACCCCACCATGAGCATTGATGAATTGTGCGCGCTGCCTGTGGCCGAGCTTGCGGCCAAGGACAGCGCCCTTTTCATGTGGGCCACGTTCCCACAGCTCCCGGAGGCCCTGCGGCTCATCCGTGCGTGGGGCTTCACCTATAAAAGCGTCGCTTTTGTCTGGCTCAAAAAGAACAAAAAGGCGGATAGCTGGTTTTATGGGCTGGGCTTCTGGACGAGGGCCAACGCCGAGGTCTGCCTGCTGGCGACCAAGGGACACCCCAAGCGGCAGGCCGCCGATATTCACCAATTTATCATTTCCCCCATCGAGGCCCACAGCAAAAAGCCGGACGAAACGCGGGACAAGATTGTTGCCCTCATGGGCGACAGGCCCCGCGTGGAGCTGTTCGCACGGCAGACCACTCCCGGCTGGGACGTGTGGGGCAACGAGGTGGAGCCGACAGCGGGCCTCTGGTCACGGTGGCCAGAAGATAGCGGAAAGGAGGATGTTTCTTGCCCTATGTGAATGTTCCCAACGATCTTTCCAAGATCAAGACGAAAATTGCCTTTAACCTTACCCGCCGCCAGCTTATTTGCTTCGGCGGCGCGGCTGCCGTGGGTATCCCCGTGTATCTGCTGACCCGTCACGCGCTGGGCGGCACCGGGGCGATGTTCCTGATGATCGCGCTCATGCTCCCAGCCTTTTTCATGGCGATGTATGAGCGTGATGGCCTGCCCTTTGAAAAGGTGGCCCGGAATATCATCCGGGCCAAGTTCCTGCGGCCCGGTGTGAGGCCCTATCAGACGCAGAATATCTACGCCCCGTTTGCGGGAAAGGAGGTCACACTTGAGCAAAAGCCCCAAGAAGTCAAAAAGCCTGACGCGGGCCGGTAATCGTCCGGCGACCATATCGGCCCAGCAGACCATTCCCTATGTGCGGATGCTGCCAGACGGCATTTGTCAGCTCCCCGGCGGTGTCTACACAAAAACGCTGGAATATGAGGACATCAACTATTCCGTTGCGTCCGCCGAGGATCAGACGGCCATTTTCGGCGGCTGGAGTTCGTGGCTGAATTATTTTGACAGTTCGCTGCCGTTCCAGCTTTCCTTTGTCAACCGCCGCAGCCGCTCCGGGAGCCGCTACAAGGTGAATATCTCCGAGGCGGATGACCGCTTCAACAGCGTCCGCACGGAATACACGGGGATGCTGAAAAACCAGATCGCCAAAAGCAACAACGGTATCGAACGGGCCAAGTACGTCACCTTTTGCATCCCCGCTGAAAATGTGGCCGCCGCCCGTCCCCGTCTGGAACGTGTAGAGGCGGACGTGATCGGCAACTTTAAGCGGCTGGGGGTACAGAGCCAGCCCCTTGACGGGCGGGAGCGTCTGGCCCTGCTACACGGCCAGCTTCACCCCGGCAGCCGGGAGCCGTTCCGCTTCAAGTGGGCGGACATCGCCCATACGGGCATGGGAACGAAAGACTTTATCGTGCCGGACAGCTTTGACTTCCGGCAGAGCCGCTCGTTCCGCGTGGGCCAGACATGGGGCGCGGTGTCCTACTTGCAGATCATGGCGTCGGAGCTGTCGGACAAGCTGCTGTTGGAGATTTTGGAGCTGGACGCCGAGCTGACTGTCACCATGCACATTCAGACGGTGGACCAGGTCAAGGCCATTAAAACGGTCAAGGGTAAAATCTCCGACATCGACAAGATGAAAGTGGAGGAGCAGCGCAAGGCCACCCGCGCCGGATATGACCCTGACATTCTTCCGCCCGATCTTGTCACCTTTTCCAAGGACGCCGCCGAGCTGCTGGCCGACCTGCAAAGCCGCAACGAGCGAATGTTCCTCTTGACGTTCCTGATCGTCAACACCGCCCCCACGCGGGAGCGGCTGGAAAACGACATTTTCACCGTGAACGGCATCGCGCAGAAATATAACTGTGCCGTCAAGCGGCTGGACTGGCAGCAGGAGCAGGGCTATATGTCCTCGCTGGCTCTCGGCTACAACGGCATTGAAATTCAGCGCGGCATGACCACCAGCTCCACGGCCATCTTCGTTCCCTTTATGACGCGGGAGCTTCGTATGGATGGCCCGTCCCTCTATTACGGCATGAACGCCCTGTCCCATAACGTCATCATGGCTGACCGCAAAAAGCTGAAATCCGCCAACGGTCTTTACCTCGGCTCCACGGGCAGCGGCAAGAGCTTTGCCGCCAAGCGTGAATTGCTGAACGTCTTTCTTGCCATCCCGCAGGATCGCATCATCGTGGTTGACCCGATGGGCGAATATGCCCCGCTGGTGGAACGGCTGGGCGGTCAGGTCATCGAGATCGCGCCGGACAGCCCCAACCACATTTCCCCGATGGATGTCCAGATGGACATGGGCGGCGGAGACAGCCCCCTGTCCCTGAAAGCGGATTTTCTGCTGTCGCTGTGTGAACTGGTGGTGGGAGGCCGGGACGGTTTGCAGCCTATCGAGAAAACCGTCATTGACCGCTGTGTGCGTCAGGTGTACCGGGAGATGGCGCTGGGGCTGGAAACGGCCAAAACGCCGCTGCTCCAAGATTTGTATGAGGAGCTGCTGCGCCAGCCGGAGCCGGAGGCCAAGCGGATCGCAACGGCGCTGGAACTTTACTGCACAGGCTCCCTCAATCTCTTTAACCATCCCACCAACGTCAACCTCAATTCCCGCGTGGTGTGCTTTGTGCTGAAAGGCATGGGCGAAAACCTCCGCAAGATCGCCATGCACATCACCAACGATTTTGTCACTTCTGCGGTGGGAAGCAACTTCAAAAACGGCGTGGCGACGTGGTGCTATTTTGACGAGTTCCATATTCTGCTCCGTGACCCGCTGACCGCCAGCTACTTTGTGACCGTCTGGAAGATGCTCCGCAAACAGGGCTGCGTCCCCTCGGCCCTGACGCAGAATGTGAAAGACCTGCTGGCCAGCCGGGAGATCGAGAACATTCTGGACAACACGGATTTTATGATCCTGCTGTCGCAGGCGCAGAGTGACCGCGCCATTCTTGCCAAGCAGATCGGTATTTCAGAGCACCAGCTATCGTATATCACGCAGTCCAACTCCGGCGAGGGCCTGCTGTTCTATGGCAGCGTCACCATCCCGTTTGTTGACCGCTTCCCCCGTGGCGAGATTTACGACCTGCTGACTACCAAGCCGGAGGACGCTGCCAATGGAAAACAGGCAGAATAAGCCGCCCAAGGGCGGGGCTGCTTCTGGTCACGGTGGCCAGAAGTTCCATACCGACAGCGAACAGGCCAAGCTCCACAAGTCCAAGCTCCGCATGGAGAGCCGGGAGGAACGGCTGAACAAGGCCCGTGAAAGGCTGGCAAAGCAGAAGCCGCCGAAAAAGCCCGGCCCCATCAAGCGGATCGCCCGGATCGCCGGACATGAAACCCATGCTTTTCTGCATGGAAAGGTGTATCAGGAGGAGCGCGACAATGTAGGTGTGGAGGGCGGTCATTTTGTGGAGCGTTCCGGCGAGGCCGCGCTGCACTATGGGCGGTACAAGGTACGCAGGGCCATCCGGGAGCACCCGGCCAAGGCCGCCGCCCGTGCGGAATCCCGGTACATCAAGGCCACGGCGGACTACCATTCCCGCAAGTTCGCGCAGGAACAGCCGGAGGCGCAAAGCGCCGCCGCCCGGTTATGGCACCGCCACAGACTGAAACGGGAGTATCAGCGCAAGGCGCGGGAAACCGCCAAACAGACCGCCAAGGCTGCCGAACAAACCGCGTCAGCCACGGAGCGGTTTGTCCGGGAAGCGGCGGCGTTCGTCAAGCGGCATCCCGTGGGGACGCTGCTTGCGCTGGGTTGCCTGCTGGTGGTGCTGACCCTGCAATCGTGTATGTCCTCGATGGTTTCCGTGGGAAACAGCACCCTTGCGGCCATCGCCGCCAGCACCTATAAGGCGGAGGACGCGGATATGCTGGGGGCGGAGGACGCCTACTGCGCTCTGGAGGACGAGCTGCAACGCTACCTCGACACCTACACCCGCACCCACGATTACGACGAATACCATTTTGACCTCGACACTATTGAACACGATCCCTATGTACTGATCTCCATGATCTCCGCACTCCATGAGGGCGCATGGACATTGGACGAGGTGCGCGGGACGCTGCAAGACCTCTTTGACCGCCAGTACATTTTGACCGAGGATGTGGTGGTGGAGGTGCGCTACCGTACCGTTACCCGGACGGACAGCGAGGGCAACGACTATGACGTAGAGGTGCCGTACAACTATTACATCTGCTATGTCACGCTGGAAAACTTCAATCTCTCCCACGTCCCGGTTTACATGATGTCCGAGGAGCAGCTTTCCATGTACGCCCTGTATATGTCCACGCTGGGGAACCGTCCCGATCTGTTCCCCTCGTCCGGCTATATCGGGAAATACATCACCAACCGCCCGCCGGAGCATGAAGTCCCGGAGTCCTATCTGGATGATGAAACCTTTGCCGCCATTCTGAAAGAAGCGGAAAAATATCTCGGTTTCCCCTATGTGTGGGGCGGCAGCAGCCCGTCCACGTCCTTTGACTGCTCCGGCTTCGTCAGCTACGTCTACAATCAATGCGGCTGGAGCTTTGGGCGGCTGGGGGCGCAGGGCCTTTATAACATCTGTTCCCGGACGAGCAGCCCCCGGCCCGGTGATCTGGTGTTCTTTGTCGGCACCTATGACACGGCGGGCATTTCGCATTGTGGCATCTATGTGGGCGACGGCTGGATGCTCCATTGTGGCGACCCTATCAGCTATGCCAACCTGAACAGCAGCTATTGGCAGTCCCATCTTTACGCCTACGGGCGACTACCGTAAAGGAGGTTTTTTGATATGGCAATTACGAAAAGCGCAAAGATCGAGGCCGAGATTGAAAAGGTCAAGGCCAAAATTGCCGAGCAGCAGGCACGGCTTAAAGAATTGGAGCAGAAGAAGCTGGAGGCGGAAAACAGCGAGATCGTGGAAATCGTGCGCGGCATGAGTATCTCCCTTGCTGATCTGCCGCTGGTGCTCCAGCAGCTCCGGGGCGGTGCTTCTGGTCACGGTGGCCAGAAGCCGATGGAACAGACGGAGGTGACAAAATGAAAAAACTGCGGCTTTTGCTGATAACGCTTTGTGTGTCCGTCCTCATGGGCAGTATGGCGGTTACGGCCTACGCCGGGGGCGGCGAGGAATGGGACGGGCTTGCCCCCGTGGAGCCGCTGCCCACGGAAACCGTTGACCCCGGCGAGGGCTTCACCGAGGACGGAAACCTTGTGACCCGTGACCTGCTCTACGATAAGGCCACCAACAAGCAGTTCATCACGGTGCAGACCAGCGGCGGCAACACCTTTTACATCGTCATTGACTATGACAAGCCCACCGACGAGGACGGCGAGCAGTACCAGACCTACTTTTTGAACATGGTGGACGAGGCCGACCTGCTGGCGGCGATGCAGGCGGCGGGCGGTGAGCTGCCGGAGTGCTCCTGCGCGGATAAATGCGCCGTGGGCGCTATCAACACAGATTGTACCGTCTGCGCCGTGAACATGGGCGAGTGCCAGGGCAAGGCTCCCGAGCCTTCGCCCGTGGTGGAGCCGGAGCCTGACCCCGAACCGGAACAGCCCAAGGCCACGGGCAACGGCGGTATGCTTCTGCTGGTGCTGGCCGTGGCTGTCATCGGCGGAGTGGCTGGCTGGTATTTTAAGATCTACCGCCCCAAAAAGCAGCGGGCCGCCGACGCTGCGGAGGATGCCTACGAATCCGAATACGACGGCAGCGGCGAGTATGACGATGACGGTCCCCCTTGGGATGACGGGGACGACATGGAAAGCGAGGATAACGAATGAGATTTACCAACAGTCCTTATGAGACCATGATGCAGACGCCGCCCCGGCCCAGACCTCCCGCGCCTGCGCAGGCACCCAAAGGCTCCCACTGTCATGGTTGCCCCTACTGGCGGGGCATCGCCTGTGTCTCCTGCTACCGTGACCTGCTGTACGGGAGGTGAGCATTTGAGCCGTGAATTGACCCGGCAGGAAAAGGCGGAGATCCGATCCCTTGTGACAAAATGGTGCGCCAACTACGACAAAAGCGTTGGCTGTCTGCCGATGGACGATCCTTGCTATATGCTGGGGAAATGCTGGACGGGGGCGTATTGCCGCTACTTTTGTTCGGCGGTGCTGCCCCTTGATCCTGTGCTGGAAAGGTCGCTGAACGTGGAGCGTATCACAGAAACCCGGCCTTGCCCGGTGTGCGGCAGGGCTTTCCTCCCGGATGGGCGGCAGCGGTACTGCTCCCCGGTCTGCGCCGGGGCTGCCCTGCGGGAGCAGAAGCGGGCGTATATGCGCCGCAAACGGAGGTAGCGCGTGGAAAAATAGCCCCGGAAAACGCCTGTATTTACAAGGCTTTTCCGGGGCGCTTTCGGGGTGGACGGTATGTTTTCCCGTCCGCCCTCGTTTTCACAAAAATGCTTTCCACATCCAAGCGCCGGGGCTTTGGGACATTTTGTCCCGAAGTCCCGGCTGAAAGGAGGAATTATGCCTAAATACTATGAGATCAGCGAGGCGGCGGCAAAGCGGGCAAAGGACATGAACAGCTATTCCGACTATGCCCCCGGCTCGGCCACGGCGGGCTACCGGGCGATGGTGGATGAAGCCTATGCGCTGGCAGAGAAGCAGAAAGCGCAGGTCGATCCCATGTACCATGATAAGATCGATGCCCTTGTTGACCGCTACGCCCGCAGGCTGGCGGAAAACCTCAATGAGCGCAACGCCATTGACGCCCGTGTGCCGTCCATTCTGATCACCGGGGGCGGCAATTTCCCCGTGGCGAAAAAGGCCAAGCAGAACGCCGCCCGGGATCGCAACTACGGCGAGTACGCGGAAATTGAAAAGCTGCTGGACAAGATACGCTCCACGGGTAGGGGCGGTATCAGCGCCGATGATGACCTCGCCGTGGAAAAGCTCACGAAAAAGCTGGAGGGGATGGAGTCCCAGCAGGCCACGATGAAGGCGGTCAATGCCTACTATCGCAAGCATAAGACGCTGGAGGGCTGCCCAGAACTGACGGCGGAGCAGGTGGAAAAGGTCAAGGCGGCCATGTCCCAAGACTGGCGCAAAGATCCCGTTCCGTTTCCGTCCTATCTGCTTACCAACAATAACGCCAACATCCGCCGTGTGCGCCAGCGCATCGAGGAGCTGAGCCATAAGGCCGAGTTCGTGGGTTGGACATTCCCCGGCGGCGAGGCTAAGGTCAACGAGGCGGAGAATCGTTTGCAGCTCATTTTTGAGGATAAGCCGGATGCCGACACCCGTCAGGCACTCAAAAGCGAGGGCTTCAAGTGGGCGCCCAGCCAAGGGGCATGGCAGCGGCAGCTCAATCAGAACGCCATCCGTGCCGCCGCAAGGCTGGACTTTCTGCGCCCAGAGGACGGCAAACGCCCCTATCAGCTCCAGCCGGTGTATCCGAATTGCCTCTGGTCTATCAGGATACTAAGGGCGAATACCATCCGCTGTTGGCAACCTATGCTACCGAGGATGCCACTACCTGGACATATACCATTCAGGACGGCATGACGTGGTCCGACGGAGCGCCTGTAACGGCGGAAGACATTCTTTTCACACTCCAATACGATCAGGCCAACGGAAGCGCCAATTTTGAGGCCCAGACGGGGGAAGACGGAAAGGTCACGGAAGCCAAGTACACCGGCTACACTATCTCCGATGACAAAATGAGCATCTCCCTGACGCTGGCCTCTCCCAATGTCCGGGAGCTGAGCAATATGACCTCCTTCCGCGTGATGCCCAAGCATGTTTATGAGGGCAAGGACACCGTCACCGACGAGGAAGCTCGGATCACCTGTGGCCCTTATGTGCTGGAGTCCTTCAATAAGGAAGCGGGCACCATCACATTCGTTGTGAACGAAAAGTATCCCCAGCGGCCCAATGTAGAGAAAATCGTCTATCAGCTTTTTGGCAACGAGGATACCATGTATCTGGCGCTCCAGCAGGGCGACATCGACATGGTCTGGGCCTACTCCGCCGGTGTGGCAGGAACGTATCAGGATGTGCTGGCCGGTGATGCCAACGTCTCTTTGATCAATGTGGCCGCAGCAAACGCGCCCGCCGTGCTGGCATTCAACAACGCAAAGGGTTTGTTCTCCAACGAGGATCTGCGTCAGGCGGTCTCCTACGCGCTGGACTATGATGCCTTCAAGACGTATTTCGGCAGTGCCTACGCCGAGATCCCCAATCGGGGCTTTGTACCCGCCACCACAGTCGGCTATAAGGAAACCGAAAAGCTGACTACTGATGCGTCCAAAGCAGATGCATACATGAAAGCGGCCGGTTATGCCGAAAAGAACGCCGATGGCTTCTATGTGAACGCAGATGGTCAGGTCGCCGCTTTCACACTGACGGTCAACGCCGCCAAGGAGACCCATGTGGGCTACGCGGAAATGGTCAAGACCCAATTGGAGTCCTTTGGTATTCAGGTAAATCTGGATACGGTGGACAAAGATGCCTACAATGCCAAGACCAGCAATAAATTCTCTGAGAACAATATCACCATGGAGGCGGCCATCTATGGCTACACCGCTGCCGGTATGGGTATGGGGAACGGCCTTGGTTCCATCTATGTGGACGGCAATCACGCCGTGCAGGGCGGCTGCCAGGTATTTGACGAGGAGTTTTCCACAATCCTCAGCGAGATGAAGTCTGCCAAGACCATCGAAGAATATTATGTGGGCGCAGCAAAGCTTCAGGACTATTATGCGGCCCATATGCCGTTGATTGCTCTGTACTGGGACAACATGATGCTGGCCTATTCCTCTGCGCTGGACAACGTGACCGTTGACGCTGTGTTCGGGCTGAACAACGTCAACAACTGGTTCAGCATTACCAAGAAATAATTTTGCACGCAGGAGGCACACCGGTGAAAAAGTATCGAAAGAATCTGATCCTTGCACTGGTGTGCTTCCTGATCGTTATTGTTCTGAACTTTTTTCTACCCCGGCTTTTACCGGGGAATCCTATCGCCTATCTCACCGGCTTTTCCGAGGAGGATATGACCCCTGCCCAGGTAGCTTACTACCGGCAGGCCCTCCATCTGGACGAGCCGGTATTCGCGCAGTTTGGGCACTATCTGCGCTCGCTTTTTGACGGAACACTTGGTTACTCCTACAAGAAAGAAACCACAGTTTCTGCCCTCATTGGGCAGCGGCTGGGATACACCTTGCAGATTACGCTGCCCGCCGTGCTGCTCAGCACGGCGCTGGGACTTTTGTGGGGACTGCACTGCGGCTACAAAAAGGGCAGCGTCTTAGATAAACTGTCAACGACATTTCAAATCGTGATCAATACGATGCCTACGTTTCTGATCGCATTGGTACTGATGATCCTGTTCTGCTTCCGGCAGCGGTGGTTTCCCTATACCGGGTTGAACAGCGCTGGCGTTGCTCCCGGAACTGCCGCATATCTGTTGGATCGGATGCGTCACCTGATCCTTCCTGTGCTTACTCTGACCATTGCCGCCGCCCCATCCCGTTATCTGCTGATGCGCAATACCGTCAGTCAGGTGACAGAGGAGAAGTATGTGCTTTACGCGAAGGAACGGGGGTTGTCCGATCACAAGATCAAATTCGGGTATATCCTGAAGAACATCGCCCAACCCTTCATCACCATGGTGGGCATGAGCGTCAGTACCTGTATCGGCGGCTCTTTGGTGGTGGAAAACATCTTTTCCATCGGCGGCATGGGAAGTCTGCTCTCCGATGCCGTCTATACGCTGGATTATCCGCTGATGCAGGGAATTCTCTTTGTGACAACATCAATCATGACCATCTCCATTGTTGTGACCGATGTGATCTGCATTCTTATCGACCCCAAGGTACGCTTCGGAGGTGGTCCGGCTTGAGAAAGCAGCATCTTCCACTTTTTCTTGGAATTGTGATTTTGATTCTTTTTCTGACCGCTGCATTGCTTCCTACTGCGTTTACAGCTTACGGTCAGAAGGAAACGTTCGGTCCGTGGCTTATACCGTCTGCGGAACATCTACTTGGCACCAATGCGTTGGGCTATGACATCTTTACGGAACTGGTCTACGGAACCCGGCAGACGCTGCTGGTGGGCGTATCCAGCAGCACTCTGACCCTGCTTCTGGGAAGTGTGATTGGTACGCTGGCTGCCGGGAAAGGCCTTTTGGGCGGCCTATCCAATGGCATTATCAATGTTTTCGTGCTGCTTCCGAAGCTGGTGACCATGATCGTGCTGGCGACCTTTCTGGGAAGTTCCAGCCGGAACTTGATTCTGCTGATTGCTGCATTCAGCTGGGTAGGGACGGCCCGGAATGTCCGTGCCAAGGTCATTCACCTGAACGCACAGCCTTTTATTGAAAACTGCGTGATTCAGGGATACAGCCGGAGACACATCATTCTCCGCCATATTCTTCCAAACCTGTATGATGTATTGCTTTCCCGGTTTCTGCTGGGTGTCAACAGTTGTATTATGATGGAGTCTACCCTGAGCTTTTTGGGCTTTGGGGATCTTTATCATCCCACTTGGGGCACCATGATCAACTTTGCCTATAAACGGGGCGCCTTTCTTCGCCAGGCATATGCCTATCTTCTCTCGCCGGGCGTGTGCATCATGCTGCTCTCGCTGTCATTCTATCTCATCAGCCTGTATTTTGAACACAGGCAAGCCACGATTCAGGATATATAGGAGGTCACATTATGCAAACAGAGTTGAAATGCCTGTGGGATAAATGCGTGACTTTTCACGGTCACGGCTGCGGCGGTCTTGCGGTCGGCTTCCGCGCCGTCCTGTATGCGTGGGAACTGTTCGGGAGCGACCGGACATCCGAGGACGAGGAGATCGTGTGTATTGCCGAGACCGACGCCTGCGGCGTGGATGCCATTCAGGCGCTGCTGTCCTGTACCGTCGGAAAGGGCAATCTGCTTTTCAATCTACAGGGAAAGAATGCTTTCTCCTTTTATCGGCGTTCGGACGGAAAGTCCTTCCGGCTTGTCCTGCGCCCAACACCGGACAAGACCAAGGAGGAGCGGCTGGCGTGGCTGATGGATGGGGATTTCCACGAGATGTTTGACGTGAAGGATGCCCCGGCACCGGTACCGGAGGCGGCACGGATCTTCAAGACCGTTACCTGCTCCGTGTGCGGAGAACGATTTGCCGAGAGCTTTGCCCACCTTCAAAACGGGGAAATCGTCTGCTCCGCCTGTTATCGTCCGTATACAAGGGGGCTGTGATGGAATACCCGTTTGATGCCCTGCACGCCGGAATAGAAAGTCAGATTCTCAATCTTCCCGCCGGTATTCCCGATTCCGAGGCGGTCACACAGGCAAAGGCCCTGCCGGACTCCATAGAAAAATTTCTGGCTTTGGGGAAGGCTTTTTCCCGGCAGCTTCGTTACCGGGAGGCCATTGATGCCTATACGGAGGGCCTAAAATTGGAGCCAGAAAATCTGCCCTTGCTCCGACTACGGGCGGGACGGTATCTGACGACACTGCAAAGCAATCCCGCCATCGCTGATTTTGAAAAAAGCATGTCCTTGGGAGCGGAAAGACTGGACTGCCTCTATCGGATCGGTTTGGCACATTACTATGCCGGACGGTATGCACAGGCGTTGGAGACTTTTGAGAATTGTATGCCCCTCTGCGATGAGGAAATGGGCATTGCAGTTCTTTACTGGCACACGCTGAGTGCAGTCCATGCAGAGAAAGCGTCGACACTTCTGAAGTACTATCGCCCGGATATGGCGGTGGGGCATCATACTGCTTACGAAAAGGCCATGCGGGTCTGGAGTGGTACAACGCCGCTTGCAGCAGCGCTGGAAATGCTGGAGAGGGAAGAAGACGATCTGGAATATGGCATTACATTGTACGGTCTGCTCTGGCATCCGGACTGCGCCGAAAAAGCGCGCCTTTCCAAAGTGCTTCTCCGCCGGGACGGTTTTTGGCCCAGCTTCGCCTATCTCGCTGCGTGGAACGACAGGTCAAGAGTCTTATAACCTATGAGCGCATCCTGTGCTATGCAAATGTATAGCACAGGATGCGTTCAATAATTTATGGTGAATCCACCCTTGACAAATCTCGTCTCAGAGGAAGATACTCCAAAAGGCCGCCAAGGACAAAGGGTACACCGACACGGTTTTCTTTGTAGACGATGGCATCACGGGAACGACCATGAAGCGTCCCGGTTTTCAGAAAATGCTGACCGCTATCGAGGCCGGGTACATCTCGGCGGTGTTCGTCAAAGACCTTTCCCGGCTGGGGCGCAACTACATTGAGGTCGGCAAGCTGACCGAGGAATTTTTCCCGCTCCACGATATACGGCTGGTGGCCGTTTCCGACGGCGTGGACAGCGACGAGGGCGAGGACGATTTTACTCCGTTCAAGAACATTATGAACGAGTATTACGCCAAGGATATTTCCAAGAAGCGCCGGATCGTGAATAAGATGAAAGGCAATGCGGGAGTTCCGCTTTCTCCGCCGCCCTATGGCTACATCAAAAACCCGGACGATCCCCGCTTTTGGGTGGTAGAGCCGGAAGCCGCCGAGGTCGTGCGCCGGATCTACCGCATGGCGCTGGAGGGGTACGGGCTGGCAGAAACGGCAGCGCAGCTTGCCGCCGATGGCGTGGTCAATCCCACCTATTACTGGCGCAGTCGTGGGACGAGCCGGGGCGGGTCAAAAAGCACCGTGGAGCCTACCAAGTGGGGGCATACCACCGTCAAGAAGATCCTCACCTTGCAGGAATACTGCGGCGATGTGATCAACTTCAAAAGCTACTCAAAGTCCTATAAGATGAAAAAGCGGATCGAAAACCCGGAGGAAAACCGGGCGATCTTCCTCAATGTCCATGAGGCTATCATTGACCGCCAGACTTGGGAAAAGGTGCAGGCGCTCCAAAAAGGGACGCGCCGCAAAAAAACCACGGTCACGCAGGAGCCCAGCGTATTCTCCGGCTTGCTGAAATGCCCGGAGTGCGGCGGCAACCTCAATTTCCACTTTAATCAGAACAACCACGACATCAAGTTTTTCAGTTGCCAAAATCACAACTCCGGCTATCGCAAGTGCAGCAAGACGCACTATATCCGGCTGGACTTCTTGGAGCAGGTCGTTTTGTACGAGGTCAAGCGGCTGGCCTGCTTCGCCAGCGAATACGAAAATGACTTTATCAAGGCCATGATCGGACGCTCGGCAAAGGTGGCGGAAAACACCGCGTTCCGCAAGCAGCGGGAGCTGGACGCTCTGACCGCCCGTGACCGGGAACTGGATATGCTCTTTGAACGGCTCTATGAGGACAATGTGGCGGGTAAGATCGACGATGCCCGGTTTGCCAAAATGTCCAAACGCTACGAACAGGAGCAGGGTGAGAACGCAAAGAAAATCAAGGCGCTGCGGCTGGAACTGAAAAAGGACGAGAGCAAGCGCATGGACATTGACGATTTTCTTGAAACGGTACGGCGGTACACGGATGCGGCCACCATTACAAAGCGCATGGTCGCAGAACTGATCGACCACATCGAGGTGTACCACGCTGAAAAGCAGGACGGCATTACCAACC
>OLGF01002825.1_pt1 | contig 15458 bp, 12 predicted proteins | sample 1604971 | NCBI WGS metagenome assembly OLGF01 (sample SAMEA3888902, study PRJEB22519) | human gut metagenome | biome: human gut; feature: human-associated habitat; material: faeces | place: Denmark | collected 2011 | reverse complement strand
GGCCTGTGCGTGTTTGACAAGCGGGCCATCCTCTTCGGCAGCGAGGGCAGCGCCAAGATCTTCTCCTCCAAGATGCGGGTGGGGGAGCCGGATGTGCAGATGATGAAGCGGAGCAACCTGCCCATTGCCGTGGTGGAGGCGGTGGACCCCATCGTGCTGGATGCCCGGATCCTGGACTGCTGCGGCAAGCGGGAGTGCGACTGCGATTTGTGCGAGGTGCCGTCCTTCGTGAGCCAGTGCTTCAACGGCGAGCTCTCCAGCGGCGACGACTGCCGCCGGGTCTATGTGACTCTGGGCCAGTTCTCCATCGTGCGCCTGGAGCGGGACACCCAGCTGCTGGTGCCGGTGTACGATTACTGCATGCCCGACAAGGAGTGCTCCTGCGGCTCCGGCACGGAGGATCCCTGCGGCGTGTTCCGCAACATCGCCTTCCCAGTGGGCGAGTTCTTCCCACCCAACAGCGTGCGTAAACCGGAAAACTATGAGGAGACCAAGAACTTCTGCTGCTGCCAGTAACCCTGGAAAAACGGCCGCCCTTTTGGGCGGCCGTTTGCTGTTTTGGGGGGGATTTTTTCCAGGGAGGAACAGGGTTTCGACAGAATGCAGAATCCGGACATGCTATCATCACCGTAAGGCGAAATACCTTGTGGTGTTTTTTCTTTGTAAGATTGCCGGCGGCGCCGGCGGACCATCAACGAAAGAGGCGAGACATCATGGAAATACAGGGAAAGAGCGCGGACCGGAACCTGCTGCTGGAGCTCAGCGGCGAGTTGGACCACCACGGTGCCCGGCAGGCGCTGGAAGAGCTGGTACGGGCCATCGACGCGGCGCTGCCCAAGAAGCTGGTGCTGGACATGGGGGGTGTCACATTTATGGATAGCTCCGGCATTGCGCTGATCCTGCGGGCCCAGCAGCGGATGCAGCTGCTGGACGGGAGTTTGCTGGTGTGCAATGTACCGGCCCAGGCCAAACGGGTCCTGGACGCCGCCGGGATCGGCCGGCTGGTGACCATACGATAAGGAGGGGATTACATATGAGGACCAAGACATCCGACAATGAATTCACGCTGGAATTTCCCAGCCGCAGCAGCAACGAGGGCTTTGCCCGATCGGCGGTGGCCTGTTTTGCCGCCCAGATGGACCCCACGCTCAACGAACTGGAGGACATCAAGACCGCCGTCAGCGAGGCGGTGACCAACGCCATCGTCCACGCCTATCCGGATTCCATCGGCCAGGTGGTGGTGAAAGTCCGCATCTGCCCGGACCAGGTGCTGGAGGTGACGGTGCGGGACCACGGCCGGGGCATCCCGGACATCGAGAAGGCCCGCCAGCCCATGTTCACCACCGGCGGGGAGGAGCGCAGCGGTATGGGCTTCACCATTATGGAGAGCTTTATGGACAGGCTGGTGGTCCGCTCCACGCCGGGCCGGGGCACCACCGTGGTGATGCGCAAGCGGCTGGCACCCCGGATGCAGGGCACAAAATGAGCGCCACGCTGGAGCTGCTGCGGGCGGCCCAGGAGGGGGACCGGGATGCCTGCGAGCAGGCGGTGATTGAGAACAACGGCCTGATCTGGAGCGTGGTGCGGCGGTATTACGGCCGGGGCGTGGACCCGGAGGACCTGTACCAGCTGGGGTGCCTGGGGTTTCTGAAGGCGGTGCAGGGATTCGACTTTGACTACGGCACCTGCTTCTCCACCTACGCCGTGCCCAAAATCGCCGGGGAGATTCGTCGCTTTCTCCGGGACGACGGCGCGGTAAAAGTGGGGCGCACCATGCGGGAGCAGGCTCAAACGCTTTACACCATTCGGGAGCGGCTGCGGCAGGAGCTGGGCCGGGAGCCGGTGCTCAGCGAGCTCTCCGAGGCCTCCGGCCTGACGCCGGAGGAGATCGCCCAGGTGGAGATCGCCACGGACACGCCGGAGTCCCTCCAGCGGGAGACCGCAGACGGCCTCACCCTGGAGGGGATGCTGGGCACGGACGCCCCGGAGGAGGGCATGGTGGAGCGGATCGCCCTGCGGGAGTCCATCGATCAGCTGCCGGAGAAGGAGCGGATGACCATTCTTCTCCGCTACTTCAAGGGACTGACCCAGGAACAGACTGCCCGGATCCTGGGGGTGTCTCAGGTGCAGGTATCCCGGCTGGAGCGCCGGGGCCTGAAACGGCTGCGGGAGTTCCTCTCGCTCTGAAATGCGCTTCCCCCTGGAATTCCGTCATGGTGCCCCAGTACCGCTTGGGCATGTGGGTCATGCGGCAGCGGGGGTTTTCCCGCTCCCGGATGGCGATGGTGTCGTAGAATCGCTTCCACAGCAGGCGGTAGCGGGCCTCCGCCTCATCCGGCGGGGCCATCTGGAAGTGCTCCAGGGGCCGGACGGCAGAGCGGCCCTCGGCGTAGAACAGGGCCTCCTGGTGGGTACGGTCGTAGAGGAAGAACCGTTCGTTCCGGTAGCGGTCGCAGAAGTGACGGCGCAGCAGGGGCAGGACCCGGTTTTTCGGCTCGATTTCGCCCCCCAGTACGCCCCCCAGGTCGGAGAAGCGGACGAAGCCCTTGTACTGGTGGACCTCACCGTTCAGGTGGCGCACCGCCCGCAGAATGGGATACAGCGTCTCATCGGACAGGTCCCGGAGGAACCGGGGCCCCTCCTCCAGCAGCTTCACCACCAGACGGTACAGGTGCATTTCCCGGTCCGGCAGGCAGGTGAGAAAGCCGCGGCGCAGCAGGTCCGCCGCCTCCGGCGACAGCTTGACCACCTTCCGATATACCCGTGCGGCGTGGTCCCGGTCCGTCAGGACGGTCCGCACAGGGAAGAGCATGAATGGAATGTCCTCACCGCAGCTGATGGCGGTGAGGACTTCTTTTTGGGCGTAGCTCTCAAAGATGCAGGTGAGGAATCCCTCAAAGCTGCCGTCGTATTCATAAATCATCTCGGTCATGGGGAACCTCCCTCACACAGGGGCAAACAGGGACATCTGCTCCAGCTCCGGTTGGGGCAGGGAGGGCCGCTCCGCCGCGATCAGATTCCGCAGCAGGCTGTCCGGCGTGAACCGCAGGCCGTCTGCCATGCGGCCGGAGGCGGTGAGAAAATACTGGGCCCGCTTCATCACCACCCCCAGCTTGGGCAGATCCTCGATCCGCAGCTTCCGGGCCCGGCGGGACACCAGAATGCGCTTGGCGGAGACCACGCCCACGCCGGGGATCCGCAGCAGGGCCTCGTAGTCCGCCCGGTTCACCTCCACCGGGAAGAAGTCCAGGTGCCGGAGGGCCCAACTGCACTTGGGATCCACCTGGGGGTTGAAGTCCGGATGGCTTGCATCCAGCAGCTCCTCCGCCCGGAAGCCGTAAAACCGCAGCAGCCAGTCCGCCTGATACAGCCGGTGCTCCCGCAGCAGGGGCGGCTTCGTGTCCTTGGCGGGCAACAGGGCGTGCTCCACCACCGGCACGTAGGCGGAGTAGAACACCCGTTTGAGTTGGTAGCGGTCATACAGCCCCTGGGTCAGCCGCAGGATGTGGAAGTCCGTGTCCGCCGTGGCCCCCACGATCAGCTGGGTGCTCTGCCCGGCAGGGGCGAACCTGGGGGCGTGGCGGTACTTCACCAGCTCCTCCCGGCTCTGCTGTCCCCGCACCCGAATCTGCCCCATGGGAGCCAGGATGGCCTGCTTCGTCTTGTCCGGGGCCAGGGTCCGAAGTCCCGCCTCTGACGGCAGCTCGATATTGACGCTGAGCCGGTCCGCCAGGAACCCCATCTGCTCCACCAGCTCCGGAGCCGTGCCGGGGATGGCCTTGGCGTGGATGTAGCCGTTGAAGCGGTACTCTTCCCGCAAGATCCGCAGCGCCCGGATCATCAGTTCCGTGGTATAATCCGGGGAGCGGTACACGCCGGAGGAGAGGAACAGCCCCTCGATGTAGTTCCGGCGGTAGAACTGGATGGTGAGGTCCGCCAGCTCCTCCGGGGTGAACATGGCCCGCTTCGCCTCATTGCTGCGGCGGTTGACGCAGTATTTGCAGTCATACACGCACCGGTTGGTCATCAGCACCTTCAAAAGGGTCACGCATCGCCCGTCGGCGGAGAAGGAGTGGCAGCACCCGGCGATAGAGGAGGTGGTATTGCCGATATACCCCGCCTTGGCCCTCCGGTTCCCACCGCTGGAGGTGCAGGCCGCATCGTATTTGGCCGCGTCCGTCAGGATGGTGAGCTTTTCCAGAACGTCCATCTCACCGCAGGGCTGTCCGCCGCCGGTCATGCCGCCGGTTGGGACGCTCGATGGCGTCGATGACCCGGAAGAGCTGAGAGGTCAGAAAGACCACGCCTACCAGAATAAAAAAGAAAGTCCAGCCGCTCATGGAAAAAAACCTCCTTGATCGAACTTTTGTTCTAATTGCATTGTAACTCGAACAAACGTTTCTGTCAAGCAGAAATCGAACAAAAGTACGAGAGAGTTTGACAGCTCCCATGGGCCAGCAGAGCGGGAAGCACCACACAAAAAGGGACCGCCTGTTTGGCGGTCCCTTGGATGTTCAGCACCCGGCCAGGTCCCTGAGGAAGTCCTCCACCGCCGTCTCCGGCGTGGCCCAGCTGGTCACCAGACGGATGCAGGTGTGGTTCGCATCCACCGGGTGGTCGGTCTCAAATTCATAGCCCATCTCCTGGAGCTTTGCCACCGTCTCATTGGGCAGTACCGGGAACTGCTGATTGGAGGGGGAGGCCACCGGGAAGGGATATCCCAGGGCCGCGACGCCGTCCCGGAGCCGGAAGGCCAGCTCGTTGGCGCGGCGGGCCAGGTCGAAGTAGAGCCCGTCCTCCAGCAGGGCCTGGAACTGGAGTCCCAGCAGCCGACCCTTGGCCAGCACGGCGCCCCGCTGCTTCATGTGCCAGCGGAAGTGAGGCATGGGACGGGTGAGCACCAGCGCCTCCCCGAAGAGGGCGCCGTTTTTCGTGCCGCCGATGGTGAAGGCGTGGGTGAGGGCGGCCAGGTCCGGCAATGTCAGGTCGTTGTCGGGGGAGGTGAGGGCGGAGCCCAGCCGGGCGCCGTCCAGATAGAGGAACAAGCCGTGAACATCGCAGCACTGCCGCAGGGCGGCCAGCTCCGCCCGGGTGTAGACCGTGCCGATCTCCGTGGTGTCGGAGATGTACACCATTCGGGGCAGCACCATGTGCTCCGTGCCGTTGTGGCCCGCCAGAACGGACTCGACCAGGGCTGGGGTCAGCTTGCCGTCGGAACTCTCCACGGTGCAGACCTTGTGTCCGGTGGCCTCGATGGCGCCGGTCTCATGGGTGCTGACGTGGCCGGTCTGGGCGGCGACCACCGCCTCATAGGACTGCAGAAACGCGTCGATGGTGACGAGGTTCACCTGCGTCCCACCCACCAGGAAGTGAACCGCCGCATCCGGCGCGGCGCAGAGGCGGCGGATGGTATCCGCCGCGGCTTGGCAGCAGGGATCCATGCCGTAGCCCACGGTCTGCCGGAGGTTGGTGTCCGCCAGGGCCTGGAGGACCTTGGGATGGGCGCCCTCGCTGTAATCGTTTCGGAAACTGTACATTGTGATCTCCCGCCTTTTTCCTTGTGATAGAGCCATGATACCGCCTCCGGCGGAGAATTGCAAGGGCAGGGCGGATGGGATGGTAAAAGAAAAAAAATTGGAAATACTGGCGGTGAGAGGGAACTTTTCAGCGGAGAGGTCCGTCTGTATTCCCCGAGAACATTCAGAAAGGAAATCAATACACCATGAAGAAATTTTTGACCCTGGCGCTGTCGGCGCTGCTGACGATGGGCCTGCTGACCGCCTGCGGCGGCAAGACTACGGACAAGACTGTGGATCTGACGGCCTTTTACAACACCCTGGCGGAGGAGTACGGCTGGGCGGAGGACGCCGCCTCCAGCGGCGAAGAGGACATCATGATGATGAACTTGGAGGGCGACATGCTGGAGGGCTCCTATCCCGGCCTGGCCGATGTGGCCACCAAGCAGCTGATCGCCAAAGCCCCCATGATCAGCGCCGTGGTGAATGAGATCGTGCTGGCGGAGTGCGGGACGGAGGAGGACGCTGCCACCGCCGCCTCCATCCTGCAGGACCGGGTGGACGCCCAGGCAGAGGGCGGCGCCTGGTATCCAGAGTCCATGGAGACCTGGTCCAACGCACAGGTAGTCCAGAATGGAACCTATGTGGCCATGATTGCCACGGCAGACCATCAGGAGGAGATCGCGGAGCAGTTCAATGCGCTCTTTGCGTAAGGAGGCAGCCAGCCGCGGCACCGCCGCGGCTGGCTGTGTGAAACGGAGAAGAGGGGAGGGGCGCCGGTGGTCTTCAGCAGCCTGACATTTTTATTTCTCTACCTGCCGCTGACGCTGCTGGTGTACTTTCTCTCGCCGCTGAGGTGGCGGAACTTCGTGCTGCTGGTGGTGAGCCTGCTCTTCTACGGCTGGGGAGAACCGGTGTACATTGTCATCATGTTCCTCTCCATCATCATCGACTACACCCACGGTCTGCTGGTGGAGAAGTTCCGCAGCGACGACAAAAAGGCCCGGTGGTTCGTGGCCCAGTCGGTGATCTTCAACCTGGCTCTGCTGGGCTTTTTCAAGTACTGGGACTTCATCGCAGCCAATCTGTCCCTGATCCCGGGCATTGATCTGCCCCAGCTGGGCATCCCGCTGCCCATCGGCATCTCTTTCTATACCTTCCAGACCATGAGCTATACCATCGACGTGTACCGGAAGGACGCACCGGTCCAGCGCAACATGGTGGACTTCGGCGCCTTCGTCACCATGTTCCCCCAGTTGATCGCCGGACCCATCGTCCAGTACAAAACGGTGGCAGCGGACCTGCGGCACCGGCTCCACACGTCGGAGAACTTCGCTCTGGGGGCCCGGCGGTTCTGCGTGGGACTTGCCAAGAAGGTGCTGCTGGCCAACTCCATCGGCGCCCTGTGGGAGGACTGCCTCGCCGCTCAGGGGGCCGGGACGCTGACGGTGCTGGGGGGCTGGCTGGGCCTCGCCGCCTATGGCTTCCAGATCTACTTCGATTTCTCCGGCTACTCCGACATGGCCATCGGCCTGGGGCGGATCTTCGGCTTCCGGTTCAACGAGAACTTTGACCACCCCTACTGCGCCGACTCCGTGGGCACCTTCTGGCGGCGGTGGCACATGTCCCTGACCTCCTGGTTCCGGGACTATTTGTATATCCCCCTGGGAGGCAACCGGGGCGGCACCGCCAGGACCATCCGGAACCTCCTGATCGTCTGGTTCTGCACGGGCTTCTGGCACGGGGCCAGCTGGAATTTCATCCTGTGGGGACTGTACTTCGCCGCCTGGCTGATCTTGGAGCGGTACGTCCTTCGGGGCGTACTGGAGAAGACCCCGGCGATCCTCAAGCACCTCTACACCCTCATCGTGGTGTTCGTGGGCTGGGGCCTCTTTGCCATGGTGGACCTGGGCGTGTGCGGGGACTACCTTGCCGCCTGTTTCGGCGGTGCGCCGCTCTGGAGCGGGGCGGACCTGTTCCGGCTGCGGAGCTACGCCGTGACACTGGCGGTACTGGTGCTGGCTTCCACCGCTCTGGGCCAGCGGCTGTGGGCGAAGCTGCCCCGGCAGGCAGAACAGCTGGCCACCCCGGTGCTCATGGGCCTTTCCCTGGTGATCTGCACGGCCTATCTGGTGGACGGCAGCTACAACCCCTTCCTGTATTTCCGGTTCTGAGAGGAGGCAGAGACCTTGTCCAAACGATACGCAAGATTTCTCACAGCGGTGTTCTGCCTCTTTCTGGGGGGGCTGATGGTGTGGCAGATGCTCCTGCCGGACCGGGAGCGGTCCGACGTGGAGAACCGCACCCTCCAGCAGCGGCCGGCACTGACTCTGTCCAGCGTGCTGGACGGCAGCTATATGGAGGACGTGGAGGCCTACGTCCAGGACCAGTTTCCCCTGCGGGACCAGTGGACGGGCCTGAAGGCCTGGACGGAGCAGCTGATCGGCAAACGGCTGTTCAACAACATCTATCTCTGTGAAGGCGAAACATTGATCTCCAAGGTGGACGCCCCTGCGGACGGCCTGGAGAAGGCGAACCTGAATTACGTCTCCCAGCTGGCGGAGAAGTCGGACATCCCCATGTATCTGGGGCTGATCCCCTCCGCGGCGGAGGTGTGGCGGGACAAACTGCCGGAGGGCGCGGAGTCCTGGGACCAGAACGCTTACCTCTCCCAGGCGGCGGGCCTGGGGCTGCCCATGATCGACTTCTCCGCCGCCCTGACCGCTCACGCCGACGAGCCCATCTTCTACCGCACAGACCACCACTGGACGTCCCTCGGGTCCTTCTATGGGGCCAATGCTCTGCTGGAAGTCCTGGGAAGAGAATCATTAAAGCAGGAAAGCTTTACACCAGAGATTGCCAGTACCAGCTTCAATGGCACGCTGTACTCCCAGTCCGGCATCCACTGGCTGACGCCGGACACCATGGAATTCTGGGTCAAAGAGGACGGACTCACTGTCACCTCCTGGCGCACCGGCTCTCCGGAACCCGGCATACTGTACGACCGGAGCTATCTGACCGAGAAGGACAAATACGCCTCCTTCCTGGGCGGCAACCAACCCCTGTGCGTCATCCGGAATGAGAACGCCCGAGACGGCGGCAAGCTCCTGCTGATCCGGGATTCCTACTCCGACGCCCTGGCGCCCTTCCTGGCCCAGAGCTTTGCCGAGGTCCACCTGCTGGACCCGCGGTATTACCGGATGCCCCCCGCCCAGTACGCGGCGGAGAACGGCATCGACGCCATCTGCGTCGTGTATAGTATCCCCAACTTCATCACGGACCGGAACCTGGTGTTCCTGGCCCAGTGAGCGCAGAAAAGAGCGGCCGGAGTTTCGGCCGCTCTCTTTTTTGATCCGAATTCACGGGCCGGTGCCCGTCCTCAGCGGTGACGCCGCCATGTCCGCCGGAATCCAGAGGGGTGAGGCCGCCCGTACAGGCCATGCCGTCCCCCTGAGTCTGGTTGGAGAGGAGCAATTACCGCTCTGCCTCCTCCTGGGCCCGGGTCCAGGCGTTCTGCAGGCGGATTTTTGCCAGCTCACCTTCTTCGGTCAGATCATAGTCGTATTCCTCCAGCCGCTGAAGGCCGTTGACCAGAAGGTTGTCGCTGGGCTCAACACCGACGGCATACGTTGCCATGGCATCTAAGGTGCTATTCTGTTCTTCCAGGGAGACGGCACCGATCAGGTTCAAAAACACGCCGCAATTGTTGTAGAACATGTAGTAAAGATCCACCGGCCGCACCTCAGACGGGGCCAGCAGGCCGTTTTCCAGGGCCGCCTGGGCCATGAGTCCGGCGAACATGGGGTTGTCACTGCTCCGGCCCACATCGTTGGGAATGCTGCTCTGGAGCAGGACGTATTCTCCATCGGGTGTGATGTGGAACACCAGCACCGGGGGCAGGGTGTTGAGGCCGCCCACCCAGCCGTCCTCGTCCATGTACATGCCGCCAGCCAGCATCACATCTTCCGGCGTGGTGGTATGGAGCTCATAGTGCAGGCCGTACACCCGCATCCCCAACTCCGGGTAGGCGGGCACCGTGTCCGTCAGCACCAGCTCCGCGATCCGCCAGTCGTCCCACTCCGCCTGAGTGCCCGTCTGCTGCCACTGGCCGTCCACATGGCCCATGGCGCCGGTGTGGCCGCGCCGGTAGTCCAGGGCGGAGAGGACGGCGTCCTTCGCTGCCGAGAGCACCCTGTCCGGCACGTCGATGCTGTCCGCCACATGGTCCGTGTAGTTCACCAGATTCTTGTACACCAGCAGGTCCTCACCGTCGAAGCAGAGGCAGCGGGTGAAGCTGTACGGACCGTCATCGCTCTCGTTCCGGACAGTGCCTCTGACGGTGAGGCACCGGCGGCTGACGTCGATGGTGCTGTAGTCCCAGAAGTCCATCTCCGGCCAGTTTTCGGCCAGCAGGGCCGTCAGATCCGCCTCGTACAGCTGCCCATCCCGCTGGAACACCAACTGTCCGCCGTCGGAGAGCAGTTCGTTGGCCCCGTCTCCGTCCAAATCCAGGACCGCCGATTCCGTGCCGTAGACCCGAGCCAGGAGGACGGGATTTCCCTCGGTGTCGAAATAGTAATAGTCGTGGAAGGTGGCGCCTGTATGTTCGTCCAGCTCGCCGGAGTAACGGATGACCAGCCCATCATGGCCGAACAGATCGGAGAAGGAGTCCATGGAGACGGCGTAGCCGCCGGAATCGCTGTAACTCAGCGTGTTATGCTCCGGGAAGGTGAAGAAGCAGCCCACATCCCATGTGCGCATCCCGTCCCGGCCCGCCGCCTCGTCATAAATCACGGCGGCGTAGAGATTGCCGTCGGTGGAGAGATAGGTGCGGACAGAGAGTTCATCGCCGTCCTCGGTGTGCATGATATAGCCGGTGCCACGCTCGGCGCAGTCATTCCGGTGCCGAATGACCTCCATGGTCTCCGGCTCATAGGGTGTGAGGTCTGTCAGCGGAATGGTCAGCACCGGCTCCCCCTCCGGGTACACGGTAGGGATGGCGGGCCGCTCACTGGGCTGGTTGGAGACAAACCAGTAGGAGCCGTCGGCCTGTTCTTCCAGTGTCACGCACTTCCAGCCGTCAACATGGAACGTGTCGTCGTAGTAGAGCCGGATGGTATCGCCCACCCGCTCCCCGGCAGTGATGTTGACGCCCGAGAAGTAGTTGGTGTCCCCGTGGCTGTGATAGTAGGCATCATACTCCGGGAGGTACTGGAAGTAGTCCATCCCGATCCGCCCCGTCTCCTCCAGCGTGAGGCCGGTGTTCTCCAGCAGCACCTGGTTGATGGCCTCCACGGACATCTTGTCCACAGGGCAGATCAGCTCCCCTGCGGTGTCAAAGCTGCCCACCTGCCGCAGCTCCTCATCGGTCATAGGCGCGTCGATCCCCGTGCCGCAATAGAACAGCTCAAAGAGGTCGATGTCCTCCGGCTTCTCGTACAGGGAGTTCAAAAATTGGTTGCGGATGCTGTAAGTACCCTCCTGATTGAAGAACTCCTCATTAAAATACGCCAGCTCGTCGCCGGTGAGGGAGCGGACACCGCCGGTTTCCCCATCCGCCTTGGCCCCGGTGAAGGTGACGGCGCAGACGCCCGCTGCCAGCGCCAGAACCAGAAACAAAGCCGCTGCCCGGGTCTGTTGTCCCTGGGCGATGCGGGTGATCCGGTCCTTCAGCTGCCGCTTATCTGCCGTCATGGTGGTGGCGGACAGCAGGGGAGAGCCGGGACCCGTCCGCACCGGAATCAGGGACAGCAGCGTTTTGCCGTAGGGGATGCGTTCGCCCTCTCCCAGGGCCTGGATGGCGGCCTCGTCGCAGGCCAGCTCCCCGTCGGCCTTGGAGACGGCGGCGGCGATCCACACCAGAGGGTCGAACCAGTACACCGCGAGGCACACGCTCCGCAGCAGCGACCACAACGGGTCCAGATGGCGGGCGTGGGCGGTCTCATGGGCCAGCACATGCCGCAGCCGCTCCGGAGAGGCGACAACGGCGGGGGTAAGATAAATGGCGGGCCGGACAGGTCCGAACAGACAGGGGGAGGGGAGACCCGCCTCCACCAGATAGACGGGATACCTGCAGTTCTCCGCGGCATAGGGCGCCCTCGTCCTCCGGAGCTTTTGCCAGAAGCGCAGGTTGGTCACCAGAAACCACACCGCCATGGCGGCGATGCCGATCAGCCAGAGGACCGTCAGCAGGTCCGCCGCCGTCACCACCCGCTCCCGGATGACCGGGTAAGAAAAGGCTTCCTCCCCGCCGGAGGGCGCGGCCGCCTCCCCGGAGGGGGAGCCGCCTCCCTCTATCTGAGGTGCGGGGGATGTGACCTGGGGCGCTGTCCCCATGGGAGAGGGGGCCAGCGGCACTCTGTAAATTTCCCGCTGTTCCAGCCGTTCCGTCACTGTCCGGCCCACCGGCTCCGCCGCCGACAGGACGGAGAAGTCCGCTCCCGGCAGGCTCACCGGCACCAGCAGCCGCACCAGCACCAGCGCCCACAGGACATACTGGGCCCGGCGGGAAATCCGGTCCCGGAAGGCCCGCCGCAACAGCAGGACCGCCAGGATCAGTACGGAAGATGTCAACAGGATCTCACGCATGTTCCTCGCCTCCCGCTCGTTCCAAAATAGCGGACAGCTCCGCGATGTCCGCCTCCGTCAGCTGGCGGCTCTCCACCATGGCGCTCATCATCAGGCCCAGGCTGCCGCCGTAGACCCGGGAGAGGAAGCTCTCCGTCTCCGCCGCCGCGGCGTCCTCGCGGTCCACCGCGGGGAAGTACCGCTTGGCCCGGCCGCCCTCCTCGTGCCGGACGGCCCCCTTGGCTTCCAGCCGGGCGAGCATGGTGATCACCGTGTTCTTGCTCCAGCCTGTGTCCTCCTTCAGGGAGGCCGTCAACTCCATGATGGTCCGGGGGGACTGCTCCCACAGCCGGTTCATCAGCTTCCACTCGCTGTCGGACAGGTTCACCTGCATAGTCTCACCTCCATGGTATACGAGTGTCTACCTGGTCTTCTGATAGGACCATATCAAACAGGTAGACATTTGTCAACCTCAAATTGGTAACAAAAGCGGCAAACCGGCAACAGCCGTTTCCCGCCTTGACCGGAAGGGGATTTTGCCGTAAAATAGGGGCCGAGACTTTTGAGACGGATGGAGAACGGTGGACTTATGGAAGACTTCAAACAACGCTACATTGCCGCCCGCCGGGCGGTCATCGCCCAGGACTTATCCAGGCTGAACCCCATGCAGCGCCAAGCTGCCATGACCACGGAGGGTCCGCTGCTGCTGCTGGCGGGCGCCGGCAGCGGCAAGACCACGGTGCTGATCCAGCGGGTGTACAACCTGCTGACCTACGGCCGGGGAAGCGATTCGGAAGAGGTGCCGGCCTGGGCCACGGAAGAGGATCTTCAATTTCTGGAGAGCTTCCCCGCCCGGCCCACGGAGGAGGACGTCCGCCGGGCCCGGCGGCTCTGCGCCCTGGACGCGCCCAAGCCCTGGGAGATCATCGCCATCACCTTCACCAACAAGGCGGCAGGGGAGCTGAAGGACCGGCTGGCCGCCCGGCTGGGGCCGGAGGCCAACGACATCTGGGCCTCCACCTTCCACTCCGCCTGCGTGCGCATCCTGCGGCGGGACATCGACCGGCTGGGCTTCACCAGTTCCTTCACCATCTACGACACCGCCGACTCCGAGCGGGTGATCAAGGACATTGTGAAGGACTTCAACCTGGACGAGAAGGCCTTCGCCCCCCGCTCCATCCTGGGCTATATTTCCCGGGCCAAGGACGCCATGAAGCTGGGGAAGGACTACCTCCAGGAGTGCGAGAAGGCGGGGGACTACCGGCTGGTGAAAATCGCCAAGGTCTACGCCGAGTATGAGCGCCGCCTCCGGGAGGCCAACGCCCTGGATTTCGACGACATCATCCTGGACACCGTCCGCCTGCTCCAGAATTTTGATGACGTTCGGGAGTATTACCAGAAAAAATTCCGCTATGTACTCATTGACGAGTACCAGGACACCAACAACCTCCAGTATCTGCTGGCCTCCACCCTGGCGGGGGGGTACGAGAACATCTGCGTGGTGGGCGACGACGACCAGTCCATCTACCGCTTCCGGGGGGCCACCATCGAGAACATCCTCTCCTTCGAGTCCCAGTACAAGGGGGCGCGGGTGATCCGGCTGGAGCAGAACTACCGCTCCACCAAAAACATCCTGGAGGCGTCCAACGCGGTCATCCGCAACAATGAGGGCCGCAAGGGCAAGGAGCTGTGGACGGAGCACGAGGCGGGGGACAAGGTTCACTGCTACACCGCCATGAACGAGCACGACGAGGCCCAGTTCGTGGCCGCCCAGATCCTGGCCGGCTTCTCCGCGGGCCGGGGCTGGCGGGATCACGCGGTGCTCTACCGCATGAACGCCCAGTCCAACCAGCTTGAGCAGGCCTTCAAGCGCAACGGCATCCCCTACCGCATCATCGGGGGCATCCGCTTCTTCGACCGGGCGGAGGTCAAGGACATGATGGCCTACCTCTGCGCCGTCAACAACCCCAACGACGATCTGCGCCTGTCCCGCATCATCAACAACCCTCCCCGGGGCATCGGGGCCACCACCGTGGAGCGGGCCCAGGCCATCGCCCAGGCGGAGGGCCGCTCCCTGTGGGACGTGGTGAGCCACGCCAGGGACTGGCCGGAGCTTCAGAAGGCCGCCCCCCGCCTGTCCCAGTTCGCCGAGCTGATGGCGGAGCTGCGGAAGCTCTCCGGCGAGATGGAGCTGCCCGACTTTTACGAGGAGCTGGTGCAGCGCACCGGCTACGCCGTCATGCTGGAGCAGAAGAACACCGTGGAGGACCGCACCCGGCTGGAGAACGTCCACGAGGTGCTCTCCTCCATCCAGAACTACCTGGAGAATGCGGTGGATGAGCCCTCCCTGGCGGGCTTCCTGGACGAGATCGCCCTCTATACCGACCTGGACAGCCACGATCCCAGCGAGGACGATCTGCGCCTTAATCTCGTTGCGTACCGTCATAATCAAAAATCCTCCTACATTTACTTGATAAAAAAGCGAAGCCGGTATGCCCTCAGGCATAGCCGCTTCGCCGTGTCGTGAAAAATTCTCTTGTTACCAAATCCGTTCAGAATTGCCGGTGTGATGTCCTGCCCATAGGTCGCACCTTCCGACTTTTCCGTTCCGTGTGACTTGGCTTGAAACCGTGCATTTTCCCATGATTCCATGTACCCGGTTCACCGGGACGAGAAGCACGGTTTCGTAAAATGATTTCTTCCAACCGTCAAATACTTTCCGATTCCCAATTGCCCTGATTTACCCCTCCGATTTTGCCAGTGATTTTTGAGATATAGCCGCCGAATTGCTATAAAAGGGAAAACATGAGGCAATCAAAGTGTACGTACGTACACGGTTCAGCGCCGCCATTCCTCCGGCACATCTTCCGGTACGTACGTACGCATCGAATCACCGGAAAACACTGATATATGATTTCTCACCAATACCTCAATCCCCAGAAAGCCACGCACCCGCCGTCCGGCTGCGTTGGTCACATTGTTGCAGTATTCCAGATTATAGCGGCTCTGGCAGGCTATCAGGGCTTCGCTGAAGCTGCGGGGTTTCAGGGCAGGCAGGTTGTTCTCGGTGCAGTAAACCGCTTTGCCAGGATGCGGCTGAGCGGTTTCCAGCAGCTTAGACAGCTCCAGCTTCTGCTGCTTGGCCGTGAAGCCCTCAAGCTCTTTCAGCAGGTCGGTACGGCCAATCAGATCCACCAGACGCGTTACCCCCAGCTGTGCCATCAGCTCGCGGGTTTCACGGGCGATAAACTCAAAGTAATTAGTCACTTTGAACGGCAGGCCGTGATAGTGGTTCTTACGCAGTTTGTCATCCTGAGTCGCGACGCCGGTGGCGCAGTTGTTCAGGTGGCAAATACGCAGGTATTTACAGCCCAG
>OLGF01002823.1_pt1 | contig 15465 bp, 18 predicted proteins | sample 1604971 | NCBI WGS metagenome assembly OLGF01 (sample SAMEA3888902, study PRJEB22519) | human gut metagenome | biome: human gut; feature: human-associated habitat; material: faeces | place: Denmark | collected 2011 | reverse complement strand
CTCTTCGGCCGCATGTCCAAAACTGCCGGCCTGGTGGCCGCGGCGGTAAAAAAGAAGGAAGAAAAAGGCGCTCAGTGATGCCTTGTGAATTAGGAAACCGTTCGGCGGAGGTGTGTTTGCCGGACGGTTTCCTTTATAGTTGAAAGAAGGGGGACTTGTAACGGTTTGTTTATCCGCCTATAATATTAACGTGAAATATTTCGGGCAACCGTGGGAAATTCACGTTGGTCATACCGTGAAGGGGAAATGACAAAGGAAACGGTTATGGTCCGACAACGTCCAGGCGCTGAGTGCAAACGCGGGATGAGAAAAGCGGGACAGACCGCGTTCGGCGGTGCGGTAGAATCCCCAGGCTAAGAAGAACCCGTCTTTTGAGTCTCCGGATGAAAGGAACGGTGAGAGCCATGTATAACCCCCAGCTGGATACATTTTTATGCGTTGTTGAATCGGGCAGCTTTAATAAAGCGGCGGAAAAGCTGTATATCTCCCCTCCGGCGGTTATCAAGCAGATTAATCTGCTGGAGGAGGGTTTGGATTTGCAGCTTTTTGTCCGCACTCACCGTGGCTTACAACTTACCGATGCGGGAAAATCCCTTTATCAGGATGCCAAATACATCATCCAATACTGCAAGGATTCGGTGACGCGGGCAAAAAACGCCATGCAAAAGACGGCGAATGTCATCCGCATCGGTACCTCTCCCATGACGCCGGCTCAGGTACTGGTAGACCTTTGGCCGAAATTGCAAGAGGACTGCCCGGGGATAAAGTTCCAGCTGGTTCCCTTCGACAATACGCCGGAAAACGCCAGAGAGATCCTGGCCAATCTGGGACAGAACATCGATGTGGTTGCGGGCATCTTCGACGAGACGATGCTGAATCTGCGCCAGTGCGAAGGATTGGAGATTTCCAGGGAACCCATCTGCTGTGCAGTATCCGTCCATCACCGGCTGGCCCAGAAGGAACGGTTGACGGTGCGGAATCTCTATGGAGAAAACCTGATGCTCATGCGCCGGGAATGGAGCCGCTATGTGGACCTTTTGCGGGACGATATCTGGAAAAACCATCCCCAGATCCATATCGTGGATTTCGATTTTTACGATGTAAACGCCTTTAATCAATGCGAAAACAACAATTGTGTGCTGATGGCGGTAGAAAACTGGCGGTATGTTCACCCGCTTTTGAAGATCCTCCCGGTTGACTGGGGTTATACGATTCCCTTTGGGTTGCTTCATTCCCCCAAGCCCTCGCCGATGGTAAAGCACTTCCTGCAGGCTGTGGAGAAGGCGGCCAAGGCGCAGTCAGATTGACTTATAACCCTAAAGTAAATAGTGCATAACGAATCGAGACTTCTGTGGAAGTCTCGATTTTTTTATAATGGGGGCAACAGGAAAGGAAAGGTGGGTGAGCCTTCATGAATAAGAGTGCGGCTTTCACGCTGATGGCTTGTTTCCTGCTGTGTCTGACCGGATGCAGCGGCCAAACGGAAACGGCGGGGGAAGCGCCTCCTGCGCAGAACGGCTGGTTGGATACGGAGGGAGAGGGTTCTGCCCCGGCAACGGAAGAGATGGATGGACCATTCACTGTGGATACAGAAATTGATGAAGTGATAAACGCCCCCGCCTTCGGCGAATACGGCAGGTTGCTTTTTCCCGTCGAGGACGGGTACTGGAGCGGGGACACGTTGGGGGAACTCCGCCTTACCTGGTACAACAATATCGACCCCGATGAAACCGTTGAAATCGTCAATACCCTGTGGCAGCGAGCCAATGCTGGGGAGACCGTATTTTACGACATCTATACCGAGGAGGAGAAAGCGGCTGATCCGGATAAAGAGGATACCGGCTTATTCTTTTTCCGCGGAGAGCCGGGGGCGAAATTTGCCGTATGCAATGCGGGTGGCGGCTTCGCCTATGTGGGGGCCATGCAGGACAGCTTTCCCCATGCGCTGGAGCTTTCCCAAAAGGGGTATAACGCCTTTGCGCTGATTTATCGTCCCGGTGCGCAGACGGCCTGCGAAGATTTAGCAAGGGCCATCGGCTTTATCTTTGCCCACGCTGAAGAGCTGGAGGTGGACACCGAATGCTACTCTCTTTGGGGCGGTTCCGCCGGGGCAAGAATGGCCGCATGGCTGGGTTCATATGGGCCGGCGGCTTTTGGAGGGGACGACTTGCCCCGTCCCGGTACGGTGGTCATGCAGTACACTGGCCACGCGGATTATACGCAAGAGGATCCGCCTACCTTCGCCTGCGTCGGGGAAAATGACGGCATTGCCAGCTGGCGTACCATGGAACGGCGCGTGGCGGCGCTCAGCGCCCTGGGCATTCCCACGGAGTTTCACCATTATCCCGGCCTTCCCCACGGCTTTGGCCTGGGTACCGGCACGGCCGCCGAAGGGTGGCTGGATCAGGCGGTCGCTTTTTGGGAAGCGCAGATGCCCCATTGAGACACGCAGAAAACAGAAAGGAAGCAACCTTATGAACAATTTTATTTTTCAAAACGCCACCAAGGTGTATTTCGGCAAGGGCTGTGTAAAGGAATACCTGGTCTGTCTGACCAAAAATGCGAACACCGTCCTGCTGGCCTATGGCGGCGGCTCTATCAAGAGCAACGGCGTGTATGATGAAGTCACCGGCATGCTGAAAGAGGCGGGCAAAACCGTTGTGGAGTTTGACCGTATCATGTCCAACCCCACCTACGCCAAAGTGCAGGAGGGCGCCAAGCTGGCCCGGGAGAACCGAGTGGATATGATCCTCGCCGTCGGCGGCGGCAGTGTGATGGACTGCTGCAAGGCGGTATCTCTGGCTGCCCGGTACGACGGGGACATCTGGGAGGACTTCTGGGCGCGGCCCGGCGTCATGGATTTTGAACCGCTGCCTTTGGGCGTTATCGTTACCGTCGCCGGCACCGGTAGCGAATGCAACGGCGGCGCGGTTATCACCAACGAGGAAAAGAAAATCAAAACAGGGCGGGATTATCCCAAGCTCAATCCCCGCTTCGCGCTGATGGATCCCACTTACACCTACAGTGTCCCCAAGAGGCAGATGGTTTCGGGAAGCTTCGACATCCTCAGCCACATCATGGAAACCTATTTCAGCGAACCCAATGAGGATAATGTTTCCGACGACATCATGGAAGCGCTGATGAAGAGCGTCATCCGCAATCTGCGGGCGGCAATCCGGAATCCGGAGGATTATACCGCCCGTTCCAACCTGATGTGGGATTCCACCATGGCGGAAAACCGCGTCATCAAAATGGGCAAGAGGTGTGATTTTCAGTGCAACAATATGGAGCATCAACTGGGCGCTTATACCGACTGCAATCATGGCTGCGGGCTGGCGGTGCTGCATCCAGTATACTATAGGCACATCTATAAAGAAGGGCTGTCCAAGTTCGTACGGTTTGCTGAAAACGTTTGGGGCATTGCCCGGGACGGCGCATCGGACGAAGAGCTTGCGCTGGCCGGCATCGACGCCCTAGCGGCGTTCATCAAAGAAATCGGACTGCCCACCACCCTGAAGGAGCTGGGAGCCCGAAAAGATCAGCTGAAAGAAATTGCGGATTCCTGCGGTATCTCCGGGGGCAGCTATAAGCAGATGACCCATGGCGAAATCTTGGAAATTTTCCAAGAATGCTATGAATAAAAGTATTGGAAAGGAGCAGTCAACATGAAAAAACTCATCGCCTTGTTTATGGGAGCGGCCATGGTGTTCAGCCTAGCCGCTTGCAGTGGGGGAAACCCTTCCTCCCCGGACACAACGAACCCGTCGGAAACCTCTGAGTCCTCCGCGTCCTCCACCGCCCCGGATACCAGCGAGCCGGGCAGCACGGAAACAACCGCTGGCACGGAGGGAGGCAGTACCCTGGTGGTGTATTTCTCCGCTACCGGAAATACGGAGGAAGCCGCGACATATATTGCCGAGATCACCGGCGGCGACCTGTTTGAGCTGGAACCCGCCCAGCCCTATACCGACGAGGATCTGAATTATGGCAACGATGACAGCCGCGTTTCCCGGGAGCATGAGGATGAGTCGCTGCGGGATGTGGAGCTGGTGGCCGATACGGTGGACAACTGGGACAGCTACGACACCGTATTCATCGGGTATCCAATTTGGTGGGGCATTGCGGCATGGCCCGTAGACGGTTTTGTCCAAGCCAATGATTTCACAGGAAAGACTGTCATTCCCTTCTGCACATCAGCAAGTTCTGGTTTGGGTAACAGCGGTAAACGGCTGGCTGAGCTGGCAGGAACCGGAGATTGGCAGGAAGGTATGCGATTCCGCTCCAGTGTTTCAGATGAAGATGTAGCAGCTTGGGTGGAGAGTCTGGAGTAAAAATTAATATGCAAACGATAAAGGAGACATGGTTCAACAGTGAATCGTGTCTTTTAAATTGTTTGATATATACATTAGCGAAGTTATAGAACTGATATATCTGAAATATATGAAAGCAATGATATCTTACGATAACGTTACCAGAGTAGATGTGATCAAGAGAAGAAAGGAAAAGCACAATCCAGACGGAACCGGCGGTTGTGTCAAGAAATATTTGTGGAATAGCAAGAACTTTGATATAATGGGAACAGAAACCCCGGAACCGGGAGAAAGGCAGGAGGATAAATGCACATAAGCTATAAACCCCTCTGGCACACGCTGGTTGAGCGCAATATGAGGAAAGAGGACTTGCGGATTGCCGCCGGTCTTACCACAAATATGATTGCCAACATGGGTAAAGGCAAAAACATCAGCATGGAAACGCTGGTTCGTATCTGCGAAGCCCTGAATTGTGGCATTTTGGATGTAATTGAATTAGAGCAGGACAAAGACGCTGAAAAATTAAATTGACAAGGAAGGCGCTGCGAAATGGACAATAGAGAAAGAATTATCAGACTTTGGTTTGATATGTGGCTTGCAAAAAAAGATTTGGGTATATTTAATGTATTTTCTGATAATGCCGTATATATTGAAAGTTGGGGGCCAGAGTACCACGGCTCCAAGAAAATAAAACTTTGGTTTGAGGAATGGAATACCCGTGGAACTGTCTTGCAATGGGACATCAAGCAATTTTTCCATAAAGGCAATCAAACCATTGTTGAATGGTATTTCAAAAATAAGATGGATGCCGGTAACGTAGAAGCGTTTGATGGAATGTCACTGATAGAATGGACGCCAGATGGCAAGATTGCTCTCTTAAAAGAATTTGGTTGTAACGAAAATCGGTATGACCCTTATAAAGATGGCAATATACCACATTTCAGAGATGAAAATGCAAAGTGGTTTTAACTGGAAATTCAGTTGCTGGAGGTAATTATGCGGAATGGATAATTGGTTTACCATTGAGCAAATAGACCGTGATACATTCTCTATTAGCGAATACAAGCACTGGGAAGAAACACATTGTTATCTATTATGTGGGGAAAAATATGCTATTCTCATTGATACAGGTTTAGGCGTTTCCAACATCAGAAAAATTGTGGACTCTCTGACAAAGCTGCCTGTTATGACAGTTACAACTCATGTTCATTGGGATCACATTGGCGGGCATAAGTATTTTGATAATATCGCCGTACATGAAGCGGAAAAGGACTGGCTATCGGTCAGGTTTCCGATACCATTGCAAGTTGTGAAGAATAATTTGACAAGGCTTCCTTGTGATTTTCCAAGAGATTTTGATATTAACGCTTATCAGATTTTTCAAGGTATCCCACAAAGAATTTTACACGATGGCGATTTTCTAAATTTAGGCGGGCGGGAAATTCAAGTTGTTCACACGCCGGGACATTCTCCCGGACATTGTTGCTTTTACGAACCAGAACGAAACTATTTGTATTCCGGGGATTTGATATACAAGGGAAGCCTGGACGCATTTTACCCAACTACCGACCCGAAGCTATTCTATCAATCTATAAGGCGAATACGGAAATACAATATAAAAAAAGTTCTGCCCGGACACCATCAGTTGGATATTCCCGTTTCTTTGATAGCCGATATTGAAGCCGGATTTGCACAATTAGAGAGAGCCGGAAAACTCAAACAGGGAAATGGATTGTTTAAGTTTCAGGATTTCCAAATTCATATATAATCAAAGCTGCCGTTGCAGGAACACCCATTCCCACAACGGCAGTTTTTCATTTCCACGGCCTGCGCCGGAAGTTCATACCGGACTGTTTTATCAGCGGGGATTTCTTGAACAGTTTCTTCAAAAGGCTTCGTTCCTCTTGTGAGAGCCGCTTATATTTAAGCTGGAACGCCTTACAGAACATCTCCGTGAATTGCTGAACCCTGTCCCCCGGCGATTGCATGGCCTTTTGTACTTCCCGTATCAGTTCATCGGCGGGAGTGGTATCAGGCGCACTTTCATTGTCATTTTCGTGCGCCTTGCGTATGTCGTGAAGAATAACATCCCATGTTTTGTGCGTCACATGGCAGAAGAAATCTTCTTCCTTTACCTGACCGGCTTCCAACACTTTGATTGCCCGGTCTGTCACCGCTTCGGGATGTTCTTCCAGTATCATCGCCCGCACAGCAGCCAGCGAGCTGTTCATGTCATGGAAACGCATGGTTGCCATCCCGTCCACATAGATTTCTGCGTCTGCCAGCAGTTCCTTGAATTTTTCATGGGAGATAATCTCACACAGCAGCCGGTTATTGAAGCGTTCACTTTTCAGCAGTTCCACGACTTCATCACTCAAATGTAATTCTTCTATCGGCGTGTTTTCATATTTCCGATTGTTGGTCAGGCCGAGCAGATAGTCAACGGACACCTGATAGAAGTCTGCCAGCTTCAACAGACTGCCGTGATTGATTTCCTTGTATTCATCGTTGTCGTTTTCATAGCTGCCGAGGGCTGATTTTGAAATGCCGGTTTTCTGCGCCAGTTCTTCCAGATTTAAGCCCTGTTCCACCCGTAAATCTTTCAGGCGTTCCTGTACGGAAATGCGGGTTTTCATAGATACATCGCTCCTTCCTGCGGCTGGCTGCCGCCGTCAATCCCATTATACCATACCTGTTCCGCAATCGTGGAAAATTTCGATTTGGGGGCGGTTTTCCTACTTTGTGGATATACGGGAGAAGGCTCAAAAATGTGCCATAATGGGCTTAGTTCATCGATGGATTATTCCAATCGAATGACCGGCCTGTATGGGATATGCTCCCCGGCGATGTAGCGCAACGACTTGCGGCAGGGAAATGGAGGAACCATGACCGCAACGAGCGTACCAAAGGGAGCGAAACGCCGTTGTGAGAGCCAGGGGCAGGAACGACATCAGGGAGAACCGGCGAAAATGAACACCGAATTGATACCGAAACACAACAATCCGATAGGGTATAGTCTACCCTATCCGTAATACTACGGGGGATTTCCGGGCGGCTCTATGACCGCTTTTTCCTTAAAAATCGCCCCGAAACACGACACTAAAATCTGCTATCCGTCTATTGCGGCTGTTACGGCTGAAATGGGCGGATTTTTGTTTAAGGAGGCACCATGCCGAGAATGCCGAAAAAGAGGAAGCTGGAACTGTCTTTCTTCCTCAATGAACGGGGGCGGGTAACGTACAACGGCCTTTGCCGGAAATGCCAACGCACTTGCAAGCAGAGTTTCCGGGCGGTCATTGTGGACTGCCCCCATTATCTTTCCAAACGCTCAAAACGAAAAGTAAAGGAGGACACAGAGTGAATGGAAGTTGAATTTATGACCGCAGACACCGCCCTGCCGCCCTGTATGCCGCTGCCGAGAGCCTTGCTGCGGCTCCCGATCAGCAGCACCGCCAAGGTCATGTACGCCCGGATGTTGGATTTAGTTTTCCTGTCCGGCATAGAGGACGCCAACGGGATTTTATTTATCCATTTCCCCATCGTGGAACTGGCGGCGGCACTTGCCCGCAGCACCATGACCGTGAAGCGTTCCCTGAATGAATTGGAGGACGCCGGACTGATACTGCGAGTGCGTCAGGGCTTCGGGGAACCCAACAAAATATATGTACTCATTCCCAAGAAGGAGGACAGCCGCCTATGAATGAAAAGCTGGAAAAACTCAATCAGGAGATAGAGAAAACGGAAAAGAAGCTGCGGAGGGCGCAGCATGAAGAAAAGATATTGGAACACCAGATAAAGACGCTGACACGGAAGGAACGGACACACCGGCTTTGCACCAGAGCCGCCATGCTGGAAAGCTACCTTCCCCACCCGGAAGCCATCACGGATGAACAGGTCAGTTTGTTCTTGAAGCTGCTGTTCCACAAAGACAGCACCCGTCAGCTCATGGAAAAAGTATTTGCCGGTAACGGTAATTTTCAGGGAGAGGACGCAGGCCGGAAACGGCCATGATTGCTTTCAGAGCCGCAGCCCGTGGACTGCCCCTCTGAAAGAGGGCGCAACTATACACCACCTGAAGGTAGTGTGTTGCGCCCTGCCGGGGCTTCCTGCGGACGGTGCCCGCCCTGCTGTACAGCGACACCGACGCCGAGGATGTGGACACCCGGCAGGAGGATCACATTTACGACGAGTGGCGCTATCTCTTCATGGCGCATCCGCTGCCCGCACCGAAACCCAAACCGAGATTGCGCAAGTATTCTCCTCTGGATTAAAAAGAAGGGGGAGAGGACAAAAGAAAACGCCTGAGAGTTTTATGCTCTCAGGCGTTTTTATAACTTGCTTATCGATTAAGCCTTGCCATCGATGTCGTCGGCGGGCTTTTCAACGGGCTTGGGGGTATGGAAACCGTCATAGATGCCGGCCTTCTCTTCCGCCTTCAGCGCATCGCCGTTGGTGTCCAGACCGTCGAAGGTGCCAACCTTTTCCTCAGCTTCCAGAGCCTTGGTTTCGCGGTTCAGACCATCGAACTTGCCGGGATTTTCTTCAGGCTTCAGAGCCTCGCCCTTGGTGTCCAGACCATCGTACTTGCCGGGCTTGACTTCTTCTTCCAGAGCCTTGGTTTCGCGGTTCAGGCCGTCGAACTTGCCGACCTTTTCTTCAGGCTTCAGGGCCTCGCCCTTGGTGTCCAGACCATCAAACTTGCCGACTTTCTCTTCGGGCTTCAGAGCCTCGCCCTTGGTGTCCAGGCCGTCGAACTTGCCAGCCTTCTCGGCAGCTTCCAGAGCGGTCTTGGCGCGATCCAGACCATCGAAGAAAATCTGGTCGGTGGTGGTGCCTTTTTCTTCGCCGTCATAGACAAAACCGGTGTAGTTGTCGGCAAAAGCGGTGATGGTCACCATAGACAGAGCCAATACGATGATCAGCACAGGCAGCAGGGATTTGATCAGAGACTTTTTCATGACAATGACTCTCCTTGCAAATGTTTTTTCATGGCGGGGGCCATGGGATGCAAAATGGGAACAATTCCGCTGCCGCTCTCGTCTATGTGGTGTAAGGTGAACAGAGACGCAGGAGCAGTTACAAAATTGTTACAGATAGAATAACACACTTTTCGGACAATTACAATATCCCACGGCAAAATTTTGGCTATTTTGTTTCAGGGGGATGAAGCGTCCTGCGCTCCTGTTCGTCACATACCCGCCCGTTGGTAGGCGGGTATGTGACTTTTTGGCGTTTTTTCGGGTGGCTCGGGGAAAATCAGAGGGCGCGGCGCACGATGCGGCAGCCGTGCGGGGGCAGGGTAAAGGAGGCCAGCTCCTCGCCGGTGAAGAAATCGCGGCCTTCGATCGTCACAGATTTGTCATCGGGCGTAAAATTCATCACAAAGGTGAAGGCTTCTTTGCCGTCGGTGCGGGTAGCTGCGTTCACGCCGTAGGGCATGGGCAGGGTCGGGATGTGCATCTCGCCGAGCAGCCCCGCATAAAAATCGGTGAAGAACTTTTCTTCAAAGCGTGCGGCAAGATAAAACGCGCGGCCCTTGCCGAATTCGTTTACAGTCACGGCGGGCATACCGGCGTAGAAATCGCTGTCATAGCCGGTCAGCTGTTTGGCGGTGCGCAGATGGATCAGCTCGGCGTAGTCGGTCAGCTTGTAGGTATTGCCGTTCAGCTGCACGCTGTTTTCCATGCCCGGCATCAGCACGTCGATTTCCTCCGCCCAGATGCCCAGCGCGTCGGTCAGCGGGCCGGGGAAGCCGCCCAGGAAGCAAAGGTCGCTCTCGTTGACCCAGCCGGTGCCGTAGGTCGTCACAAAGGTGCCGCCGTTTTTCACGAATTTCTCCACACGCTTGGCAAAATCGCCGCGCAGCATGTAGGAGAACGGCGCAATGACCAGATCGTGCCCGGAGAAATCGCGGGTCTGATCCAGAATGTCCACATCCGCGCCCAGCGACCAGAGCGCCTTGTAGTGATCCATCACGGTATCGACATACTTTTTATCTACATTGTTGAACCCCTGCGCATCTTCCAGCGCCCAGCGGTTTTCCCAATCGTAGATCAGTGCTACGCGCGCCGGAGCGGTCGTGCCGACGATCTCGTCCATTTGGGCAAGAGCTTTGCCCACCTCGGCAATCTCGCCGAATACGCGGGTGTGCTCATGGCCGCAGTGATCGACCACAGCGCCGTGGAGCTTTTCGGAGGAGCCGCGGCTCTTGCGGAACTGGAAGTACTGTACGGAATCCGCACCGTGGGCGACGGCCTGCATGGATTGCAGGAAATGCACGCCGGGACGATGCAGGCGGGCATAAGGACGCCAGTTGGTCGCGGAGGGGCAGCTCTCCATCAGGAAGAAGGGCTTGCCGTCCTTAAGACCGCGCGTCAGGTCGTGCTCGAAGGCGAAGAACTGCGCGGTCTCTACGTCGTTGAGCGTGCTTTCCCACTGGGGATAGCTGTCCCAGCAGGCAAAATCCATCACCTCCGCCAGGCGGTAGTAGTTGATGCCGGGGTAGATGCCCATCAGGTTCGTGGTGCAGGGTATATCGGGTGTGATGCGCTTGAGCGGTTCCACCTCGATCAGATACCATTTGACGAACTGCTCGGTGGTGAAGCGCTTCCAATCGAGCTTCTGCGCGTGCACGGACTGCTCGCCGATGGAGGAGGGAGATTCGACCTGAGACCAGTCGGTATAGGTGTGGCTCCAGAACGAGGTCCACCAGGCCTGATTGAGCGCGTCCAGCGTGCCGTATTTTTCCTTCAGCCAGGTGCGGAAATTCTCCTGACAGGCGGGGCAATGGCATTCGCCGCCGAACTCGTTGCTGATGTGCCAGCCGCCCAGCGCGGGATGGTCTTTATAGCGCTCCGCCAGCAGGGTATTGATTTCCTGCACCTTAGTGCGGTATACTTTGCTGGACAGGCAGTGATTGTGACGGCCGCCGTGGAGCTGTTTGACGCGCTTTTCATCGACGCGCAGCACCTCGGGGTACTTCCGGCTCATCCACGCGGGACGCGCGCCGGAGGGCGTGGCCAGGATCGCGGTGATGCCGTTTTCGGCCATTTTGTCCATGATCTCGTCCAGCCAGGTGAAGTCGTAAACGCCCTCTTCCGGCTCCAGAGCTGCCCAGGAGAAAATGCCGACGGAAAGCTCGTTGATGCCCGCCAGCTTCGCCAGGCGCATGTCCTCGTTCCAGATGACGTCCTTCATGGCGATCCACTGATCGGGGTTGTAATCGCCGCCGTGAACCATGTGCGGCACTTTGGGCAGAATCGGGGGATATTTCATAAAAGATAACCGCCTTTCCTGTGTTGTGCAGTGTATGTAACCTGATTTTAGCAGAACCTTTCGAGGATTTCAATCGTTTTCGGGGAGAACGGGAACGATAGACTGTTGTAAGATACAACCACTCTTTCAAAAAGCAAGGAGGCCTGGTAAGCAAGATGTGCGGTATTGTCGGATATATTGGAAGCAAAAACGTCACGGAGATCCTGATGGACGGCCTGACAAGATTGGAATACAGAGGATATGACTCCGCGGGCGTCGCGGTGCTGGAAAACGGAAAGATCAACGTGGTCAAGGCGCAGGGACGCTTGCAGGCGCTGCGCGAAAAGCTCGAAAAACATCCGCTGACCGGGCATGTCGGTATCGGCCACACCCGCTGGGCGACCCACGGCGAGCCTTCGGATGAAAACAGCCACCCGCATCTTTCCCAGTCGGAAGAAATCGCCGTGGTGCATAACGGCATCATCGAAAACTATGCGCCCCTGCGCCAGCGGCTGGCGAATAAGGGCTATCATTTTATCAGCCAGACCGATACCGAGGTTTTTGCGCAGCTGCTTGAAGAGACGCTGGGCAGCCATAACGATATTCTCACCGCTGTGCGCGCCGCGCTGGAGAAAATCGAGGGCTCCTACGGCCTGGGCGTGCTCTGCTCCCGCTTCCCGGACCGCATCATCGCCGCCCGCAAGGACAGCCCCCTGATCGTGGGTCTGGGGGAGGACGGCAACTATATTGCCTCTGATATTCCTGCGATTCTGCCCTATACCCGCAGGGTCTATCTACTGGAGGAGGGCGAAATGGCGCAGGTGTTTGCCGATCACGTCGAGATTTATGACATGGACGGCGAGCGCGTGGAAAAGGAAGTCTATGAAGTCACCTGGTCGGTGGACGCGGCGGAGCGGGGCGGATACCCGCACTTCATGCTCAAGGAAATTTACGATCAGGGACGCGCCATGCGCGACACCATCAGCCCGCGCGTGAAGTCCGGCCGCTTTGATCTGACCGAGGCAGGACTGAGCGACGATGTGCTTAAAAACGTGCGCCGCGTGGTCATTACGGCCTGCGGCACTGCGTCCTATGCCGGTCAGGTCGGCAGAGTTCTGATCGAAAAGCTCTGCCGCGTGCCGGTGGAGATCGACGTGGCCTCGGAGTTCCGCTATCGCGATCCCATTCTGAATCCGGACGATCTTTTTATCGTCGTCAGTCAGTCGGGCGAAACGGCGGATACGCTGGCGGCGCTGCGCCTTGCAAAGTCCCGCGGCTGCCGTGTGCTGGCGATCACCAATGTGGTCGGCTCCACCATCGCACGGGAGGCGGATCATGTGCTTTATACCTGGGCGGGTCCGGAGATTGCCGTGGCCTCAACCAAGGCTTATACCACGCAGGTGCTTTGCTTCTATATGATCGCGCTGCACATGGCGCTGGTCAAGGGAAAGCTTTCGCAGCCGGAATATGACGCAAGCCTTGCCGAATTTGTCACTCTGCCGGAAAAGACGGAGGAAATCCTCAAGGACGTGACCAACATCCAGAAGCTGGCGGCGCGGTTTTTCTCGCAGGAGGATATGTTCTTCATCGGCAGGGGGCTGGATAACGCCCTGTGCATGGAAGCGTCGCTCAAGCTCAAGGAGATTTCCTACATTCATTCCGAAGCCATGGCGGCAGGCGAGCTCAAGCACGGCACCATCGCTTTGATCGAGCCGGGACGCTTGGTTGTAGCGATGTGCACGCAGACCGCCACAATGGATAAGCTCTATTCCAACATCCGCGAGGTGCTCACGCGCGGCGCAGTGGTGCTGACCATCGGCTATGAAGACAGTGAAAGAGAAAAAGAGATCACGGAATACCGCATCACCATCCCGCGTGTATCCGATCTGTTTGCACCGGCGCTGGCGGTGATTCCTGCGCAGCTCTTTGCGTATTATTGCGCGATCCAGCGCGGCTATGATCCCGATAAGCCCAGAAACCTTGCAAAATCTGTCACGGTGGAATAAAAAGAAATCAAACAAAAGGGAAGGAAGAGCGTTTATGAACAACAAAGCCATCATCGACATGATTTCCTATTACAAGGACGAACCCATGGTGCAGCACACCCTCAAGGTCTTTGGCTACGCGCAGGCGATTGCCGCGGGCGAGGGCATTGAGGGGAGCGAAAAAGACATCATCGAATACGCGGCGCTGTTCCACGACGTGGGCATTCCGGCGGGTATCAGGGAGTGCGGCTCCGGAGCGGGTCCCATCCAGGAGCGCCTGGGCGCGCCGATCGCCATGGAGCTGGCAAAACCCTATCTGTCGGCCGAACAGGTCGAGCGCGTGGGGTATCTGGTGGGGCATCATCACTCCTTCGGCATCAAAGGGCAGCGCGATTTGCAGGTGCTCTTTGAGGCGGATTGGCTGGTCAATCTCGTGGAGTCTGCGGGAAAATATAAGCCGGAGGTCGTCTATGAAAAGCATTTCGTCACCGAAACCGGCAGGCAGTTCTTCCGCTGGTTGATGACGAAGGAAAAGGAATAAAGAGAAAATGGCCTGTTTGTACGTGGTGGGCACGCCCATCGGAAACCTTGGCGAAGTCACGCCGCGCGCGCGGGAAACGCTGGAAAAATGTGATGTGATTCTGGCGGAGGACACCCGCGTGACGATGAAGCTGCTCTCGGCGCTCGGCATCGAAGGCAAGCGGCTGATCTCCTGCTATCAGCATAACGAAGCCGGGCGCGCCCGGCAGATCGTGCAGAAGATGCTGGAGGAGGATCTGAATGTCGCCATGGTCACGGACGCGGGTACGCCCTGCATCTCCGACCCCGGCTGGCGCGTGGCGGACGCGGCTTCCCGTGCGGGCATTCCCGTGCAGCCCGTCTCCGGTCCCACCGCCGTGGCGGACGCGCTCTCAGTTTCGGGACTGAATGTCGAAAGCTACGCCTTTTTCGGCTTTTTGCCCAGAGAAGGGCGTGAACGGGACGATGCCTTTGCGCGCATCCGTAAATGCGGCGCGGCTGTGGCTGTGGTCTACGAATCACCGCACCGGGTCAAGCGGTTGGTTGCGGATGTGCGGGAGGCGCTGTTCAACCCTCGCCTTTCGCTCAGCTGCGATCTGACCAAGCTGCACGAGCTGACGCTGCGCGGCCCGGCCGACGAGGTGCTCAGCGCGTTGGAGGCCAATCCCAATGCCGAAAAGGGAGAATATGTGCTGTGCATCGACCTGCATGATCTTCCCGAAGAGGAGGAGCAGGTCGCGGGCGTGTCCGCACAGGGCCTGCTGCTGGAAAAGCTCTTTCAGGGCCTGCGGATGAAGGATGCGGTCAAGCAGGTTTCGGCGCTGCCCGGCTTTTCCCGCAACGAGGTCTATAAGGCTTCGCTGGAGGTGCAGGCATTCCTTGAGGGCGAGAAAGAAGAATAGTTTTTTGCATTGCTGTTTATAGAGGGGGGCGGCTTCGGCCGCTCCTTTTGCCTTCCGGTTTGGCGTCGATCCGCTTATGGAACTCGATTCTGTGCGGCGGGGTAGGAAAATTCAAATGATGCGGAAGGGATGCGCCTCATCAAAACCACAATGTGTGATGAACGCTGGAGACTTGCTGCGTTCCGGAGCGGGCGTTTTCTTACGATAAAAGGCATGAAAGCTGCCTTTTTGTTTTTTGGCGTGGCTTTGTTATTTTTCTATCATCAACCGTTACTTTTTTATCTTTTCAAACAGTTGTTGAAAAATTTTATAAAATGTTCTAAGATACTGAAGAGCGAAATTGCGCAGAACCGTACTGCATAGTGAAACAAAACCTCTGAAGGAGGCCTTCTTTAGTTATGATTTCAGCAAGAACTTTCCGCGGCGGTATTCATCCGCTGCACAGCTCCGGCGAGGGCAAGCGGCTCACCGCAGCGCTTCCCGTCGAGCCGATGA
>OLGF01002818.1_pt1 | contig 15481 bp, 12 predicted proteins | sample 1604971 | NCBI WGS metagenome assembly OLGF01 (sample SAMEA3888902, study PRJEB22519) | human gut metagenome | biome: human gut; feature: human-associated habitat; material: faeces | place: Denmark | collected 2011 | reverse complement strand
CGGGGGCTCAGAGCGCAGCGAAGCCACTCCTCAAATATACGGCAGGCAGAGCCTGCCGTATATTTGAGGAATCGTTGTTATCACCAAAATTAATGGCAAGGATTTGTAAAAACTATCATACGAACACCCCCGTTTCCTTGACACCCGCGCGCCGCGCGTGCTATGCTGAATAGCGACAAGAGAGCCGTTTTCCGGGGCCTGACGGTTTTGAAGTGGAGCACCACGTGGACCCGGAGAATGTATTTGCCGACCGTCTGGGCGCACTGCATCAAGGGGCATGCCATAGGCAGGCCGAGGGGTGCCGTGCGTCTTCATTTTCTGTTTCAGGAGGCGCACAATGAGAAAAGTCGGAATCATCATGGGCAGCGACAGCGACCTGCCGGTTGTCCGCAAGGCCGCGGACACGCTGCGCGCGCTGGACATCCCCTATGAGGCACACGTCTATTCCGCGCACCGTACCCCCGAGGAGTCCAGCCGCTTCGCGTCGCAGGCCCGCGAGAACGGGTTCGGCGTGCTGATCGCCGCGGCCGGGATGGCTGCACATCTGGCCGGTGCGATCGCGGCCAATACAACGCTGCCGGTCATCGGAATCCCGATCCGGTCGGCACAGCTGGGCGGCATGGACGCCCTTCTTTCCACAGTTCAAATGCCGACGGGCATCCCCGTGGCGACTGTTGCGATTGATGGGGCAGCCAATGCCGCTCTTTTGGCCGCGCAGATCCTCGCCGTGGAGGACGCGGCGCTGGCCGAAAAGCTCGCGCAGCGCCGCAAGGCCGACGCCGACAAGGTGCGCGCCCGCGACGCCGCCGTGGAGGCCCGCCTGCTGGCGGACGAATAAAGCGATACACATTGACACTATCAACATAAAACGGATTTTATACGGAGGATTTTTATCATGGAAAAAATGGCACAGCTTTATGAGGGTAAGGCAAAGAAGGTTTACGCGACGGAGAATCCCGAGGTCGTGATCGTTTCCTATAAGGACGACGCCACCGCGCTTGACGGCCTGAAGAAGGGCACCATCGCCGGCAAGGGCGTGGTCAACAACCGCATGACGAACTTCCTCATGCAGCTGCTGGAGAAGCACGGCGTGCCCACCCACTTCGTTGAGGAACTGAACGACCGCGAGACGGCCGTGAAGAAGGTGTCCATCGTGCCGCTGGAGGTCATCATCCGCAACGTCTCCGCCGGCCACTTCGCCCAGCGCTACGGCGTGGAGGAGGGCATCGTCTTTGACGAGCCGACCATCGAGTTCTCCTATAAGAACGACGATCTGCACGACCCCCTGCTCAATGCCTATCACGCCATCGCACTGAAGCTCGCGACCCGCGAGGAGATCGAGACGATCAAGGCCATGGCCTTCCGCGTCAACGAGGTGCTGACCGAGTACTTCCGCACCCTCGGCGTGCGTCTGGTCGACTTCAAGCTCGAGTTCGGCCGTCTGGCCGACGGCACGCTCGTCCTCGCCGACGAGATCTCCCCCGACACCTGCCGCTTCTGGGATCTCAAGACGAACGAGAAGCTCGACAAGGACCGCTTCCGCCGCGACATGGGCGGTGTGGAGGATGCCTACCGCGAGATGATGCACCGCGTGTTCGGCGAATAAGGCGCGGAGGAACTGCATGAGCAATATTCACGAAGAATGCGGCGTGTTCGGCGTTTTCAGTCCCGACAACTACGACGTGGCGCGCATGACGTACTACGGCCTGTTTTCGCTGCAGCACCGCGGGCAGGAGTCCTGCGGCATCGTCGTCAACGACGACGGGCTGTTCGCCGCGTATAAGGACGTGGGGCTCGTCAACGACGTCTTCACGCCCGACCGGCTCGACGCGCTCGGCCCCGGCAGCATCGCCGTCGGTCATGTGCGCTACGGCACGACCGGCAGCAATGACCGCAACAACGCCCAGCCGATCGTCGTCAACCACGTGAAGGGCCGCATGGCCCTCGCCCACAACGGCAACCTCGTCAACAGCTACGAGCTGCGCTCGAAGCTCGAGCTCGAGGGCTCGATCTTCCACACGACGAGCGACACCGAGGTCATCTCCTACATCATTACGAAGGAGCGCCTGACATCCGGCTCGATCGAGGAGGCCGTCAACCGCGCGATGGGCAAGCTGAAGGGCGCCTATTCGCTCGTCATCATGTCCCCCTCGAAGCTCATCGCCGCCCGCGATGAGCACGGCTTCCGCCCGCTCTGCTACGGGCAGACGGCGGACGGCCGGTACGTCATCGCCTCCGAGTCCTGCGCGCTCGATGCGGTGGGCGCGGCCTTCATCCGCGACATTGAGCCGGGCGAGATCCTCGTCTTTGACAGGCAGGGCGTGCGCAGCATCCGCGACCACTGTGAAAAGCAGCCGCAGTCGCTGTGCGTGTTCGAGTATATCTACTTCGCCCGCCCCGACTCCGTGATCGACGGCTGCCAGGTACACACGGCGCGCGTGCGCGCGGGGTCGTTCCTCGCGCTCGAGCACCCCGTGCAGGCGGACGTCGTCATCGGCGTACCGGACTCCGGCCTTGACGCGGCCATTGGCTATTCGCGCCAGTCCGGCATCCCCTATGAGATCGGCTTCATCAAGAACAAGTATATCGGCCGCACCTTCATCGCCCCCGGTCAGAAGAGCCGCGAGGACAAGGTGCGCATCAAGCTCAACCCCATCTCCGATGTCGTGCGCGGCAAGCGCGTCGTGCTGATCGACGACTCCATCGTCCGCGGCACGACGAGCGCGCGGATCGTGAAGCTCCTGCGCTCGGCGGGGGCCACGGAGATCCACATGCGCATCTCCGCGCCGCCGTTCCTCAACCCCTGCTACTACGGCACGGACATCGACTCGCGCGAGCACCTGATCGCCTGCCACCACAGCGTGGAGGAGATCAGCAGAATCATCGGTGCGGACTCTCTGGGCTATCTGAGCGTCGAGAGCGCAAAGCGTCTGGCCTGCGGCGTCAACGGCAAGGGCTACTGTACGGCGTGCTTCGACGGGGCCTATCCCACGGAAATCCCCAGCGAGACGCACAAGAACCGTTTTGAAGAAAAAATTTCGAAAGGCAAGGGTACTTCCCATGAATCATAATTCCCGCTCGGAGAGCTACGCGGCCGCCGGGGTGGACATCACCGCCGGATACCGGGCCGTTGAGCTGATGAAAAGCCACATCGCGCGCACTATGACCGCGGGCGTCTGTTCCGACATCGGCGGCTTCGGCGGCCTGTTTGAGCTGGACACGACCGGTATCGAGCACCCCGTGCTCGTCAGCGGCACGGACGGCGTCGGCACGAAGCTGAAGCTCGCCTTCCTCATGGACAAGCACGACACCGTCGGCATCGACTGCGTGGCCATGTGCGTCAACGACATCATCTGCTGCGGCGCGAAGCCCCTGCTGTTTCTGGACTACATCGCCTGCGGCAAGAACGTCCCCGAGCGCATCGCCGAGATCGTCAGCGGCGTGGCCGAGGGCTGCGTGCAGAGCGGCGCGGCGCTCATCGGCGGCGAGACGGCGGAGATGCCGGGCTTCTACCCCGCGGACGAGTACGACCTCGCGGGCTTTGCCGTGGGCGTCGTCGACAAGGCGAAGATCCTCGATAAGACGACCATGCGCCCCGGCGACGTCGTGATCGCGCTGCCCTCGAGCGGCGTCCACTCCAATGGCTTTTCCCTCGTGCGCAAGGTCTTTGACGTCGAGCACGCCGATCTCAGGAGCCCCCGCGCGGAGCTCGGCGGCCGGAGTCTCGGCGAGGCGCTGCTCGCCCCGACGAAGATCTATGTAAAGCCCATGCTCGCCCTCTTTGACGCCGTGCGCGTGAAGGGTGTGTCCCACATCACGGGCGGCGGCTTCTATGAGAACATTCCCCGCAGCATTCCTGACGGTCTCTGTGCGCGCATTACGCGCAGCGCCGTGCGCGTGCTGCCGGTGTTCGACCTGATCGCCCGCGCGGGCGGTATCCCCGAGCGCGACATGTTCAACACCTTCAACATGGGTGTCGGCATGAGCGTGGTCGTCGCGGCGGAGGACGCGCAGCGCGCGCTGGAGATCCTCCGCGCAAACGGCGAGGACGCCTATGTCATCGGCGAGATCACCGAGGGCGAAGAAAAGGTGGTTCTATGCTGAAAACACGGATCGCCGTGTTCGTCTCCGGCGGCGGAACGAACCTGCAGGCGCTGCTCGACGCGCAGGCGGCCGGAAAGATCCCGAGCGGTGAGATCGTCCTCGTCGCGGCAAGCAATCCCAAGGCCTATGCCCTCGAACGCGCGGCGCGCGCGGGCGTAAAGAGCGTCGTCGTCGAGCGGCGCGCCTGCGGCAGTCAGGAGGCCTTCGAGGATGCGCTGCGCCGGGCGCTGCGCGAGAGCGGCGCGGAGATGATCATCCTCGCCGGCTTTATGAGCATCCTGAGCGAGGCGTTCACGGCCGAGTGGCCCGAGCGCATCCTCAACGTCCACCCGTCGCTGATCCCCGCCTTCTGCGGCAAGGGCTTCTATGGCCTGCATGTCCACGAGGCCGCGCTCACGCGCGGCGTGAAGGTGACGGGCGCGACGGTACACTATGTCAATGAAATTCCGGACGGCGGCCGGATTCTGCTGCAGAAGGCGGTGGAGGTGCTGCCGGACGACACGCCGCAGACGCTGCAGCGGCGCGTGATGGAGCAGGCCGAATGGATCCTGCTGCCGCAGGCGGCGGAGATGGTCGCCGCGCGGCTGCAGGCAGAAAAAGAAGGGAGCAGGGCATGAACGTCTACGAACTGAAAACCCCGCGTGAGCTGCTCGCGGGCAACAGCTATGCCGGCCGCGGCATCGTCATCGGCAAGACCCCGGACGGCAAAAAGGCCGCCGTGGCCTATTTCATCATGGGGCGCAGCGCCAACAGCCGCAACCGCATCTTCACCGAGGACGGCGGCACGGTCTACACCCGTCCCTTCGACGAGTCGAAGGTCGAGGATCCGTCGCTCATCATCTACGCGGCGGTGCGCCGCATGGGCGGCCACCTCATCGTGACGAACGGCGACCAGACCGACACCATCTGCGAGGGTCTCGCGCGCGGCCAGCGCTTTGAGGAGGCGCTCGAGAGCCGCTGCTTCGAGCCGGACGCGCCGAACTTCACCCCCCGCATCAGCGGCATGGTCACCTTCGTCGGCAGGGACTTCCGCTATGAGATGAGCATTCTCAAGAGCGCGGACGCCGCGGGCAGCGCCTGCAGCCGCTACCACTTCTGCTACCCGGCGCTGCCGGGCGTGGGGCACTTCCTGCACACCTACGTCGGCGACGGCAATCCCCTCCCGACGTTTCAGGGCGAGCCCGAGCGCATGGCCATCCCCCAGGACATCGACGAGCTGACGCAGCAGCTGTGGGAGAGTCTCAACGAGGAAAACCGCATCTCGCTCTATGTACGGATGGTGGATCTGGAGAGCGGCCGCACCGAGCGCCGCCTGATCAACAAGAACGCTCTGGGAGGTGCGCGCCGTGGCGAATAACAAGGACAGCTACATCTCCCCACTCTCCACGCGCTACGCAAGCGCCGAGATGCAGCATATCTTCTCCGAAAACTTCAAGTTCCGCACGTGGCGGCGGCTCTGGATCGCGCTGGCGCGCGCCGAGCAGGCGCTGGGACTCGACATCACGGACGAGCAGATCGCCGAGATGGAAGCGCACAAGGACGACATCGACTACGCCACAGCCGAAGCGCGCGAGCGCGAGGTGCGCCACGACGTGATGGCGCACGTCTACGCCTTCGGCAGGCAGTGCCCCAAGGCCGAGCCGATCATCCACCTCGGCGCGACGAGCTGCTACGTCGGCGACAACACGGACGTCATTATCCTGCGTGAGGCGTCGCAGCTCGTACTGCGCAAGGCGGCGCAGGTGCTGCGCAACCTCGCGGCGTTCGCCGAACAGTACAAGGCGCTGCCGTGCCTTGCCTATACCCACCTCCAGCCCGCGCAGCTCACGACCGTCGGCAAGCGCGCGACGCTCTGGATGTACGAGCTGACGCAGGACATCGAGAATCTGGAGTTCCAGCTCGGGCGGCTGCGCCTGCTCGGCAGCAAGGGCACCACCGGCACGCAGGCGAGCTTTATGGAGCTGTTTGCGGGCGACGAGGAGAAGGTGCGCCGTCTCGAGCAGCTCATCGCCGGGGAGATGGGCTTTGCCGCCTGCGTCCCCGTCTCCGGCCAGACGTATTCGCGCAAGGTCGACGCATATTTTCTCTCGGTGCTCTCCGGCTTTGCCCAGAGCGCCTATAAATTCTCCAACGACCTGCGCCTGCTGCAGTCGTTCGAGGAGATGGAGGAGCCGTTCGAGGCGCACCAGATCGGCTCGAGCGCCATGCCCTACAAGCGCAACCCCATGCGCAGCGAGCGCATCTCGTCGCTCGCGCGCTACGTCATCGCCGACAGCATCAACCCGGCCATGACCGCCGGCACCCAGTGGTTCGAGCGCACGCTCGACGACAGTGCGAACAAGCGCATCTCGGTCTCCGAGGCCTTTCTGGCCGTGGACGCCATTCTGAACATCTACATCAACATCACGCAGGGGCTCGTCGTCTACGACCGCGTCGTGACACGCCGCGTGATGGAAAAGCTCCCCTTCATGGCGACCGAGAACATCATGATGGAGAGCGTCAAGCGCGGCGGCAACCGTCAGGAGCTGCACGAGGCGCTGCGCGTCCACTCGCACGCGGCGGTGCGGCGCGTCAAGCTCGAGGGCGGGGCGAATGACCTCATTGACCGCATCGCGGCCGACCCGCTCTTCCCGCTCAGCCGCGAGGAGATCGTCTCCCAGCTCGACCCGGCGCTCTATATCGGGCGCAGCGTCTCGCAGGTGGAGGAGTTCCTGCGCGGCGTGGCGCAGCCCATCCTCGACCGCTACAGCGGCGGCGAGATTCATGCGGAGCTGCGCGTTTAACATCGGAAAGGAGAGTCATTCATGAAGGAATTTGAACTGAAATACGGCTGCAACCCCAACCAGAAGCCCGCCCGCATCTATATGGAGGGCGGTGCGGAGCTGCCGGTGCAGATTCTCTGCGGCCGTCCGGGATATATCAACTTTCTCGACGCGTTCAACTCGTGGCAGCTCGTGCGCGAGCTGCGCGCGGCGACGGGTCTTCCCTGCGCGGCCTCGTTCAAGCACGTCAGCCCCACGAGCGCGGCGCTGGGTCTGCCGCTGCCGGAAAAGCTCAAGCGCGCCTGCTTCGTCTCGGACATCGAGGGGCTGGACGACTCGCCCCTCGCCTGCGCCTATGCCCGCGCCCGCGGCACGGACCGCATGAGCTCCTTCGGCGACTGGATCGCCCTGTCGGACGTATGCGACGTGACGACGGCGAAGCTCATCAAGCGCGAGGTGTCCGACGGCATCATCGCCCCGGGCTATGAGCCGGAGGCGCTCGAGATTCTGCGCGCCAAGCGCAAAGGCAGCTACAACATCGTGCAGGTTGACCCCGACTATGAGCCCGCCGCGCTCGAATGCAAGCAGGTGTTCGGTGTGACGTTCGAGCAGGGGCACAACAACTGCCGCATCGACGAGGCGCTCCTTGAAAAGCTCGTGACGAAGAACACCGACCTGCCCGCAAGCGCCAAGCGCGACCTGCTCGTCGCGCTCATCACGCTGAAATATACCCAGTCGAACTCCGTGTGCTACGCCGTGGACGGACAGGCCATCGGCGTCGGTGCGGGGCAGCAGTCCCGCATCCACTGCACGCGCCTTGCCGGCGGCAAGGCCGACACCTGGCACCTGCGCCAGTGCGACAAGGTGCTCAACCTGCCGTTCCTGCCGCAGCTCGGCCGCGCCGAGCGCGACAACGTCATCGACGGCTATATCAACAAGAACGAGGAGGACGTCTGCGCCGAGGGCATCTGGCAGAAGTACTTCCAGACCCGCCCCGAGCCGCTGACGGCCGAGGAGACCGCGGCCTATCTCGCCGGAATCGACGGCGTGGCGCTGGGCTCGGACGCGTTCTTCCCCTTCAGCGACAACATCGAGCGCGCGCACCGCAGCGGCGTGCGCTACATCGCCCAGCCCGGCGGCTCCATCCGCGACGACGCGGTGATCGACTGCTGCGACAAGTACGGAATGGTCATGGCCTTTACGGGTCTGCGGCTGTTCCACCATTAACGGACAGAGCGAAAGGAGTGCCGGAATGAAGCTTCTGGTTGTAGGCGGCGGCGGGCGCGAGCACGCCATCATCAAAAAGCTGAAGGAGAACCCCTCCGTGACACAGATCATTGCCGCGCCCGGCAACGGCGGCATCGCCGCCGACGCGGTGTGCGTGCCGGTCGGGGCGAAGGATATTGACGGGCTGGTCACCCTCGCGCAGCGCGAGCAGGTCGACTATGCCGTGGTCGCGCCGGACGATCCGCTGGTGCTCGGCGCGGTGGACGCGCTGACGGCGGCGGGTATCCCGTGCTTCGGCCCGAACCGCGCGGCGGCCATCATCGAGGGCAGCAAGGTCTTTTCCAAGCATCTCATGAAGAAATACGGCATCCCCACGGCGGCCTATGAGACGTTCGACGACATGGACGCGGCGCTTGCGTATCTCGACACGGCCCCCGTGCCGGTCGTCGTAAAGGCGGATGGTCTCGCCCTCGGCAAGGGCGTTATCATCGCGCAGAGCCGCGAGGAGGCGAAGGAGGCTGTTGTCTCCATGATGCGCGACGGGCGCTTCGGCGAGAGCGGCCGCCACGTTGTGATCGAGGAGTTCCTGACGGGGCCGGAGGTGTCGGTGCTGTCGTTCACGGACGGCGAGACGCTCGTGCCGATGGTCTCCTCCATGGACCACAAGCGCGCGCTCGACGGCGACGAGGGTCTTAACACCGGCGGCATGGGAACGATCGCGCCGAACCCGTTCTATACCGACGAGATCGCGGCCGAGTGCATGGAGAAGATCTTTCTCCCGACGATCCGCGCCATGCGCGCCGAGGGGCGCACGTTCCGCGGCTGCCTGTACTTCGGCCTGATGCTGACACCGGACGGCCCGAAAGTCATCGAATATAACTGCCGCTTCGGCGACCCCGAGACGCAGGTGGTGCTCCCCCTGCTCGAGAGCGACCTGCTTACCGTCATGCAGGCGACGACGAACGGCACCCTGAAGGATACGCCCGTACGCTTCAAGACCGGGAGCGCGTGCTGCTGCGTCGTCATGGCCTCGCAGGGCTATCCGCAGAGCTACGAGACCGGCTTCCCTCTCACGATGGATGCCGACGCCGCGGCGCACACATTCGTCGCCGGCGCGAAGCTGCGCGAGGACGGGGTGCTCGTCACCTCCGGCGGACGCGTGGCGGGCGTCACCGCCGTGCAGCCGACGCTCGGGCAGGCGGTGCAGGCTGCCTATGAGCGCGTCGGGCACGTCCACTTTGAAAACGCATATTACCGCCGCGATATCGGCGCACGCGCGCTGCAGGCGCTCAGGGAGGAAAAGTAACATGGTATACCGTGTATTTGTTGAAAAAAAAACGGAGCTGGCCAACGACGCGCGCAGCCTGCTGAGCGAGGCCAAGCAGCTGCCCGGCGTGGAGCACCTCGAGCGGGTGCGCATCCTGAACCGCTATGACGTGGAGCACATCACGCCGGAGCTGTTTGACTACGCCGTGAAGACGGTGTTCTCCGAGCCGCAGGTCGACCTTGTCACGCGCGAGGCCGACACGGACGGGGCGAGCGTGTTCGCCGTGGAGTATCTGCCGGGTCAGTTCGACCAGCGGGCAGACTCTGCCGCGCAGTGCATCCAGATCATCTCGCAGGGCGAGCGGCCGGACGTGCGCACGGCGCGCGTGTACCTGCTCTACGGTGCGCTGACGGACGCGGAGCTTGCGGCCGTCAAAAAGCACGTCATCAACCCCGTCGACTCGCGCGAGGCGTCGCTGGCGCTGCCCGAGACGCTGGAGATCCGCTATGAGATTCCCACGGAGGTCGAGACACTCACGGGCTTTTGCTCCCGCAGCGACGAGGAACTCGCGCAGCTGATCGAAGAGCGCGGCCTTGCGATGGATCTCGACGACATCCGCTTCTGCCGGGACTATTTCCGGACGGAGCAGCGCGACCCGACCATCACGGAGCTGCGCATGATCGACACCTACTGGTCCGATCACTGCCGCCACACGACGTTCTCCACCACACTCGACTGCGTGACCTTCGAGGATCCGCTGGCGGAGAAGACGTATCAGGACTATCTCAAAACGCGTGAGCAGCTCGGCCGCACAAAGCCCGTGAACCTCATGGACGTGGCGACGCTCGCGGTGAAGTATCTGCGCCGGACCGGCAAGCTCGACAAGCTCGACGAGTCCGAGGAGATCAACGCCTGCACGGTGAAGATCACCGTCGAGGTCGACGGAAAGGCCGAGCCGTGGCTGCTGCTGTTCAAGAACGAGACGCACAACCACCCCACGGAGATCGAGCCCTTCGGCGGCGCGGCCACCTGCGTCGGCGGCGCGATCCGCGACCCGCTCTCCGGCCGCTCATATGTCTACGGCGCGATGCGCCTGACGGGCGCGGCCAGCCCCCTGCAGCCCGTGAGCGAGACGCTCCCCGGCAAGCTCCCCCAGCGGACAATCTGCCAGACCGCCGCTGCGGGCTATGCCTCCTACGGCAACCAGATCGGCCTTGCCACCGGCATCGTCGATGAGCTCTATCACCCCGGCTACGCGGCCAAGCGCATGGAGATCGGCGCGGTCATCGCCGCGGCCCCGGCGGCCAATGTCCGCCGCGAGCGGCCTCAGAGCGGCGACGTCGTGATCCTGCTCGGCGGGCGCACGGGCCGCGACGGCTGCGGCGGCGCAACGGGCGCGTCCAAGTCGCACACGGTGCAGTCGCTCGAGAGCTGCGGTGCGGAGGTGCAGAAGGGCAACGCCCCCGAGGAGCGCAAGCTCCAGCGCCTGTTTCGCAATGCCGAGGCCTGCCGCATGATCAAGCGCTGCAACGACTTCGGCGCGGGCGGTGTGTCCGTCGCCATCGGCGAGCTGGCCGACGGGCTGGACATCGACCTCAACGCGGTACCAAAGAAGTATGAGGGCCTCGACGGCACGGAGCTCGCGATCAGTGAATCGCAGGAGCGCATGGCCGTCGTGGTCGCGGCGGAGGACGCCGGGCGCTTCCTCGCCCTCGCCGACGGCGAGAACCTCGAGGCGACGATCGTCGCGCGCGTGACGGAGAGTCCGCGCCTTGTCATGCACTGGAATGGCAGGACGATCGTGGACGTCAGCCGCGCCTTCCTCAGCTCCAACGGTGCGGAAAAGCACATCGACGTCCTCGTCGAAAAACCGCAGTCCTTCGATAAGACCATCCCCGCGGACTTCGGCGGCGGCCTCCGCGATCTGGCGCAGGATCTGAACGTCTGCTCGCGGCAGGGTCTCTCCGAGCGGTTCGACTCCACCATCGGCGCGGGCACGGTGCTCATGCCGTTCGGCGGACGTGACCAGCGCACGCCCGTGCAGGCGATGGTACAGAAAATTTCCCTCGAGCGCGGCCACACGGATGACTGCTCGCTCATGTCCTGGGGCTATAATCCCTATATCTCCGAGAAGGATCCCTACCGTGGGGCCTATCTCGCCGTGATCGAAAGCGTGAGCAAGCTCATCGCCACCGGCGCGGCGTTTGAGGACGTCTATCTGACGTTCCAGGAGTATTTCGAGCGGCTGCGGCGCGAGCCCGCCCGCTGGGGCAAGCCCCTCGCGGCGCTGCTGGGCGCGTTCGCCGCGCAGATGGCGCTCGGCATCGGCGCCGTGGGCGGCAAGGACTCCATGAGCGGCTCGTTTGAGCAGATGGACGTTCCCCCGACGCTTGTGTCCTTCGCCGTGACGACGGAGAAGACCGGCGCGATCGTCTCCAACGAGTGCAAGCGCGCGGGCGACAAGCTGGTGCTGCTCGCCCCGGCCTACGGCGCGGACGGTCTGCCCGAGACGGCGTCGCTGCTCGCGGTGTATGAAACCGTTCACGCGCTGCTCTCCTCCGGCAAGGCCGTCGCGGCCTATACGCCGGGCTTTGGCGGCGCGGCGGAGGCCGCGCTGAAGATGTGCATCGGCAACGGCTTCGGCTGCCGCTTCGAGGAGTCCCTCCCGCTGGAGACGCTCTTCGGCTACCGGTACGGCGCGTTCGTGCTGGAGGTGCTGCCCGAGGTGGAGGCGGGGACGCTCCTCGGCTATGTGACGGAGGACGGTACCTTCTCCCGCGGCGCCGAGAGCGTCGCCTGCGGCGAGCTGTTCGCGCTCTATGAAAAGAAGCTCGAGAACGTCTATCCGACGCAGGCCCCCGCGGAGAACATCCCCATGGAGACCTTCAGCGCCCCGGAGGCGGATCGCCGTGCGCCCGCCGTCAAGACGGCGCGCCCGCGCGTGCTGATCCCCGTCTTCCCCGGCACGAACTGCGAATACGACAGCGCACGCGCCATGACCGACGCAGGCGCCGAGGCGCAGATCATGGTGCTCAACAACCGCACCGCGGACGGCATCGCCCGCAGCGTGGAGCACTTCGCACAGGCGCTGCGTGACGCGCAGATGGTCTTTATCCCCGGCGGCTTCTCCGGCGGCGACGAGCCGGACGGCTCCGGCAAGTTCATTACCGCCTTCTTCCGCAACGCCGCGGTTAAGGAGGAGGTCACGGCGCTGCTCGAGCGGCGCGACGGCCTGATGTGCGGCATCTGCAACGGCTTCCAGGCGCTCATCAAGCTGGGTCTTGTGCCCTACGGCCGCATCATCGACACCGACGCCTCCTGCCCCACGCTGACGTTCAACACCATTGCGCGCCACCAGTCGCGCATCGTGCGCGTGCGTGTGGCCTCGAACCGCTCCCCGTGGCTCGCGGCGACGCAGGTCGGCGACGTGTACAGCGTACCCATCTCCCACGGCGAGGGCCGCTTCCTCGCGGACGAGGCGCTCATCCGCCAGCTCGCCGCGAACGGTCAGATCGCCACGCAGTATGTCGACCTTGACGGCAGGGCCACCGATGATATACACTTTAATCCGAACGGCTCGCTCTTCGCGGTGGAGGGCATCACCTCTCCCGACGGGCGCGTGTTCGGCAAGATGGGCCACGCCGAGAGAACGGGCGCGGGCCTGTACAAGAACGTGCCGGGTGAATATGACATGAAGATGTTCACCTCCGCCGTGCGGTACTTCCGCTGAGCGGACGGCACTTACCCCTACCCACGCAACGAGAGAAAAAGGAGGACACCAGCCATGATGACGGACATCGAAATCGCGCAGCAGTGCGCCATGAAGCCTATCACTGAGATCGCAGTGACCGCACACGTCGATGAAAAATACCTCGAACAGTACGGCCGCTACAAGGCAAAAATCGACCTCTCCCTTCTGCGGGAGAGCAAGCGCCCGGACGGCAAGCTCATTCTGGTCACGGCCATCACCCCCACCCCCGCCGGCGAGGGAAAGACCACGACCACGATCGGCCTCGCCGACGGCCTGCGCCGGATCGGCAAGGACGTGACAGTCGCGCTGCGCGAGCCGTCCCTCGGGCCGGTGTTCGGCATCAAGGGCGGCGCGGCCGGCGGCGGCTGGGCGCAGGTCGTGCCGATGGAAGACATCAACCTGCACTTCACCGGCGATTTCCACGCCATCGGCGCGGCGAACAATCTCCTCGCCGCCATGCTCGACAACCACATCCAGCAGGGCAACACCCTTGGCATCGACCCCCGCCGCATCACATGGAAGCGCTGCGTTGACATGAACGACCGCCAGCTGCGCAACATCGTCGACGGTCTCGGCGGCAAGGTCAACGGTACCCCGCGCGAGGACGGATTTGACATCACGGTCGCCAGCGAGATTATGGCCGTGCTGTGCCTTGCGACGTCCATCACCGACCTCAAGGAGCGTCTGTCGCGCATGATCGTCGGCTATACCTACGGCGACGAGCCCGTCACCTGCGGCCAGCTGCACGCACAGGGCGCGATGACGGCCCTGCTCAAGGACGCCATCAAGCCCAACCTCGTCCAGACGCTTGAGGGGACGCCCGCGTTCGTCCACGGCGGCCCGTTCGCGAACATCGCGCACGGCTGCAACTCCGTCATCGCGACGAAGATGGCGCTGAAGATGGGCGACTACACCGTCACGGAGGCGGGCTTCGGCGCCGACCTCGGCGCGGAGAAGTTCCTCGACATCAAGTGCCGCGCGGCGGGACTGACGCCCGCCGCCGTCGTGGTGGTCGCGACGGTGCGCGCGCTGAAGATGCACGGCGGGCTGCCGAAAAAGGAGCTCTCGACGGAGGATCTCGGCGCGCTGGAGCGCGGCATTCCGAACCTGCTGCGCCATGTGAAGAACATCACGCAGGTCTATCACCTGCCGTGCGTGGTGGCGGTGAACCGCTTCCCGACGGATACGGATGCGGAGATTGACTTCATCATCAAGAAGTGCCGCGAGCTGGGCGTGAACACCGTGCTCTCGACCGTCTGGGCCGAGGGCGGCAAGGGCGGCGAGGATCTCGCGCGCGAGGTTGTCCGCCTGTGCGATCAGGACAGCAGTGCCTTTTCCTACAGCTATCCCCTCGAGGGCAGCATCGATGACAAAATCAACGCAATCGTGCAGCGCATTTACGGCGGCGACGGCATCTCCGTCCTCCCCGCCGCGCGCAAGCAGATCGACCGCCTGACGGCGCTGGGCTTCGGCAATCTTCCCGTCTGCATGGCCAAGACACAGTACAGCTTCTCGGATGACGCGGCGAAGCTCGGCGCGCCCGAGCACTTCACCGTGACGATCCGCAATGTCAAGGTCTCGGCGGGCGCGGGCTTCATCGTCGCGCTGACGGGCGACATCATGACGATGCCGGGTCTGCCGAAGGTGCCCGCCGCCGAGCGGATCGACGTCGACGAAAACGGCGTCATCACTGGTCTGTTTTAAGCGGGGGCGCGGCATGAAGCTGATTATCGCGAGCGGCAACGCCCACAAGCTCGTGGAGATCCGCGAAATCCTCGGCGGTCACTTCGAGGAGATCGTCTCCCTGCGCGAGGCGGGGATCGACCACGAGACGGTCGAGGACGGGCAGAGTTTTCTGGAAAACGCGCGCAAGAAGGCGCGCGAGATTACGGAGCTGACCGGCTGCTGCGCGCTGGCCGACGACAGCGGCATCTGTGTCGACGCGCTCGACGGCGCGCCCGGTATCTTCTCGGCGCGCTTTTGCGGGCGGCACGGCGACGACGAGGCGAATAACCGTCTCCTGCTCGAAAAGCTCGCGGGCGAGACGCACCGCGGCGCGCACTACACCTGTGCCATCGTGCTCACGCGCCCGGACGGCACCTGTGTGGAAGCGGAAGGGCGGTTTTACGGCGAGGTAACACGCGTCCCCGCGGGGGAAAACGGCTTCGGGTATGACCCGCTGTTTTACCTCCCGCAGTACGGCTGCACCGCGGCGCAGCTGACCCCGGCGGAGAAAAACGCTGTCAGCCACCGCGCCATTGCCCTGCGGGGGATTCTGGCGCATCTGGAAAAGTGAGTGGTAATTGAAAGAAGGACGTTCCGAAAGGGACGTCCCTCTTTTTTGCTTCGGGGAGGCCTCTGGCGGGTTAC
>OLGF01002808.1_pt1 | contig 15523 bp, 16 predicted proteins | sample 1604971 | NCBI WGS metagenome assembly OLGF01 (sample SAMEA3888902, study PRJEB22519) | human gut metagenome | biome: human gut; feature: human-associated habitat; material: faeces | place: Denmark | collected 2011 | reverse complement strand
CTCACAGAGTTCGCGCCGCCGCAGCGGCGCGAAAAAGTTGAAATCCGTTTTTTGCGGCGGCGTGTATGCCGCAAAAAACACTTTGCGCGGAGCGGAGTGTCACAGGCTGGCATAGCCAGCCGAGGCGCAGAGCGGAGCAAAATCCCTCGCGCAAAAAGGGCGAAGCCCTTTTTGAGCGACTACACCACGCCTTTATAAACCCGCAGCGTGAACAGCGCGCCGCCTTCGCGGGCGTTCTCGGCGCGGATGGTGCCGTTCTGCGCGGCAAGGATCGCGCGGCTGAGCGCAAGGCCGATGCCAAAGCTCTCCTGATTTGCGTTTTTGCCGCGGTAGAACCGCTCGAACAGGTGCGGGATGTCGTCCGGATCCATGCCCGGCCCGTCGTCGCGCACGGTGATCTCGGTATAGAGCGCCGTCTCCCGCGCGCCGACACGCACGACGCTCTGCGCGTGTTCCATGCAGTTTTTCAGGACGTTTCCGAGCGCCTCGACCGTCCAGCCGGGGTCGCACAGGAGCATTTCGCCGCCGACCTCCGTCTCCAGATGCTCGCCGCGCACCTCCATCGGCACCGCGAGCGGCGCCGCCGCGCGGCGCACCAGCTCTGCCGCCGAAAGCGGCATGCGCTGAAACGGAATCGTGCCCGCGTCGAGCTTGCTCATCTTCAGAAGGCTCTCCACCAGCCAGTCCATCCGGCTCAGCAGCCGCCGCAGCTCGCGCATCAGCTCGCGCCGCCGCTCGGGCGTGATATCCTCGGCCACGAGGAGCGTCACCGTTAGGTTCAGCGCCGTCAGCGGCGTTCGCAGCTGGTGGGAGATGTCGGCCATCGCGTCGGCCAGATGCAGCCGCTCGCGCCGCTGGCTGTCCGCCGCCTCGCGCAGGCGGATGGTCATCTTGCCGACCTCGCTGCGCAGGATGGCGAGTTCGCCCTCGTCGTTTGAGACGATCGGCAGCGACTCCTCCCCGTGCAGCACGCGGTCGATGTCCTGATTCAGCTGCGCGATGGCGCGGTAGCGCCGCAGCGTCACACCCATTACCCCGCCGGAGAGCACCAAACCGCCCGCGAGCGCCAGCGCGCCCGGCACGATCCCCGCGCAGAAGCCCGCCGCGGCGATGAGCGTCGTCCCCAGCAGGCACAGAAGCAGCAGCCGCTGCACCTCGCGGTTTCTCATCAGCTTCATCCGTCCACCTTATAGCCCATTCCCCGCACGGTGCGGATGATCTGGGGACTCTGCGGGTCGTCCTCGATCTTCTCGCGCAGGCGCTTGATGTAGACGGTGAGCGTGTTGTCGTTGACAAAGTCCCCGGCGACGTCCCAGATCTCCTCGAGGAGCTTGCTGCGCGAGAGCACCTTGCCGCGGTTGTTGACGAACACGAGCAGCAGCCGATACTCCAGCGCCGAGAGGTAAAGGTCATTGCCGCCCTTCGTCGCGACGCCCTTTTCCGTGTCGACCGTGACGTTCCCGAGCGTCACGACGGCCTGACTCTTGCCGCAGCGGCGCAGGACGCTGCGGATGCGCGAGACAAGCTCGCGTGGGCGGAAGGGCTTGGCGATATAGTCGTCGGCGCCCATGTCGAGCCCCGTCACAACGCTCCCCTCGTCGCCGAAGGCGGTCAGGAAGATGACGGGCAGCCCCCGCTCCTTCGCCGCCGCGCACACGCCGAAGCCGCTCCCGTCGGACAGTGAGATGTCCACCAGCAGCAGATCGAAGCTCTCCTCACACAAAAGCTCCCGCGCGCGGCGCTCGCCGGGGGCGGACGCGGCGGAAAAGCCCTCCTCCGCGAGAAAAGCCGTCAGCGAGCGCACGATGGAGCTGTCGTCCTCCACCAGCAGGATTCTCTGCATCGCTGCGCCTCCTTCCAAAAGTTTCTCCTCACCATTATACCAGATCCACCGCCGATTTTCCACCTCTCCCCCGCTTACAAAAGCGTCACCGGCGGAAAGGTGGTGAAAACGCCGGATTATCTGCCTGATTTTTGGTGGATGCGGAGAAAAATATATCCCTTATTGAGAAGCGCCGCGCTCATCCTGTAAAATGATAAAAAGGGTACGGAAAGGGGGCGTCGACATGGGGGCATGGAATACATCTTTGTACGGAAACGACACAGCACGGGATGTGAAGGGGGACTATGTCCATAAGCTGCGCAGCGGCAAAAGCGATCAGGAAGCTATGGAGGCAATGCTGGTCGAGTATGAGAGAACGAAGGACGACGAGGACGAAGGACCGCTCTTCTGGCTGGCGCTGGCTGATACGCAGTGGGAATATGGCCGATTGACAGAACCGGTGCGCGAGAAGGCGCTTCAACTGCTTGCGCAGGGGGCGGATCAGGAGCGATGGAGCGAAGCGGGGGCGGAAAAGCTGGCAGCCTGGAACGAAACCTGCCGGGCGCTGGGAGAAAAGCTGCGGTCACCGCAGCCGCCGCGAAAACGAATCCGCCCATATAAGCTCTACCAGTGCCCGTGGGCCTTGGGCGACGTGTTTGCCTATCGGTTTTCCGGCGCGTCCAGCCGCGAAAAGGGGTTTGCGGGGAAGTATGTCGTATTCAGAAAAGTCGGGGAGGACACTTGGTGGCCGGGGCATAGAATTCCGGTGGTGCGGCTGTATAGATGGATTGGGGAGAACATTCCGCCGCTGGATCAGCTGGCCGGTTACGGCTTGCAGGAGATTTGTGCAAATGCAACTATCCTTTCGCTTTACCCCGACTGGGCGGGCGAGTACTCTTTGGGACTGATTACCGAGTCGGCGAAGGATATTCCACAGGAAAATCTGACATATCTCGGCAATCTGCCGGGAGAGGATCTGTCACTGCCGCCCGATGAACTGCATACCGAGAGCTATGTAGACACAATAGTTGGCTGGGACGGCAGTAAATATAATCGATGGTTTGAGAAACGTGTTCTGGACAAGTATCTCTCATGGCTTGGAAAATAAGCGGAGGGTATTAACGCAACAGCAGACCCCGTGCGCGCTGCGCACGGGGTCTGCTGTTAGAAGTCTCACAGCGTTCGCGGCGCCGCAGCGAATCCCCTATATGCAAAAGGGCTATGCCTTTTTGCATATACTCACAGGTCTACCTTCTCATACAGCGCGGCGGCACGGCGGAAGGTGAGCGGCCAGCCGGCGGCGTAGATGACCGCGCCCACGGCCAGCACAGGCAGCTGCCGCGCGGTATCGTATCCGTCGAGCCACGCGAGCGCCGGGATGTGGACGGAGATCTCCATCGCGAGCATGAGCAGCGACGTGGGAATGATCGCCTTGAGGAAGGCCGTCCCGACCTGATAGGCCGTCTTATAAAACGAGCAAAGCAGAATCGCGTTAAACAGCGCATAGAGCATCAGCGCGAAGCCGAAGAGCGTTACGTTCGCGTCCACGCCAACGAGGTTGCCGCCGATGGACGTGTGCGCGCGCCACACGGCGAACGGCACCGCGATCACGAGCGAGGCAAGCTCGATCAGCGCCGTGAACAGGCACGCCGCCTTCACGGTGTCGCGCTTGCGGATGGGGAGGATGGCGGAATAGTAGATGTCCTTCTGCTCGCGCATGTTCAGGAACGTGAAAAACAGCCCCAGCATCACATAGAACCACACGACCGTGAGCGGGTAGTTCGGGATCATCAGCATCACCCCGAACATGCAGAAGACCGGCGTCATCGGGTGGCACACCAGCCGCAGCTGCTTATATAATAGCGTCCGCATCATAGGGCCTCCTCTCTGCGGCGACAATGATCTCCTCGAGCGTTGAGCCAAGGTCGGCGTAGTGCGCCATGAAGCCCGCGAGCGTGTCGCTGCGCTGCAGACGGCCCTCCTGAATGAAGGTGATGTGGCTCGCGCACTTCTCCAGATCCGAGGTGATGTGCGTGGAGAAGAGGACGCTGCGCGTCCCGTCTGCCGCGATGCGCCGCAGCAGCTCCGTCAGCTCGTCGCGGCTCACGGGGTCGAGCCCGCTCGTCGGCTCGTCGAGGATGAGCAGCCGTGCGTTGTGGCTCAGCGCCAGCGCCAGCAGGTATTTCACGCGCATGCCGCTCGAGAGCTGGTCGACGCGCTTATTCTCGTCGATGGCGAACAGGTCGAGGTAGTGGCGGTATTTCTCCTCCTGCCAGTTGCTGTAGAACCGGCGGGTGACGTCCGTGATGGTCCTGACCTTCTTCTTCGGGTAGAAGTCGATACCGCCGAGCACGACGCCGATGTTCTCCTTGATATAGCGCTCATTTTCCGAAAATTCCCGGCCGAACATCTCCACGCGCCCCGCGTCGGGGTGAACTAAGCCGAGGATGGACTTGAGCGTCGTGGACTTGCCCGCGCCATTGCGCCCGATCAGCCCCATCACCGCGCCCTCCGGCACGGAGAAGGACACATCCTCGAGCCGGAAGGCCGGGTACGTCTTGCGCAGCCCCTGTACCTCCAGCAGATTCATGTCTCGTCCTCCTCTTCGCTCTCCATCCCGTCAAAGACGCTGCGCAGCAGCGGACTGAGCTTTTCCGTCGTCTGCAGCGCGATGCCGCGCTTCTTGTCCGCGAGCAGGACGAGCGTGTCGCCCGGCTCCAGGCCGAACATCGCGCGCGCCTCCTTCGGAATCACGATCTGCCCCTTCGGGCCGAGCTTCACCGAGGCCATATAGTGCCGGTCGTCTTTTCTGTGTCCCATGCCGATCCCTCCTGAGAGTTTTAAAAGTATAACTTTTCTTACTTTTACTATATCGTAACACAACCGGAAACCGCTGTCAACCCCTTTACCGCAGGGCGAAAATGTGGTATATTGAACCAAACGCATACCAAAAGGAGTATTTTTACCATGGATCTCTGTAACCGCAGCGATATTCAGGCGCTTCTGGCGCGGCACGGCTTCCATTTTTCCAAGTCCATGGGGCAGAACTTTCTCATCGAGAGCTGGGTGCCCGCGCAGATTGCCGACGCCTCCGGCGCGGACGCGGGGATGGGCGTGCTGGAGATCGGCCCCGGCATCGGCCCGCTGACGCAGCAGCTTGCGCAGCGTTCGGGGCGGGTCGTCTCGGTCGAGCTCGACCGGCGGCTGCTGCCGGTGCTGGCGGAGACGATGGCGGGCTTCGACAACTTCACGCTCGTTGAGGGCGACGCGATGAAGATGGACCTGCGCGCGCTCACGGCAGAGCATTTCGCGGGGCTGCGGCCGATTCTCTGCGCGAACCTGCCCTATAATATCACGACGCCGTTTCTCACCGCGTGCGTGCGGGCGGGCTGCTTCGAGAGCCTGACGGTGCTCATCCAGAAGGAGGTCGCCGAGCGGATCTGCGCCGCGCCGGGGACGGCGGCATTCGGGGCGTTTTCACTCCTGATGCAGTACTACACAGAGCCGGAGCTGCTCTTCACCGTGCCGAACACCTGCTTCATCCCCGCGCCGAAGGTGACCTCCGCCGTCATCCGCTGCCGGACGCGCAAGACGCCGCCCGTCGCCGTCCGGTCGGAGACGATGCTCTGGCGCACGGTGCGCGCGGGCTTTGCTCTGCGGCGCAAGACGCTGGTGAACAGCCTGCAGACGGCCTTCCCGCTGCCGAAGGCGCAGCTAACTGAGATCGTGGAGCGCTGCGGACTCGAGCCGACGGTGCGCGGCGAGCGGCTGGGGCTGGCGGACTATGCGCATCTGGCGGACGCGCTGGGCGAAGCGGTCAGCGAGAACTGAAGAAAGGCACAGGCCCGCGGGCCTGTGCCTTTCTTTGTGGGATAGGGGCCTCCGGCGGGTTATTTTTCTCAGCAGTGAGAAAAGAAACCCCGCCGGAGGCAGAATACGCCGATTCCCCCACCAATCCGCCAACAAAAACAAACAGGGCAGGGGAGACCCCCACCCTGCAAAGCCGTCAGACGCTCAATACAGCCGCTGCTTCTTGGCGATCACCTCGCCGTCGACCTCGATCGTCTGGCGGCCGGTGGGATAGAACACCGTCGCGACGTCGTGGCCGTCGATGCGGGCGGAGATGGTGTGCTCCCGCTCGATCACACCCTCCTCGCGGCCATAGACCCGCCCGTCCACGACCAGCTCCGTCAGGCCGCGGCTGCGGCGCACCTCGATATGGCGGCCGTTCCAGTCGGCGGTGACGAGAATGCGGTATTTCCACTCCTCCTGCGGCACGCCGAGGGAGGGGGTGTTGGGCTGACCGCCGAGGGACGCGTCATAGAACGTGGACTCCACGAGCGGCTGGGTGGCGGGCGTCTCCTCCGGCTGCGGAGCGAGCGCCTGCTGCGCATGCTTCACGCCGAGCACCAGATAGACGAGTACCCAGATGTGAAACAGCAGGTCGGGCAGATTATAGAGAACGTCGTCCGATCCGAGCGTATCGACCACGAGCGCGCCGGTATCCACCGCGAACAGCACGAGCGCCGCGATCATCCAGCCGCGCCGCTTCTTCGAGAAGATCCAGCACAGCAGATACGGCACCAGCACGAGCACCGCAGAGGCGAGTCCTACGGCGAGATAGAGCCCCTCGTCGGAGTACTCGAGGAAAACGCGCCCCGTCAGCGCCAGCATATAGGCCAGATAGTCGGAAAAGAGAAAATAAATATCGACGCCGAACGCGGCAAACGCGACGTTGACCGCGGAGAAAATGAGCATGAGCAGGAGATTGCCGCGCGCGGCCTGATAGAGCTGCTGGGGCGATTTGTTTTTCTTTCTTTTCATGGAAGCCTTCCTCTCTGCGCTCACAGCGCACGCATGGACTCGGGGCGCAGGCCGTGGCCGCGCAGCCCCTCCTGTACGCGCGCGAGCAGCGCCGCGCGGTCGTCGTTGAGCGTCCCCTTGAGCGTCAGGTAGTTCGACGCGTGGTTCATGCGGAAGACGCTGCCGGGACTGTCGATGTGCTGGAGAAACAGCTCCGTCTCGCGGAGAATATCCACCGGGCCGAGCACCTCAAAGCTGCCCTCGCGTACCCACTTGGCAAGCGGCGTACCCGGCTCGACCATCAGCGTCAGCAGGCCGATATACTCCGGGTTCATCGCGCTGAGCGCCTGCGCCGTGCCGATGGCGTGCTCGCGCAGCAGCTCGCGGCTGCCAAGTCCGGAGATCGCCGTGACCGACAGCGCCAGACCGCAGCGGCGGGCCTTCTGCCCGGCGGCGACGATGGCCGCGGCATCGTGCCCCTTGTTCATCCGCGTGAGCACGGCGTCGCATCCGGACTCAAGCCCCATGTAGACCATCCGCAGCCCCCGCGCCCGCAGCAGGCGCAGGTCGTCCTCGCTCTTGATCTGCAGGCTCGTGGGCGAGGCGTAGCACGTCACGCGCTCGCACTCGGGAAAGAGCCCGTAGATCAGGCCGAGAATCTCGATGAGCTCGTCCGTTTTGCGCATGAGCGCGTCGCCGTCGGCGAGAAACACGCGCTCTGCCCGGTGGTAGACGCGCCGTGCCAGCTCGAAATCCTCGCGGATCTCCTGCATGGGGCGCATGGAAAAATGCTTGTCGTCGTACATGTCGCAGAAGGCGCAGCTGTTGTGGCTGCAGCCGTAGGTCACCTGCACGATCAGGCTGTAGGCCTCACTCGGCGGGCGGTAAACTTTTCCCTTGTATCGCATGTAAAATGTCTCCTTCTTCTTTATAAGATCATTATACCGGATGTTTGCCGCTTTGAAAAGCACATATTTCTCCCGCCGGGCGCATATGCTGGCCTATCTCAACGAACGAGGTGGACAACATGGACTGTAACTTCAACCGCGTCCGGCTCTGCGGACGGATTTCCTCCGACCCCGCGCTCTCGCACGTCAACCACGGCGAGACGTTCTACCGCTTTGTGCTCTCGGTGCAGCGGCTCTCCGGCCAGTGCGACGACCTGCCCGTCATCGTGCCGCGCCAGCTGCTGCGCGCTTGCCCGCTCGGGCGCGGCGACGCGGCCGCCGTCACGGGGCAGCTGCGCTCGTTCAACAACCGCAGCGGACAGGGACGGCGTCTGATTATCTCCGTATTTGCCCAGACGCTCGAGCGCGGCAGCGGCGTACCCTGCAACCGCATCCAGCTCGGGGGCTCGCTGTGCAAGCCCCCGAACTACCGCCGTACACCGCTCGGGCGCGAGATCTGCGACCTGATCCTCGCGGTGAACCGGCGCTATGGACGGGCGGACTATCTGCCGTGCATCGCGTGGGGCGCTGTGGCGCAGCGGACGCGCTCGCTCACCGTCGGCGCGCCGCTGTGCCTCGAGGGGCGGGTGCAAAGCCGCGTCTATACGAAAAATCTCGGTACATACGCCGAGGAGCGCACGGCCTATGAGGTGTCGATCATGCGCCCGGCGGAGCCGGAGGAATTCTTGCCGGAACCGCCGCCGGAGCCAAGCGCGGATTTTGTGCGAAGTGCAAAAAGTGAAAATTTCCTGTTGACAAACGGCGGCGCGGATGGTATAGTTCCATCAAACCGTTGAAGAAGAGTGAGTAAGCGCTGTCTCTTCTCTTTCAGAGAGCCGCCGGTGGTGGGAACGCGGCAGAGAACGCAGAGCTGAATGGGCTTCCAAGGGCAATCGGAAACAGAGCGGACGCTCTGGAGTATGTGCGACGGAGTTTGACCCCTCCGTGAACAAAGGGCGGCGTATGACAGTACGCGCTGAGCGGGCGGACGCTATGTTCCGCCAAGTCGGGTGGCACCGCAGATGGTTTTATCTGTCCCGACAGATCGATGAGATCTGTCGGGACTTTTTGTTTTGTCCGGAAGGGAGAGCAGACACCATGCAGGAAACGAGACGATGGCGGCGCTTCGCAGAGAAGAGAGAAACCGTCAGCGAAACATTCTATAAATTCTATTATTTGAGATTGAAAGAAAGAGGGAACACGCCATGAAAAAGATTATGACTCTGATCTTTGCCGCCGCCCTGTGCCTGACCGCTCTTGTCGGCTGCGGCGATAACGCCGGCACCGATAGCAATAACTACGACAGCAAGACCTTCAAGGTTGCCGTCGTGCAGCAGCTCGACCACTCCTCGCTCAATGAGATCCGCGACGCCATTGAGGCCGAGCTTGACGCCGCGCCCGAGGGCGTGACCGTCACCTATGAGAACTTCAACGGCCAGAACGATAGCACCGTCCTCAACCAGATCGGCTCGCAGATCGTGAGCGGCGGGTATGACGCGATCATCCCCATCGGTACGCTGGCCGCCCAGTGCATGGCGAACGCTGCCGACGGCAACATCCCCGTCATCTATGCCGCGATCTCCGACCCTGAGACGGCCGGTCTGACCGGGCTTGACAACGTCACCGGCACGAGCGACGCGCTCAACACCGACTCCATCATGAACATGATCTTCGCCGCGAACCCCAACGTCCAGACCGTCGGCCTGCTGTACTCCAACTCCGAGCCGAACTCCACCACCCCCATCGCCAACGCCAAGGCCTATCTCGACAGCAAGGGCATCAAATATGTGGAAAAGACCGGCAACACCGCCGATGAGGTGCTCTCCGCCGCGAACGCCCTCGCCGCCGCCAAGGTCGACGCCGTCTTTACCCCGACCGACAACACCATCATGAACTCCGCCGCTGCCGTGGGCGAGATCTTCGCTGAGGCGGGCATCCCCCACTACACCGGCGCCGACTCCTTCGTGACGGCCGGGTGCTTCGCGACCTGCGGCGTGAACTACACCGACCTCGGTACCTACACCGCCGATATGGCGCTGGAGATCCTCCAGGGCGGCGCGGTGCCCACCTTCCACGTCATGGACGGCGGCATCATCACCGTCAACAAGGAGACGGCCCAGAAGCTGAGCATCGACCCGTCGGTCTTCTCCAGCCTCGCCGGTCAGGTCGTTGAGGTCGACACTGCCGCGTAACCAAAACAACACGAGCCGCACCGCCCGCGGGGAGCCGTTCCCTGCGGGCGGCGCGTGGATAGAATGGGATAGAAGGAGAATTGTACATGCTGAGTATGAATGTCGTCACCGGCGCGCTGGAGCTGGGCTTTATCTATGCTCTTGTCGCGATGGCGCTGTTTTTGAGCTTCCGCGTCCTGAATATCGCGGATATGACCACGGACGGATCGTTCACGCTGGGCTGCGCGGTGTCCGCCGTGCTGGCCGTGGCGGGGCACCCGATCCTTGGGATCCCGCTGGCCATGCTGGCCGGTGCCGCGGCGGGCTTCATCACCGCTCTGCTGCAGACGCGGCTGGGCGTGCCGTCCATCCTCGCGGGCATCATCACGAACACCGGACTTTACACGGTGAACCTCGCGGTGATGGGTTTTTCGGCCAACGTGAACATGCTCAAGACCGACACGATTTTCTCCATGTTCAGGAATCTCCTCGGCGGCGCGGCGGCGTATAAGCTCATCCTCGCCGCGGCCATCGCGGCGGTGGTGTGCGTGCTGCTGATCCTGTTTCTGCGCACGCGGCTGGGGCTCTCCATCCGCGCCACGGGCGATAACCCCGACATGGTGCGCGCGAGCTCCATCAACACGCGCGTGACTGTCACGATCGGCCTGTGCGCCGCGAACGCCGTCACGGCGCTCTCCGGCGCGATCCTCGCGCAGTATCAGAAGACCGCCGACATCAACCTCGGCACCGGCATGGTCATCATCGGCCTCGCTTCGCTCATCATCGGCGAGACGATCTTCGGCCGCGGCGGCATCCCGCTCAAGGTCGTCGGTGCGGTGGCGGGCAGCGTAATCTACCGCTTCATCATCGCCGTCGCCCTGCGGCTGAACCTCCCGGCGGAGTGTCTCAAGCTCATCTCTGCCGTCATCGTGGCGCTGGCTATCGCCCTGCCGTACCTGCGCCAGCAGCATAAGTCCCGCCCGCGCGCGGACCGGACGGAAAGGAGCGTGTAACCATGCTGGAACTGAGGCATATTTCCAAGACGTTTTACCCCGGCACCGTCCACGAAAAGACGGCACTGCAGGATCTGTCGCTGACGCTGCAGACCGGCGACTTCGTGACCATCCTCGGCAGCAACGGCGCCGGCAAGAGCACGCTCTTCAACGCCGTTGCCGGGGCCTTTGCCGTTGACAGCGGACGCATCGTGCTCGACGGACAGGAGCTGACGGGCATGCCCGACTATAAGCGCAGCAAGTTCATCGGCCGCATGTTTCAGGATCCGATGCGCGGCACCGCACCGAATATGACGATCGAGGAAAACCTCGCGCTGGCCTTCCTGCGCACGAACGGCAAGAGCTCACCCTTCTCCGTCATCACCCGCGCCGACCGCGCCGCCTTCCGCGAAAAGCTCGCCCAGCTCGGGCTGGGGCTCGAGGACCGGATGCAGCAGCCCGTGGGCCTGCTCTCCGGCGGCCAGCGTCAGGCGCTGACACTCCTCATGGCGACGGTTGTCACACCGAAGCTCCTCCTGCTCGACGAACACACCGCCGCACTCGACCCGGCCACGGCGGAAAAGGTGCTCGCCCTCACGGACGAGATCGTGCAGAGCGCGCACATCACCTGCATGATGATTACCCACAACATGCACTCCGCGCTCGCCCACGGCAACCGCACCATCATGATGGATCACGGAAAAATCGTCCTCGATGTAGCGGGCGAGGAGCGCGCGAAGCTGACGGTGGAGGATCTGCTCGACCGGTTCCGCAGGCTTTCCGGGGATGAGCTCGACAACGACCGGATGCTGCTGTCCTGAGAAAAAGCGTAAAAAAACCAGCAGGCAATGCCTGCTGGTTTTCTGCTGAAAGGGATTGCTTTGCCCGGTGCGCTATATTCCCAGCAGCCACGAAGCAAAGCGGAAATAGATCAGCAGCGACGTCGCGTCGACGATCGTGGAGATAAAGGGGCTCGCCATCACGGCGGGGTCAAGCCCGATCTTCTCCGCCAGCAGCGGCAGCGAGCAGCCCACGCACTTGGCGAACACCACCACGAAGAAGATCGTCAGGCACACCACAAGGCACACCAGCGGCGTGACCGCGCTGTTGCCGAGGAGCAGCCGGTCGACAAGCAGCATCTTCCCGAAGTTCGCGCACGCAAGGCACGCGCCGCACAGCGCCGACACGCGCAGTTCCTTCCACAGCACGCGCAGCACGTCGGAAAAGTCCACCTCGTCCAGACTCAGCGCACGGATCACCGCGGTGGAGGCCTGCGTACCGGAGTTGCCGCCCGTGCCGGAGAGCATCGGAATATACGCGTTGAGCACGATGCACGCGGCCAGCGCGTTTTCATAGTGGTTGAGGATCATCCCCGTGAACGTCGCCGAGAGCATCAGGATCATCAGCCACGGCAGGCGGGCCTTCCATGTGTCGAAGACGCCAGACTTGAGATAGGGCTTGTCCGAGGGGAGCATAGCGGCCATCTTCTCGAAGTCCTCCGTCGTCTCCTCCTCGATGACGTCCATTGCGTCGTCGACGGTGACGATGCCGACCAGCCGCTGCTCCATGTCGACGATGGGCAGGGCGAGAAAGCCGTACTTGTTCAGCGCCTGCGCCACGTCCTCCTTATCGTCCATCGTCTTGGCCCAGACGACGTCCGGATCCATGATCTCCTCGATCAGGTCGTCCTCCTCCGCGAGGAGCAGGTCACGCACCGACAGCACGCCGAGCAGGTGGCGCGTCGGGTCTGTGACGTACAGGATGTTGATCGTCTCCATGTCGCCGCCGATACGGCGGATACGCTTGAAGGCGTCCTCGACGGTCATGTCCTTTTTCAGGGAGAGAAACTCCATGTTCATGATGGAACCGGCAGAGTCCTCGGGGTATTTGAGAATTTCGTTGATGGATTTGCGCATCTCGGGCGTGGCCCTGTCGAGGATGCGGATCACGACGCTTGCGGGCATCTCCTCGACGATATCGACGGCGTCGTCGAGGTACAGCTCGTCGAGCACCTCCTGCAGCTCGGTGTTGGAAAAGCCGTTGATGAGCATCTCCTGGCTGTCACTCTCCAGCTCGACGAACACCTCGGCCGCCGTCTCCTTCGGGAGCAGCCGGTACAGCAGCGGCATAAGCTTTTCACCGGATTTTTCCAGCAACAGCGCGATGTCCGCCGGCTCCATGGGCAGAAACAGCTCACGCAGCTCGGTATACTGTTTACTTCGGGCCAGCTCCTCGATTTCTTCCAGATACTGGTCCATTTCCTCCTGATAGTCAAACATATACCCGGCTCCTCCTCTCTGAGAAAATAAAAAAACCCGCTGCACACCGGCTATGTGGTATGCTGCGGGTCTGCCTGCATGTCAGACACATTCTGCGCGCGCACGCGCAGCCACCGTAACAAGCTTTAGCATCGCGGGGCGGTGAAACTGCGTTAGATGATACCTTGGTTTCGATATCGCCTGTTCAAACCCTCTCGTGGTGTCTCCACCATTTTGCGGCAGCAGCCCATATCCCTCGCGGTAGCCTTACCTACCGGAATCTATATTATATGTATTCGATATTTTTATAGTACGGCAAATAGCGGACCGTGTCAACCCCTTTTGCCCGCGCCATTACAGATAAATTTGCACGTCCTTAACGCCCCGGATGCTCTCACCCAGCTCCTGCAGGAAAATCTTTCCATATTCGGACAATTCCTCTCCCGCGCGCGTGACGAGAATGCTCACGCGGTCGGGCGGCGGCTGGACGAAATTGCAGATGCGCAGCCCCTCGCGCTTGAGCTGCTCGGCGGCGATGGCGGGCACGGCGGCCCAGAGCTGCTTATTCTCGCGCGGGAAGAAGTGCAGCGGCTGGAGCGTGTCGGCATAGACATACGGCCGCGCGCCGGAGCCATAGACACGGTCGTGCCAGTGCAGATACTCCGGGTGCCAGGTGATGAGAATCTCGTCGTTGGGATTCAGGTCCTCGGCGCGCACGACGTCGGGGAAATCGCTCCCCGGAAAGCAGCCCATCAGGAACTTCTCGCGGAAGATCGGCGTGCATTCGAGCTGTTCGTTGACAATGACGTTGCTGTCGATTAGCGCGAGATCCAGCTCGTGGTTGAGCAGGCCCGCGGCGGAGTCCTCCGCGCGCATGGTGTGGATCCAGAGAAGCGCGGGGTAGCCCTGCGAGAGAAAGCGGCGGTAGACGGCGGGGAGGATGTACTGGTTCGTCGTGTATGTCGCGGCGATGCGCAGATACTCGCGCCGCCCGAGCTCGGCGAGCGAGTCCGTCTCGGCGAGCAGACTCTGCCAGCGGCGGGCGAGCGTGAGGAATTTCTGCCCCGCCTCCGTCAGCTGGATGCGGCGCTGCCCCTTTCCGCGCAGGAACAGCGGCGTCCCCACGCGCTCCTCAAGCGCGCGGATGCGCATGGAGAGCGTGGGCTGGGTGATATAGAGCGCTTCGGCCGCGGCGGTCATCGTCCCGTGCTGCACCACGGCCCAGAATGTCTCGATGTCGAGGTTTGTCATGCGGCTGTACCTCCAAAAATATATCAAGATGTATTTATATTTTACTCTAATACAATCAATTTTACAAGTCAATATTTTTGTGTTATAGTAACTCACACAAAAGGAACAGGTGCTGCAGCCGCCTTCCCGCGCAGTGCGAGTGAAGGCTTGATTCAGAATAGAGCTGTTCTCCCCTTGTTTGGTTTGGTTATTTGTTTTCCGCCGCGCGCAGGTGCTGATTCCAGCCCCGCCGGTCGGAGTCCTTTCCGTTGTCGATCCGATTGCCGGATCGAAGTTGCCCGTTTCGGGCCGCCCGGTTCCTTTTTTCATCTGCTTTTCTTTTCTTCCTTTTTTCTCTCTATAATGGAAAAGGCGTCAGACACAGTCTGGCGCCTTTTCTGCATACCCCCTTCAGGAGGACCGGTATGGAACAGTTTCAGTTGATATTTGAACTCATCGGGACGGTGGCCTTTGCCATCTCCGGCGCGATGCTCGGCATCCGCAAGGGGCTCGACCTCTTCGGCGTGAGCATGACGGGCATGCTCACGACCGTCGGCGGCGGGATCCTGCGCGACACGATCCTCGGCCGGACGCCGCCCGCGGCGCTGACCGATCCGCTGGAGGCGCTGATGGCCATCGGCGTCTCAATGCTTGTGTTTCTGATCTGCGCGCGCCTTTATCCGCACGGCGAGCACCGTTATGCCGATCTGCTGCTCCTGCTGGCGGATTCCATCGGTCTGGGCGTGTTCACGGCGAACGGCGCGGCCATCTGCATAGCATTCGGCTGCGGCGACCGGATATTCCTCACGCTCGTCTGCGCCGTGCTCACGGGAGTCGGCGGCGGAATTCTGCGCGACCTCTGCTGCATGGAGCGGCCCTATGTCTTTACAAAGCACATTTACGCCTGCGCTTCGCTCGGCGGGGCGGCGGTGTGTCTGCTGCTTTGGCCGCTTGGACAGAATGCGGCCATGCTCGCGTGTCTGCTCGTCACGATTATCCTGCGATTGTGCGCGGCGCACTTCCGCTGGAGCCTGCCGCGCCTGCGGGAGGGGGATCAGGCTTGACAGAGGACGCGGGTGTGGTATATAGAAAAAGGGCGCTGCGACAAGCGGTCAGCCCAGTCAGTTAAGGAAACTCAAAATGAGAAACCGTCACTTGGCCGAGTGGCGGTTTCTGCTTTTTACGATGATCGTAACCGTGAAAGACCCGATAAGCAGGATGGTTTATTTCGGCGGGGGATTGGCATTTGAATCGGCTGGTTCTGCCGCCGGCGGGTTACTTTTCCCGCGCAGGAAAAGTA
>OLGF01002802.1_pt1 | contig 15538 bp, 16 predicted proteins | sample 1604971 | NCBI WGS metagenome assembly OLGF01 (sample SAMEA3888902, study PRJEB22519) | human gut metagenome | biome: human gut; feature: human-associated habitat; material: faeces | place: Denmark | collected 2011 | reverse complement strand
CTATACACATTTCTTTTATATTTCTCGTAATTTCACTTACATGAACATTGCGCATAATACTCCTCCTTATCATTTGAATTCATTCCATAATTCATTTCATCTTTCTTATTTTAATGCATGGATGAATCTCTGTCCATTTAATTGCGCTTTTTATTGATAAATATTATACTATTCATATATTTTTATCGTGAATGTAAAGAAGGAGGTATTTTTATGACAACAGATATCAATATGAATCAATTAAAAGCAGACGCACTCGAGATCTTCTGCAATGGTTTTGCCTGTTCGGAATCCGTTATCTTTTCACTTCGCAAGCATTTTCAGGTAGACATTTCGGACGTAAGACTCCAGGCGATCCTAAGGTCAAGAGATGTTTTGATCTGACAGCCGAATTCCATGATGCATTTAAGAATGAATTTGGTGCTACATGCTGCCGCGTATTGACTAAAGGTATGGAAAAACATTCTCAGGAGAGAAAGAATCACTGTATGGAGATGGTATCTTTCACTGTTGAAAAAGTAGCTGACATCATTATTCGCGAATTGGAAAAAGATAAGGCTGATTCATAATTATTATAAGTTATTTTCCAAAAATGGCTGCCACTTTATGTGACAGCCATTTTATTAGCTTTTACTCTTCTGAATCTTCAGTCTCTTCTGTTGGTTCTTCAATTTCTTCTTCTTTTAGATGTTTAAAAATCCCGGCGGATCTCTCCGGTCCCAATGCGATCAGAAGAATTGCCGCTTTCTGCAATCCCGATATTCCGCCTTCTGCTTTTGTTCTTGCCATGTTTACTCCGTTTCCTAGTTCCAGTCTTCGTTCAGCCAGTTACGCAACAGCGCCGCTGCCGACTCCGGATTCTCATCTACGAATTTCTCAATCATTTTACGTGTCTCGGACTTAGATTCCACATCAATATCTTCCAGTTCTGTCTCAGGAGTGGACTGCAGCATATTCTCCACAGATACCTCCTCTTCCTGCTGTACTGTCTGTCTGGTACGCATACTGCGCAATACTACAAATACAAGTAATCCCAGGATCAGGACCAGCATAACCACACTGAGCACATTTTGCCAGCTGACCGGTGTGCTCTCCTTATCATAAAAGATCGGACTTTCATAGGCAATGATCGTAATATTGCTCTCACTGATCCCCGTAGCATTGGCTACCAGACTGTACATATCGGAATCCACATCCAGTTTGGTATCCGCACTGTTCTGGGTTTTGTATTCGTCCCAGGTAGTACCGTCCAAAAGTCCCTGTCTCTTGACATCCTCATAATGGATCTCTTTATAGGTAATTGCAGCAATGGATATGGAGGAATTGGTATAATTGATCCCTCCCGCCGGTGTCACCTTATCGGTAATGGACTCATTTGGCAGATAATCCCTGCTGGTCTCAGAAGTCGAGGAAGAGCTGTTATTGCTGTCCGGGGATACATAAGTGGTTTTCCCGCTTTCCCCATTGGAGGTGGTACCCGGAACACCTCCGCCATCATTGGTGTTCTCACTCTCATAAGTCTCCTCATGAGAAAGCATACCCTCTGTTCTGTCGGAGTTTGCATAATATTCTTTTACGGTCTCTTCGTAATCGGAGAAATCCATGCTCAGATGGCTGGTAACTGCCGCATCGTTATACTGCTTGGTTCCCAGCAGCACCTTTTTTACCTGATTGGCGATCATGGATTCTGCCTGGTTCTGTAATTCCTGCATGGAATTGGCAATGCCTGCGGATGTGTAATCGTCACCGCCTGCAAACAGCAGATTGGAATCAGTATCCATAATGGTAATATTCGCCGTGGTATCATTCCGCAGCCATGTAGCAACACACTTTGCCAGCGCTGCTGCATTCGCGGATGTAAACGTACCATCCAGCTCCAGCTGGATGAATGCAGATGCTTCTTCGTTCTGTGCCGCCAGCGTTCCGTTATCCTTCGGGAAGCTTAAATGTACCTTAGCCGATTTTACAGCGCTCTGTGCCTCGATCGTCTGTGTAATATACTGCTCCAGATAGGAATTGTAAAGTCTCTCTTTGTCAGTAAGATAACGGAACTCTGGCAGCACAGAAGGAAGAGGCGTCTGCCTTCATCCAACTGGAACTGGACGGCACCTTTACCTCCGCCAATGCTGCGGCACTGGCAAAATGTGTGGCTACCTGGCTGCGCAACGATACTACGGCGAATATCACTATTATGGATACAGATTCCAACCTGCTGTTTGCAGGTGGAGATGATTATTCTACCGCAGGAATCGCTAATTCTATGCAGGAGCTGCAGAATCAGGCGGAATCCATGATCGCCAATCAGGTCAAGAAGGTACTGCTGGGAACAAAACAGTATAATGATGCGGCCGTTACCAGCCACCTGAGCATGGATTTCTCTGATTATAAGGAGACCGTAAAAGAGTATTATGCAAACTCCGGCAGAGATGAAGGTATGCTTTCCCATGAGGAGACTTATGAGAGCGAGAATACCAATGACGGCGGCGGTGTACCGGGGACAACTTCCAACGGGGAGAGCGGAAATACTACCTATGTATCTCCGGACAGCAGCAACAGTTCTTCCTCTACTTCCGAAACCAGCCGGGATTATCTGCCGAATGAGTCTATTAAGGATACTGTGACACCGGCAGGAGGAATCAACTACACTAATTCCTCCATATCTATTGCAGCAATTACTTATAAAGAAATTCATTATGAGGATGTAAAACGACAGGGGCTTCTGGATGGCACTACCTGGGATGAATACAAATCCCAGAACAGCGCAGATACCAAGATGACAGTTGATCAGGATATGTACAGCCTGGTAGCCAATGCCACCGGTATCAATGAGAGTAATATTACGATTATTGCTTACGAAAGTCCTATTTTTTACGATAAGGAAAGCAGCCCGGTTACGGCACAGAATGTGTTGAGCGTGCTTATGCTGCTGTTGATCCTGGGACTGTTGGCATTTGTGATATTGCACAGCATGCGTACCAGACAGGCGGTACAGCAGGAGGAAGAGGTATCTGTGGAGAATATGCTGCAGTCTACCCCTGAAGCAGAGCTGGAAGATATTGATGTGGAATCTAAGTCTGAGACACGTAAGATGATTGAAAAATTCGTAGATGAGAATCCGGAATCCGCAGCGGCATTGTTGCGTAACTGGCTGAACGAGGACTGGAACTAAGAAACGGAGTAACTATGGCAAGGACAAAAGCAGAAGGTGGAATATCGGGACTGCAGAAAGCTGCAATCCTCCTGATCTCTCTGGGACCGGAGAGATCCGCCGGAATTTTTAAACACTTAAAAGAAGAAGAAATCGAAGAACTGACCCTGGAAATCGCCAATACCAGAAGTGTGACTCCTCAGGTCAAAGAAGAAGTGATCAACGAATTTTACGAAGTGTGTCTGGCACAGCAGTATATTGCCGAGGGTGGTATCAACTACGCAAAGGAACTGCTGGAAAAGGCACTGGGTTCCGACAAGGCTATGGATGTCATCGGCAAGCTGACTGCATCTTTACAGGTAAAGCCCTTCGAGTTTGTGCGTAAGACGGATGCCAGCCAGCTGATCAACTTCATTCAGGACGAGCATCCGCAGACCATTGCTCTGATTCTGTCTTATCTGTCACCCAGCCAGGCGGCGTTGATCATTTCCGCATTGCCACCCGACAGCCAGGCAGAGGTAGCCAGACGTATTGCAGTCATGGATCGTACCAGTCCGGATGTCATCAAGGAAGTGGAAAAAGTACTGGAGTCCAAGCTGGCAAGTCTGGTGAATCAGGACTACACCATTATCGGTGGTGTGGATGCAGTGGTGGATATCCTGAATACTGTAGACCGTGGTACCGAGAAACATATCATGGAGACTCTGGAGATCGAAGAGCCCGAACTGGCAGACGAGATCCGAAAAAAGATGTTCGTTTTCGAGGACATATTGCTCCTGGACGACAAGGCAATTCAGCGTGTGCTGCGTGACGTGGACAACAACGATCTGGCAGTGGCACTGAAGGGTGCCAACGAGCAGGTACAGAATGCTATCTTCAACAACCTGTCCAAACGTCTGGTTGTTATGATCAAGGAAGATATGGAATTCATGGGTCCTGTTCGTATGAAGGATGTAGAAGAAGCACAGCAGAAGATCGTCAATATTATCCGTAAGCTGGAGGATTCCGGAGAGATCATCATTTCCAGAGGTGGAGGTGACGAGATCGTTGTCTAGTAATCTTTTAAAACGGGGATTTACACAGCTTGTGGAAGAAGATGCCCGGGTGATCAATACCAACGATCTGGTAGCGAAAAGGATCCGGGAACTGGCTGCCAAAATGCAGCAGGACGAAGGAACCGGATTTATCTCCGGACTGGCGGCAGATAAAGTAGAGGCACTGGTGACGGACACCGGGGATGGCGAAGAAAATCCGCAGACTTCCGGCAATGTGATCAAGGCCGGAGAAGACCTGCAGAAATTAAAAGAGGAAGCCGAAGCAGAGGCTCAGAAGATCATAGAGGATGCCAAAGCAAAGGCTGAGAGCATTCTGGCGGATGCCAGAGCACAGGCAGAAGCACAGAAAGCAGACGCACTGGAGCAGGCCAGAAGGCAGGGACAGCAGGAAGCGAAAGCGGAGGCTGAACGCGCAGAGGCCCAGAGAGCAGCGGAATATCAGAAAAAAGCTGCCGGACTGGATGCGGAATATCAGAAGAGAATGGATGAACTGGAGCCCCAGTTCGTAGATACCATTACGGGTATTTACGAGCATATTTTTGATGTGGATCTGCATTCTTACAGAGAAGTGCTCTGCTATCTGATTTCTGCTACCATGAGAAAAACAGAGGACAACCGGAGCTTTCTCGTACATGTTTCCAAAGAAGATTATCCCTATGTCAGCATGCAGAAAAAGCAGATCATGGCAGGGGCAACTGCACCGAACAGTACGGTGGAGATCGTTGAGGACATGACCCTGGGCAAAGGTGAGTGCATGATCGAGACCGAAAGCGGCATTTTTGATTGTGGACTGGGGACTCAACTGTCGGAACTGCGTCAGAAACTAAAATTATTATCCTACGAAGGCTGATAAATGGTCATTAAGAACATTGATTTTGAAAAATATAATAAAATGGCAGAAAAGAGCTTTTACCGTAAGCTGGGGAAAGTGGTCAATGTGGTAGGTCTGACCATAGAGTCCGCCGGACCGGATTCCAAACTGGGGGATCTGTGCCGGATCCTTCCGGATGCGGAAGGGGCAAGGCCCATCATGGCAGAAGTGGTAGGCTTCCGTGACAAGAAGACACTGCTTATGCCCTATGATTCCGTAGATGGTATCGGATTGGGATGTGTGGTGGAAAATACCGGAGATCCCCTGAAGGTCACGGTAAACGACAAACTGCTGGGCAAGACGGTGAACGGACTGGGCGTGCCTATTGACGGCGAAATGATCAATGGAGCCGCCTATCCGGTAGAGGCAGCACCTCCCGATCCTATGTCCAGAACTATTATCGATCAGGTACTGCCGTTGGGAGTCAAGGCGGTAGACGGCATGATCACGGTAGGAAAAGGTCAGAGAATTGGTATCTTTGCCGGCTCTGGTGTGGGCAAATCCACCCTGATGGGTATGTTCGCCCGCAATACCAAAGCGGATATCAATGTCATAGCACTGATCGGCGAGCGAGGCAGAGAGGTACGGGAATTTATTGAGAGAGATCTGGGTGAAGAAGGTATGCGCAGATCTGTTGTGGTTGTGGCAACCTCCGACCGGCCGGCTCTGGAGCGTAACAAGGCGGCCAAGACAGCTACCGCTATCGCGGAATATTTCAGAGATCAGGGCAAGGATGTCCTGCTGATGATGGACTCCCTGACCCGTTTTTCCATGGCCCAGCGGGAGATTGGACTGGCCAGCGGAGAACCGCCGGTGACCAGAGGATATCCTCCCAGTGTGTACTCGGAGATGCCGAAGCTGTTAGAGAGAGCCGGAAGAGCCGCAGTAGGCTCTATTACCGGATTGTATACAGTTCTGGTAGACGGCGATGATTTTAACGAGCCCATTACAGATACCGCCCGAAGCATTCTGGACGGTCATATTATGTTGGACAGAAAGCTGGGACATAAGAACCATTACCCGGCTATCGATATTTTGCAGAGCATTTCCCGATGCATGAGCCAGATCGCCACCAGGGAACACAAACAGGCAGCCAACAAGCTGAAAAATGTACTGGCAACCTATAATGAGGCGGAGGATCTGATCAATATCGGTGCATACAAAAAGGGCAGCAACCCGAATATTGATTATGCAATCTCCAGAATCGATGCTGTGAACGGCTTCCTATGCCAGGGTACGGATGAAAAATTTACCTTTGAAGAGACCGTACAGATGCTGGAAGAGCTGTTCGCAGATCAGGGGTGAGATAAATGGCGAGATTCAGATATTCTCTGCAAAACATCCTGAATATCAAAGAAAAAATGGAAACACAGGCGAAACAGGAATTCGGAACGGCGCAGGCGGCTCTGAATGTGGAAACAGAACATCTGGAGCGCTTGAAAGAACGCAGAAGAGAGTATGAAGAGCAATCTGCGGGGCTGTTAAAAGGAAAGCTGGATCTGCGGGCCATTGAAGAGAACAAGGAAGCACTTTTGAAAATGGACAGCATTGTGGCAACGCAGGCAATCCGGGTGGAAAAAGCAAAGGAAAATGTGGAAGCTGCCAGAGAACGGATGGCAGAGGCCATGAAGGAAAGAAAGATGCATGAGACACTGCGGGAGAAGGCATTTGAGGCTTTTCTGCAGGAAGAAAACCATGCGGAAAGTAAAGCAATTGATGAACTGACCAGTTACACCTACGGACAGAAGAACCGCTAGAACGGGGATGCGGGGCGAAAAGCAGGCAGGTGATGGAAAGGCATGAGGTTTAGTATGGCAAGAGAAAAAACTCCGGAAGAAAACGCAGCGGATAACGAGAGAAAACAGCTGGTGGAAGAGAAAAAAAATTTAAAGAAAGAACAGCAGGCCCAGCGAAAAGAAGCAAAGCGCCGGGCAAGGGAAATTGCCAAACAGGAAGATGAACTGGAGGACGGGAATGAGGGGAACAGCCTTTTGACCTTCGGGGCCACGATCCTGATCGTGGCATTGTGGCTTGCTGTGATCTGTGTAATCATCAAGCTGGATATCGGCGGCTTTGGAAGCTCGGTAGTAACACCGATCTTAAAGGATGTTCCGGTACTTAACCGGATTCTTCCCGGCAACTCTGTGACTGAGACAACGAATTCCGGTGCTTACGGCGGCTATACCAGCTTACAGGATGCGGTGGATCAGATCAAGAGTCTGGAACTACAGCTGGAGCAGATACAGAATGCATCTTCCGCCAAGGACGAAGAACTGGATCAGCTGAAAGCCGAAGTTCTCAGGCTGAAGGAATTCGAAAATCAGCAGGTGGAATTCCAACGGATTCAGAAGGAATTCTATGACGAGGTCGTTTATTCCGATAAGGGACCCGGAGCGGAAGAATATAAGAAATATTATGAGTCCATGGATCCGGCCACTGCGGAATATATTTACAAACAGGTAGTGACTCAGCTGCAGGAGAGTCAGGAAGTGCAGGATTATGCGGCCGCTTATTCAGCCATGAAGCCGAAGCAGGCAGCGGCAATTTTTGAACAGATGACGAACAATCTGGATCTGGCAGCCAGAATTCTGAAGGTCATGAGTGCGGATGACAGAGGTGCCATCCTGGGAGCTATGAATTCAGAAGTAGCGGCAAAGATTACTAAAATTATGGATCCGGAATCTTAAGAAAAAGCAGAAAAGATCCGATACATGATTTGTAGTATAATTACAGGTCATAGACCGTCATAAGGTGGTAAAAGGGGCCTGGGAAAGGAGGAGTTATGGCAGGAACGACAATTAAAGGTGTCGGTAACAGCGGCAATGTGCAGATACCGGATATGGTCACAGCAGCGAAGCAGAATGCGGGAACCAGCTTCCAGGCGGTATGGAATAAGACCCAGAGCAATGCCCAGACAACTAATGCAGCCGACGGGGACCGCACCCAGGCGGGACGGAACGATGTCAGACGTGGTGAATCTTTGAGAGCCGGCGGCAGACAACGCGACAATGTAGCGGATGTCTCTGATGGAAACAAGACGATGGAAGATGACAGCCTGGATGCAAAGGATCTGGAGAAAGTTCAGGAAGTTGTGGGAACGGTGGTACAGAACCTGATCCAACAGATCACGGATACATTTTCCGTCAGTGAAGAAGAACTGCAGGCCACCATGGAAGATCTGGGAATGACAGAAGTGGATCTGACAGATCCCGGGAAACTGAATGAATTGCTGATGGCAGTCAGCGGAGCACAGGATTCGTTCGCATTACTGACGGATGAGAATCTGTACAATGATGTAAAAGGAATTATGGATCTGCAGAAGGAACTGACAGGGCAGGCGCAGGAAGAGTTACAGCTATCTCCTGAAAAATGGCAGGAAGCGGTAACACAGATCACACAGGAAACTGTGGCGGAACCGGTGATCACCGTGGAAACAGATAAAACAAAGAATGTGGCCGTTACTACGGAAAAATCTACTGTGGATACCACAGAAGCAACCGTGACACAGGTACCTGACAGCGGGGAAAAAGTTCCCGTACAGAACGCACAGGAGAACAAGACCGAAGATTCCGGCAGCAGACAGGAACACAACGACGGTGGACAGCATGGCAATCTGTTATTACAGAATCTGAAGGAAGACAATTTCCTGGCACAGTTACAGCAGACGGCACAGACAGAAGAAGCAAGAACCGCAGATACGCAGGACATTATGCGTCAGATCATGGATTATATGAAAGTATCCGTCAAGGCGGACAGCTCTGAACTGGAAATGCAGCTTCATCCCCAGAGCCTGGGAACTCTGCATATACAGATGGCATCCAGAAACGGTGTGGTTACGGCCAATTTCATTGCACAGAATGAAACAGTCAAGGCAGCACTGGAAAGTCAGATGGTACAGCTGAAGGAAAACTTTGCAGAGCAGGGTGTCAAGGTAGAAGCTATTGAAGTTACCGTTCAGACCCACCAGTTCGAACAGAATCTGGAGCAGGGAAGAGGCAATAACAGTAATACGGCAAATGAAACGGGTGCAGGTAGAAAGCGTACCCGCAGGATCAATCTGAACGCAGCATTTGCAGAAGAAGAGCCTCAGACCGAAGAAGACCGGATCGCAGCAGATATGATGTCGGCGAACGGCAATACGGTGGATTTTACCGCATAATAAATAACGAAAGGAGAAAAAGGAAATGGCATTGGTTGCACCCGTGGAAAACGGTAAGATCGTAGAGACCGCATCCCAGACTTCCGTGAGTAAAGCTGCAAAGTCCAGCAGCGGAATGGACAAGGAAGCATTTTTACAGCTTCTGGTAGCACAGATGAAATATCAGGATCCTCTGGAGCCTACGTCCAATACGGAATACATAGCACAGTATGCACAGTTCTCACAGGTAGAGCAGATGCAGAATATGTCCAACAGTATGGATCTGCAGAGAGCAAGTTCTCTGGTAGGCAAGGAGGTCTATATCAAGACCACCACATCCTCCGGCGATACCAAACTGGTGCAGGGAAAAGTGGATTATGTGTCCTACGAGAACAACAAAGCTTACCTTTATATCAACGAAAAGAAGTACTCCATTGATGATCTGGATTCCGTAGTGGATACGGATTATCTGAATGCGTACAACAAGGCTTACAACTTTACCGTAAAGCTGAACAAGCTTCCTAATGTAAACGGCATTGATTCCAGTGATGGCAAGACCATTGATGATCTGGAGAAGGAATACAACGATATGACTGATTACGAGAAATCCTTCCTGGCAAAAGATACCGTGAACAGCTTGAATAAGTACATTGAACGTCTCAAGGAGATCCGCAAAGCTGCCGAAGAAGCAGAAGAAAAGAAGGATACCGAGAGCAAGGATGAGTCAGAAGAAACTGACAGCACAGAGAGCGTATAATGCAGTAAGCAGCTGACGCAGAGGGGCAGATGGATATGGATATTCAGAACAACAGTTTTCTGTCCATTGACCAGTTGGCAAATCAGTACTTAAACAGCAGCCGCAAGACCGTAAAAGCAGCACAGGAAAATCTGGTATCTTTCCAGGAGATCCTACAGAACAAAAGCCAGGAACAGAATGTTTCCGGAACGCAGGATCTGAAATTCTCCAAGCATGCCGCCGTACGGCTGGAAAACAGAGGCATTGAGCTGACAGACGCACAGCTGGAACGCTTGAATGACGGAGCAAGAAAAGCGGGACAGAAGGGAATCAGGGATTCTCTGGTGATCGTGGATGACTTGGCCTTTATTGTGAATGTACCCAATAAGACAGTAGTTACTGCGATGGACAGCAGAGAAACCGAAGAAAACGTATTTACAAATATTAACGGAGCCGTTATTATGTAGACCGGACCAGGGATGGAGGTCATGCTCCCTTGAATGACAGAGAGGGAGCACGGTTCCAATACAGGAGGAACAAAGCACTATGATGAGATCATTGTATTCTGGCGTGGCAGGACTTAAGACACACCAGACCAGAATGGACGTAATCGGTAATAATATTGCCAACGTCAACACAACAGCTTACAAATCCAGTTCCATGACTTTCAGTGAACTGATGAGCCAGACCACACAGAAGGCCAGTGGTGCCAACGCTACCACTGGTGTCGGCGGTACCAATGCCAAGCAGATCGGTCTGGGCGTTAAGGCAGGAGCTATCAACACTGCCATTACCACACAGGGTTCCGCACAGTCTACTGGCAACCCCTTTGATATCATGATCACCGGAGACAATTTCTTCGTAGTCAGCAACGGCTCCGAGAACTTTTTTACCAGAGACGGTTCTTTCTATGTAGATGGCGCCGGCAACCTGGCAATGACCAGTACCGGTTACAACGTCATGGGATGGGGCGTGGATAAGACCACAGGTAACATCAAGCAGGATACCGTAACCGCACTGCGTATTATGAGTACAGCAAATATGACATATCCTCCTGAGGCTACCACACAGGCAAATATTTCCGGTATTCTGGATGAGAACGATAAGGATGTGACCAGTGCCAACGGTAAGACCGTAAACCTGAACTTCTTCGATGCGAGAGGTTACAGTTATACTGCAAAATTTACCTTTAAACAGTCTGGCGAACCGAACACCAATGTTTATAGTATGGAACTGACGAAACTGCTGGATTCCACCGGAGCAGAGATCGATATTTCCGCACTGGATTTCGGAAACCGTACCCAGCAGAAGATGGAGACTAAGGTGACATTGAATACCGATGCCTACAAGTGGGATGGAACGATGCTGAAAACAAAGGATGGAACCAAAGATATAGCTGACCTGACGAAAATTTTTAATGCTGATGGAAGCCTGATTGATACTTCAAACAATGCTACAGCAGCAAAGGAACAGCAGGAGGCTTTGGATGCCATTGCAGCAGCTTATGGATATGAGGGATCTACCAATGAATTTTTGAATTTGTATATTACCAGCCCTACAGACACAACGCAACAGCTTACCATGCAGCAGCTGCTTGGCAATATGAGATCTGGTACCGGAGATCAGCTGCTTCCGGCAGACGGCAGTGCTATTACCATGGAAGGTCGTTATTTTGAAGGAACTACTGTGGTATTCAATAAAGACACCGCTAAACTGGAAAGTGTCGGCGGTTCTACTACAAACTTGGGCATTAATGCAGCATTTTCACAGTTAGGTGGCAACTTCTCCGATATTACCATCGACCTGTCCGAATGCACCAACTACGATAACAAGGGTACTTCCACCATCGGTGCCACCAGTGGTGACGGACGTCGTCTGGGAGATATGATCGGTGTATCCATCCAGAAGGATGGTATGATTTACGCAAGCTATGACAACGGTATGACCAAACTGTTAGGCCAGATTGCTACCGCAGCATTTGCCAATGCCTCCGGTCTGGAGAAAGAGGGAGACAACCTTTACTCTGCAACCCTGAACTCCGGTGAGTTCGATGGTATCGGCGTAGACATCACCGCAGGCGGTGGATATATGTCCACCGGTCAGCTGGAGATGAGTAATGTAGACCTGTCTTCCGAGTTTACTGAGATGATCACCACTCAGAGAGGTTTCCAGGCCAACAGCCGTATCATTACCGTATCCGATACTTTGTTGGAAGAACTGACCAATCTGAAGCGTTAATATGTAACTATTCAGAGCCATGCAAATGCAAAAAAGGAAGCCTCGCAGAGGCGATTTTGCAAATGGGGTTCTGAATAGTTGTAAAAATAAAATGACTACATAAAGGGATAGGAAAAAACCTGTCCCTTTTGTATATATAAAAGATCAAGGGAAAAAAGTACTATAAGAAAAAATGAGAAAAATGCACAAAACGGATAAAGTGTAGAAAATGTTCGGATAACAGGGAAGGAGAAGACAGCGTGATAGAAGTTACGAAGATTAATGGGGTCAGGGTATTGGTGAATCCAGACCTGATTGAACTGGTGGAAGAGACCCCGGATACGGTGTTGACACTTACCACCGGAAAAAAAATAATTGTAAAAGAAAGTAGACAAGAAATAAAAAATCTTGTAATATTATACAGAAAGGATATTTTTGCAAGATAAAAAAGCAGAATGTCAGGTGATTTAAGTGGATATAGCATCTTTAGCTGGTATTTTATTGGCATTATTCATGTTGGTATTCGGTATCATAAGCTCCGCGGGCGTCGGAGGATTCAGAGAATATCTGGATCCGGCGTCTGCAATTATCACTTTCGGTGGAGCTTTCTCCTGTACCCTCATGTCCATGAGCTTACAGAATTACATAGCGGGTCTGAAGTCCTTTACTCTGATCTTCAAGGCACCGGCACTGAATACTTCCGAGATGATCGGCAAGATCATAGAACTTTCCAATGTGGCACGTAAGGAAGGTCTGCTGTCTCTGGAAGAAGCAGCAACGGATCTGGAGGAACCTTTCCTGAAAAAGGGAATTCTTCTGATCGTCGATGGTACCGATCCCGAACTGGTACGTGCCATCATGGAGACAGAACTGGTAAGTGTAGAGGGAAGACATAAAGAGACGATCGGTTTCTGGGATACACTGGCGGCCATGGGCCCTGCCTGGGGTATGATCGGTACCCTGATCGGTCTGGTAGATATGTTGTATCACATGGACGATCCGTCCACACTGGGACCTGCAATGGCAGTGGCGTTGATTACTACATTGTACGGATCCTTGCTGGCAAACTGGATCTGTACGCCTGTTTCCAATAAATTAAAAGCAGATAATGCTGTGGAAATGCAGCAGAAGGAAGTTATGATCGAGGGGCTTTTATCCATACAGGCTGGTGAAAATCCCCGTGTCATCGAAGAAAAACTGAAGTCATTCCTTCCTCCGAAGGACAGAACAAGTGCAGATGGTGAAGAGGAAGCAGGGGGTGAAGCATAATGGCAAAACGTAAGCCAGAAGATCCACCTGCTGGATCCCCGGCATGGATGACCACATTCAGTGACCTGATGAACTTGCTGCTGTGCTTCTTTGTTATGTTGTTTTCCATGTCTTCGATAGATGCAACCAAGTACAGCGAAATGGCAGCAGCTATGTCGAACAGCACTTTTAGCATTTTCAATGCCGGATCCACGGCAATCGGTGAGGGTATCCTGATCAGCAACGGCGTCAGCCAGTTGAATGATCTGGATGAGTATATCAGTAATGCCGGAAGAAACGCAGACAGTGAGACGGATTCTGATAATTATGAGAAATATGACAGCGCAGAAGCTTTGGAAGAGGCACTGAATGAGAAAAATCTGGAGAGCAACGAAGAACTGGCTGAAACAGTACAGGAAGCTCTGGTGGAGGACAGCCTTGCAGATCAGGTCAGTGTGTCATTTACGGCACAATATGTGCAGCTATCTATGAAGGGAGCGCTGTTGTTTGATTCCGGAAGTGACAGCCTGAAGGATCAGGCTAAGGAAGTTCTGGACAAGGTGGGAGTGATCCTGGAACGTTACGGAAGTAATTCCACCATAGAAATCGAAGGACATACAGATAATGTCCCTATTCACAGTGCGAGGTTTGCCGATAATGAAGAATTGAGCAGCGCCAGAGCACTTTCCGTGTTCTATTATCTGACAGAGACTACCTCTCTGGATCCATCTGATCTGAGACACGCAGGGATGGGTGACCGTGTACCGGTAGCTGATAACTCCACAGAAGAGGGGCGCAGCAAGAACCGGCGTGTAGAGATCAGAATCTATAATCCATCCACAACATATTAGTGTGGAGAGGGAAAGGAAGCATAAGACCAATGAAGAAAAATCTGATGACAGTATTGATTCTGGCACTGCTGGTGGTGAACATTGTGTTGACCAGCGTCATGCTTGTGAGCATTGTGGGTACGAATAAGAAGACCGCACAACTGGTAGACAATATTACCACTGCCATGAATCTGGAACTTACCGTTCCGGGGGATGAAGAAACAACGAATGTTGCCCTTACCGATACAGAGGTATATAATATTGCAGACTCCATGACAATTCCTCTGAAGAGCGAAGCAGGAGCAAAACAGGATTACATCATGTTTGATGTATCTTTGTCTATCAACAAGAAGCATAAGGATTATAAGACCTATGGCAGCAGTGACACGCTGGCAAGCTATGAGAACCTGATCAAGGATGCTATCACGGCTACCGTTTCCGCACATACAGAGGATGAGTGCAGAGAGGATATGGAAGGCTTAAAAGAGGAGATTCTGAAGTCTGTTCAGGATCTATTCCAATCCGACTTCATCTACAAGGTCGCAATCAGCGGAGTGAAATTCGGCTGATGAAGCGGGAAAATAAGATGACAGGAGGTGAGGGCCTGTGAGTGATATACTTTCACAAAGTGAAATTGATAATCTTCTGAAACAGTTGTCTGAGGGAGACCTGGATGTAGACCAGATCCAGGGGGAGGACGAGAAGCAGGTCAAAAACTATGACTTCAGCCGCCCTACCAAATTCTCCAAAGAACATTTACGAACCCTGGAGATCATATTCGAGCATTACAGCCGACTGATCTCTACGAACCTTCCGGTATATCTGCGCAAGAACGTGCAGGTATCGGTAGCAAGTTCGGAAACGGTTACGTTCAGTGAGTTCTCCAACGCACTTTCGAATCCGTCGGTGCTTGGAATTGTTAATTTTGCACCACTCAACGGCAATATTATTATAGAGATTGCAACTAATCTATGTTATGCCATGCTGGATCGTATGCTGGGAGGCAGCGGCCAGCCATTGGAAAAGAGCAGAGATTTTTCCGATATAGAGCTGACAATCTTACAGAAGCTTTTGGTCATGTTTACGCAGCTGATGCGTGAACCCTGGAAAAACGTTGTTGAGATCTCACCGGTGTTAAGCCGGCTGGAAACGAATCCCCAGTTCGCACAGGTAATTGCTCCCAGCGATATGATCGCTATTGTTACCCTGAATATGAAAATCGGGGATGTCGAAGGAATGGTAAATATCTGTCTTCCTTTCTTTACACTGGAAGATGTGATGGATAAACTGAACAC